>Ga0129302_1000762_pt1 | contig 23921 bp, 20 predicted proteins | sample BlaSprsedimmetaG_FD_94476 | JGI IMG/M metagenome (GOLD analysis project Ga0129302, IMG submission 94476) | Hot spring sediment bacterial and archeal communities from California, USA to study Microbial Dark Matter (Phase II) - Blank Spring... | ecosystem: Environmental > Aquatic > Thermal springs...
CCACCCTCGTACACCACGGGGAACATCGCGGCGAACTTCGCCAGCCCCTCGACGGGATAACGTTCGCGTTCGACCGGGCCGACGTAGATGTAGGCCACGTCGTAGCGCGCCAGAATCACTTGCGCCTCGGCAGGGTCGAGGGTGGTGAACAGCGTTTCCAGTTCGGCCTCGCGGCGCGCGGGTTCGTCGTAATTGCCGCGCCACTGGCGTTGATGGCCCGCCCAACCGAGTACGGTCGGCAGCCCGGTGAGCGCGGAGACGCGCCCTTCGTAAACGTAAGCGCGATGCCGGTCGCCGGGCGCTTCAACGATGACCGGCGCGCCCTCGATGTTGGCGTTGAGCCACTGGATCGCGGCATAGTCGCTTGAGTACGCGGTCGCCAACCACGCCGCGCCGTCCAGTGTCCACGGCGTACCGTTCTCGCGCGCCCGCGCCGGGACGGCCAAGACGGTGTAGAGCAGGCCCACGGCGATCAACAGGCAGGAGAGCGCCACCGCGAATGCCCGCCAGGGGGAGCATCCTCCACGCGGGACCTCACGTGGTTCTAGCCAGCGCGCGATCTGCCACGCGCCCGCCAGGCTCCACACCACCCACGCCTGAAAGTAGAACTTGAAAATCGTATTCATCCGCGTCATGAACACATCTTTGAGATACACGTACTCCGGCGCCAGCGTGAGCAGCAGGCCGATGAGGATGAGAAGAATGGAGAATGGAGAATGGAGAATGGAGAATGGAGAATGGAGAATGGAGGATGGCGATTCAGGACTGGGGACTAGGGACTGGGGACTGGGGACTGACGGCTGACCGCTGACCGCTGACGGCTGACCGCTGACGGCTAAAAGCTGATAGCTGAAAGCTGACCGCTTCAACAGCGCCAACACCACCGCCGCGACGCCGAGTGCGAGGGCCAGACCCACCCAGGGACGCAACCAGCGCGCGATGATGCCTTGAACGACAATCTCCGGTGAGATCGATAGCCCCTGGACCGGTTCGCCGCGCCAGATGCTCGCCAGGTAAGGGTACGCCGTCCCCGCGCCCACAATCAGGCCGAGCAGCGCGATGCCGAGCACCAGCCCCACCCCGCCCGCCAGCACCCACCACCACGGCACATCCGCGTCACGCGCTGCGCCCACAATCACACCGAGCAGCGGAACCAGCAACGGGGCGAACATCACCACGAACTGCGGCCAATGTGTGGCGTTGAAGAGGTTGGGTAGCACGCCCCCCGCCTGTGAGCGCAGCGCATACCAGAACGGTAAATACAGAATCACGCTCAACACGCCCAAGACGAACGCCTCCGGCAACGTCCCCCACAGCGTATCGAAGAACCGTGTCCACATTTGCCGGAACGTGGCTGCCCCGCCCGCCCCCGCCAAACGCGCGTAACGCGCCAGCACCATCCCACCCACCATCAACGCCCAGTAGATCGGAAAATCCCACGTATTGAGGAACCCGAGCGCGCCCAGCACGAGCGCGTATCCCCCCAAAGGCGTGAGGCGCGCGCGCCATCCGTCGCCAAATTCGCCCTCCCGCACCGTCCGGTACAGGTTGAGTGCGAGCGCGACCGCCAACAGCACGAAGGGCAACGCCAGAACGTGCGGGTGCATGTCGCCCAGGGTGAAGCTGAACGCGGGGAACTCGTCGATAATTTCGATGCGGTCGCCCCAGGGCGCGTAGTCGGTCAGGACCCGCGATCCCTGCCACCACCAGAAGAAGCGCGTGGGAATCCACGAGGAAGACGGCTGCGGTGCGACGTTGAGATTGCGGATATCCAGCCACGTCCAGAATTTTTCCGGGAACAGCCCGCGCGCGTGCAACACTTCGAGCAGGCCGGCGGCGTTGCCGGTCAACAAAAGCAACAAAGGGGCAAACAACGAACGCAGCACGCCGTGCCGTTCCAACAGATTGTAGACAATGCCGTAGGCGCCCACCGCCGCCAGCGCGAACCAACCCGCGCACCCCAGGTTGAAGGCCACCGTCGCCGGCAGCGCCGGCAGCCGCGTGAGCATACCCAATAGAAAATAACCCAGGTAATAATACGAAATCGCGTAGCCGGAGAGCCAGGGGTCGTGCGGCGGCACCTGTGGCGAGCGCAGAATCGCGTTGAGGAACGCAATCTCCATCCACTTTTCGCCGCCTGCCGTCTGTATCTGTGGCTGAGAAGCGCGCACCAGCGTCCACAACAGCAGTGCGCCCAGGAAAAGCGCCTCCGTGACGAGGATGAACGCCCACTGCTCCCGCAGCCAGGGGCGCACCTCCACCCGGTGTCGCCACAGCATCCACACGCCTACGCCAAAAACGAGGCCCGCCGCGACGAGCGTCGCGGACGTCGTGTTCTCCCACAGGTGCAGGATGCCGCCCCACCACAGTACCACACCGGTCAGCAATAGGCCCAGCGCCTTCGCCACCGCGTATCCCCGCGAGCGCAAGCGCCGCAGCCACACAAACGCCAATGGCAACCCCGCCAGCGCGAAAAACTGCATCGTCAGATACCACGATAGAAACTGTCCAACCATAAGAACTCCTGTGGTAAGAGAATTACGAATCATGAATTACGAATGATGAATCTCAATTCGTAATTCGCTATTCGTAATTCGCTATTCGTAATTCGCTATGGTGCCACCGCAATCAAAGGCGCAAGGTCTTTGTAACGTATCTCCCCGATGCCCTCGACGTTCTGGATGTCTTCGATGCGTTCGAAGGGGCCGTGGGCCTCGCGGTAGGCGATGATGCGCTGTGCCATCGCCGGGCCGATGTGCGGCAATGTCTCCAGTTCGGCGGCGCTCGCCGTGTTGATGTTCACCAACGCGACGGCAGGCGCCAGGCTTACGGGCGTAGCGACCTCGACCACCGGCTGCGGTGTCGCCGTGCGGCGGGGCACGATCACGTGCTGGTTATCGGCGAGTGGGGCCGCCAGGTTGACGCCGTCCAGATCGGCGTCGGCAGCCGCGCCCCCGACGACTTCCAACGCATCGGCGAGCAGACTGCCCGCAGACAACGTCACGACGCCGGGCTGTGCTACCGCACCGCTGACATAGACGCGCACCGGCTGCGGCGTCGCCGTGGGGAGCGCGACGAGTTCATCTTTGACTGCTGCCGGGCCACACACTTGCCCCCAATATGGCGGCGGGGTGAGCATTCCGCCAGGCTGCACCCTCTCCCGCGTCACCCTCGCGCCGATTGCAGCACCGATGATCAGGCTCATCGCGACGAGGACGGCGGCGTAGACGCGGTACTGCTTTTGCACGCGCACGGACACCTGCTCACGCAGTTCATCGACGTCTATCAGTGAGGAGAAAACGTCATCCATAGGCTTCAAACCATTTTAGAAGGTGGCGACTCTGTGGAGACAGGTTCGGTAGCACGCCTTCGGAACAAACGATGCGGCGCGAGACGGCGCATCTGCTGGTAGAGGCCGCGTAGTTCCGGGCTTTTGATCGTCCGGCCGGCCTCGAAGTAACTGCGCGCGGCCTGCCCGATCCCCCACGTGCTGGCTCCCGCGATCCCCGCCGAGATGATCCACCCCAGGCCGGGGATAAGCTTGACGAGCTGCGATTTCAGATAGCGCGCGAGGAGCGTGCCAGCCATCGTCGTGAGCAGTTCACGCGCGTGAGAGACGTTCATCGATTCGCCGTAGGCCGCCGCGATGCGCAGCACCATACGCGTTTGTGAAGCCAGCAAAATGGGAATTTCCAATCCGGGAACCGGTTGCAGTGCGATCAGCGCGTTGATCCAGGCGGCACGCCGCACGATACGGTTGACGATGTGCCCGCGCACATCGGGGAGCGCCCGGGCCATCGCCACGGCGACCGCCGGTTGCGCGTTCAGAATCGCGGGCAACAGCTTATCCACCACGCCCATCCCTGTCTGCGCCGAAATCGGGGTGGGCCGCACGCCGAGGAGCTTCTCGGCGTTCTCCAAAATCCACGGCAAATCCTTCTTCACCAGGTCGGCCTTGTTCAAGGCGACGATCACCGGGCGCTGCAAGCTACGCAGGGTTGTGTAGAGGTCGTGGTCGCTCTGGCGGACGCCGGCTGCCGCATCCAGCAGGAGCAGAATCAGATCCGCGCCGGCGGTCGCTTCACGGGCAATCTCGGCGCGGTCGACGCCCCACACTTCGCCAAAACCGGGAGTGTCCACCAGCAAAAATGGGCCAATTGGATGTTCGATGACGCCCCTGGTCGTGCCGGGCACGGCACTCACCGCCGATAGCTTGCGTCCATGTAGACGGTTGAAGAGCGTCGATTTGCCGCTGTTCACCGGACCGACGATAACCAGCCGGGCCTGCATCTCCTGCTCCACTTCGTGGCCGACCGCGTGCCAGTCCAACGCCCGCAACAGGGTATGGATGTCTTCCATCCGTCTGGGCAGTAGCGAAATGCTCACGTTCCTATTCACCCATCCTTGCGAAGCCGGCAAAGGAGAGACCCTTCGCCAGGATTCATAATGCAGAACCGGCTAACGGCAGCGTGAAGGTAAACGTCGTCCCCTGTTCTGAGGTCTGGGATACCCAGATGCGCTCACCATGGGCCTCCAAGACCATCCGGCAGAAAGCCAGGCCCAGACCGCTGCCGCGTTCGGTTTGCTGTCCCGCCACAAACTTGGTGAAGAGGTTACGGCGAATCTCAGGGGGGATTCCCGGCCCGGTGTCGGAAACGGAGATGCACAGTTTGTCGGGCATTTCGGATTCCACCTCAGCCCGCACAGCGATTTCTCCGCCGGCCGGGGTGAATTTGAACGCATTGCCCATCAGGTTTTGCAGCACCCGCTCGATCAATTCTCTGTCGGCCCGCACCAATGGAACGTCGTAGGGCACGGCATCGATGAAATTCAGATCGTGTTGTGTAATCGTCAGTTTTTGCAGTTCTACCGAATCGCGCACGACGTCTGAAAAGCGGAAAACAACCGGCTTCAATGGCATCTGCCCGGTCTCCAAACGGCTGATGTCCAGAATCGCATTGACGAGCTTGACCATACGTTCGGCGCTAAGCAACGCGATGCTGATAATACGTCGCTGCCCCTCCAACAGCGAGTCGTTGGCCGCACGTAGCAGCAACGTGAGTGCCGCGTGGATGCCGGTCAGCGGGTTACGCAGGTCGTGCACCATCGTATGCGTCAGATCATCGCGGAATTGGTCCAGAAGCCGCGCATCGGTGACGTCGCGCATCATCAAGAGCCGTCCCAGAGGCTGTTCATCGCCACGCACCGGCCAACTAACCCATTGAATCGTCCGCAAGCCGATCTTCACTTCGCCATCTTGGGGTTGATCATCGCCATCGCGGATATGGCGCATCTCACCGAGTATGATCTTGACCACGTGCCGCGAGTGCTCGCGCAGCGTCTGCACGATATCCCACAGCGAACGGTCGATCCATGCTTCTGGCTCATCGGCCAGGCCCAGAAAACGCAATGCCGGACGGTTGATCACCAATAGACGCAGATCGACACTCAGCAAAATCACTCCGTCCCGGCTGGATTGCACCACGGTGCGCAGCCGCTCGCGCTCCTCCTCCACAGCTCGGAAAAGCTCCGCATTTTGCATAGCGGCCACAATCTGGGCAGCAATCGCCATCAACAAATCCACATCCGGCTGGGTAAAATCGTTTTGATCAGAACGGTTGACCGCCACCAACACACCGCAGGTTTGGTCTTGCACCAGCAGCGGGGCTACAGCGACTGCACCACCCGCTTCGGTCATGTACCACGGTTGCGTTTCCTCCGCCTGCATGCGTGCCTCCATCGCCGTTTTGGTGAGGAAAAGAGGACGCCCATCGCGCAGCACCTCACCCACGACTCCCAGCGACAGATCGTCGAAGTGTAATTGCGGCAATACAGGTGGAACAGCTCCACCCGCGAGCAAGGTGTAAACTTGCTGATTTACAGGATCGTAGCGCAACAACCAGACGAGATTGGCGCGCAGCGCATTGGCAATGCTGTTCAACACTGCCGGTAGAATGTCATCGAGGTAACGCGCGGCGATCAGGGCACGGGTAACGAAATACAGCGTTTCCGTTTTGCGCGTTGTCGCCCAAAAGCGATCTTCGGTTTGCCGGCGCTCGAACGCCTCACGCCGCAAGGAGATGTAAAGCTCCGCATTCTGAAAAGCCGATGCAAGGATTTCGCCCAGCGCCTCCGCCAACAGTCGCGCGTCCGCATCGAAGGCGTGCGGGGTATCGCTCACCACGTAGAGCAACAAGTGCACCCATTCGCCACGTTTCAAGGGAACGAGTAAAGCACTGGCGCTATCAACATTGAGCGGGAACACCAAAGCAGCGCCGGGGGTTTCGGCGACGTAATGGGAAAACTTAGTCTGGAGGACGGTGACAATCAGCGGTTGATCGGCAGGCGCAACGCCATTGAGCGGCGGAGCCAATGGCCCGGTCGAGGCCGTAACGTGCACCATACCCGTTTCGTGATCCGGTGCCATCAGGGCGAGGCCTGCCCAACCGGTCAACTGGGCTATGTATGTGAGGCTTTCTTGCACCAAATGCTCCGCGCGTTGAAAGCGGCGCAGGAACTGCAAGACCTCATTGAGAATCGCCAAATGGTTGTTCACCCGTCTCGGCTCCTCATCAAGGGATATGACACAGTGCTACTGATTCATTCATACTCATCGTCGCCACCAAGGATGACGTTACGTTTACGCCCGGCGCTTTCCTGTGGCCCAACGATCCCCATCTGCTCCATCTCTTCCATCAACCGTGCGGCGCGAGGATAGCTGATGCGCAGCCGCCGCTGCAAACCAGAGGTCGAGATGTTGCCCCGGCTCTTAGCAAGAGCTACGGCACGCTCCAACAAATCCGCGTCTTCCGATTGCCCCTCGATGCGCAATGAATCGGGGCCTTTCGCCTGCGCGATCACTTCCCAGGGCGGTTTAGCGGGGGTGGCGCCCGCGCTTTTCTGCCAGAAACGGATAATGGCTTCCAATTCATCATCCGAGATGAAACAACCTTGCACGCGCTGCGGCGCGGAGGCGTCCGGCGGCAAGAAGAGCATATCGCCACGCCCCAGCAGCGATTCCGCGCCCGGGGTGTCGATGATAACGCGCGAATCGACGTTGCTGGTGGTGGCAAAGCTCACGCGCGCGGGGAAGTTAGCCTTGATCAGCCCCGTCACCACGTCGGTGCTGGGACGCTGCGTAGCGACGACCAGATGGATGCCGGTAGCGCGCGCCATCTGCGCGATGCGCGTCAGCGTGCGCTCGGTCACTTCCGGGGTGGAGAGCATCAAATCCGCCAACTCGTCAATGAAGACGACAATGCGGGGTAGCGTCTCTTCACCCTTACGCGCCATTTTGCGATTGTAGTCGTCCAGGTTGCGCGCCACCGTCTCCGAGAACAGCTTATAACGCTGGTCCATCTCGTGTGCCACCCAGCGCAACGCCCGGACGATGTTTTCCATATCGGATTCAGCCCGGCCTAACAGGTGCGGGAGGCCGTTGAGGTGACTCAATTCCACCATCTTCGGGTCGATGGCGATCAGGCGCAAGTGCTCAGGCTGATTGTGCATGATCAGGCTCGCTGCCAGCGCCTTGATGAAGATGCTCTTACCGCTGCCGGTCGTCCCGGCGACGAGCAGGTGCGGCATCGCCGAAAGGTCGGCAACGATGGCGGAACCGGCCACATCCAACCCCACTGCCACGCAGAGTGGTTTTCCGCACTTGCGGAATGCATCGCTTTCCAGCACAATGCGCAGCGAGACCAGGTTGATCTCGGCGTTAGGCACTTCGATACCGACGACGGCGCGGCCGGGCACCGGCGCTTCGACGCGCAGCGATCTCGCCGCCAGCGCCAGGGCCAGGTCATCGGCCAGCGACGCAATCTGGCTGACGCGCACCTTGCGCTGCTCTTCGCCATCCGCGCCCCGGCTGATGTAGCCCGGTGCAACGCCGAATTGCGTGACCGTCGGACCGGGGCGTATCTCGGTCACTTGCGCAGGCACGCCGAACTGCGCCAGCGTTTCTTCGATGATGCGGCTCTTGCGGCGCAGGTCCATTTGATCCGCTCCAGCGCGCCGGGTTTGCTTCAACAGGGTGAGTGGCGGCAGATCCTCCGGACGTGGTGTGGGATCGGGCGTCGCTTTGGCGCTCAAGGGCGGTGGCACAGAGGGCACTTTGATGTCCGGCGGGGCAACCGGCGGCGGGGGCGTCTCCTGGCGCTGTGGGACCGGCGAAATGGCAACCCCGGCAGACACCTGCGCTGACGCCACAGGTTCCGCCGGCGTGCCGTTGGTTCGCCGCGCGCGCCATGCCGCACCGATCTCGACGAGGCGCTGTCCGAAGAGACGCAGGTCCTCCTTCGTCACATCGAACGCGAGCGCGAGACCGATCAGCATCACCACCGCCATAAGAAAACCGGTGATCAACGAGCCGAGCGCGTCGTTCAGCAGCACGTAAAACGCCCAACCAATCACACCGCCGCCCCGGCCCGACTCGACGACGCCCCAACTGCGCGGGTAGTCTGCTACCCCGCTAATGAGTGTCGCGGTGAGGGTCAACAGCGCGATGAGGGTTAATTCAAAGCCCAACACCGGACGCCAGCGCCAGGTCATCGGCCGGTGGACCAGGTGACGCAGCCACAACAGGCCCAATCCGACGATCATCGCCGCCACAGGATAAGCACCCCAACCGAACAAAAACACCAGCAGGCGTACCCACCCGTTGATCAGCACGCCAGAATTGACGCCTTCGACTTTGCCGGTGAGGGCCACAATCGTCAGCAACCCGAAGAGAATGAGCGCCACAGCCAGCAGTTGCTGTCCGGTAGGCCCCTTGGCCCAATCGAAAAAAAGCTGCACGATTTTGCCCAAGACGCCCCACACCGTGACCTTCTGCGCAGCCGCCCGTTTCGACGCGGTCGAACGTGTAGACGTAGAGGCCCGTGTAGACGCGGCCATTTTTTTGCTACGGGATGTGGCCCCGCGGCTACTGGAGGGCCGGGCCATTGAGGTGGCTTTACGCCGTGCCATCCGTGTGCCCTCCATCCACCATCCCTAACGCGATGCGATGTTCTTCTGGCACAATTTCCAAAACGCGCACCGTGACCTGTTGGCCCACAACGTAGTCGTTGTGATTGCCACCCACGGCATTGTATGACGCCCCGTCATTGCGCTCTAGTTCGGAGGCATGCAACAGGCCCTCAAGGCCATCGACCAGTTCCACGAAGACGCCGAAACGCTCGATGCTGGCGACGGTGCCTGTGAGCACGTCGCCCGGCTTGATCCGCGTGTGAACGGACATCCAGGGGTTCGCACTGAGCCGCTTCAGGCTCAGGCCCACACGCTGGTGTTCCAGATCGACGTTGAGGATTTTGACGCGCACATCCTGCCCCGGTTGCAAAAAATCCTGGGGATGGCGCACCCGGCCCCAGGAGATTTCGGAGATATGCACCATGCCTTCCAAGGGGCCGATGTCGACGAACGCACCAAACGGGCGCACGCTGGTGACTTTTCCTGTGCAGGTGTAACCGGCACACAACCAATCCGGCCATTCGGGCTGCATCAACTCGCACTCCGGCACCTGGCGTTCCGAGAGGAGAATACGATTGCGGACCGGCTCCACTTCGATGACACACAACCGCAGCTTCATACCAACGTAGTCCCTGAAGCAACCCTCGCGCGCGGCGGGATCGGCGGGGAACGGGTAATCGATCAGGTGTGAAGCGGGGATAAAGCACTCGACGCCCTTCCAATGCGCCATCAGCCCACCCCGGTTGAATCCATCGATGACTAACTCCACAATCGCACGGGTACGGAAAAACTGGCGGGCTTCGTCCCACACAGCCATCGGCACCTCCGGCGCTTCGATCCATTCCCAGGAAACAGCGGCGCGCCCCAGGCTAACCGGGCCTTCTTCCAAAATAGCATCCCAATAACTCTCACAGAGCGGCGTATGCGGGGGAACATAATTGTCCATAAAAACTACTCCTTTTATCACCAACCTCGCGAAGGTTACAAACGCTACCCAATCTTCGCAAGTCTCTTTAACGAAATGTCACGACTGCACAACACTGTGCGGATGAAGGCCGCTGTGCAGCGCAACCGGCAATACGCCTGGGTCATTATACGCTTCTTCTTCCATCAGCACAATGATCTCGGCCAGATTTTCAATGGCTACCCGCTGTTTACGATACAAGTCCGACTCACTTACCGCCAGCCGCATCGCCACCTCGCGGACCTTGTGCCCGCGCAGGAACTTCATTTCAAGTATATTGTATAGCAGCCATTCCGGTGCTGTCAACTTGCGTTCGCCATCGGGGCGCAGGCGCTCAATGGCATCGGCCAGCACCACCCGCAGCGCCTTGACGACGTTCCCGTCGTAGTCGGCGGCAGCTTGCTTGACAACTTCCAGGTCCAGCAGCGGGTTCTCGGTCAGACGCGGGCCACCCCAATAGTGCGCCAGCGCGTCGTGAACCCACTGCGGCAACTCCGGCGACTGGGTCAACGTAAAGCCGCCCACAGCCTCGCCGGCGTAGCGCAGGATGCTCCCGCGCCGCTGGATATCCGTCAGTTCGGAGAGCAGCGGTGAGAAAGCGCCGAACACCACCTGCTGTAACCGCCGGTCTTCCAACGCGGCACTCGCCTGCACCAACAGGTCGACCAGCAGCGCCTCCTGCTCCTCTGCGAGCGGAAGGTGCACTTCGGGCGAGCGCAGCCCGATCAAACCAAGTATTTCATCCCCGCTCTTGTTGTAGATGACGAGGACCCAATAGCCATCCCAGAAGATGAAACGGTCCTGCTTTTGCGCGCACGACACCTCCGCCAGAGGAATCTGGGCGAGATCTTCCTGCGAGAGCGACCAGTTGCAATGGACGTCCCAATGCAATTCACCGTTGTCCAACGTCGCCAAGAAGCCGCCGCTGCTGTGCAGGATTTCGCAGACTGCCGCCAGGACGTTCTCCAAAAACTGCCGCAAATCGGCGGTGGTCAACAGGCGTTGGCTCAATTCCTGCACCCGCGCTACTTCTTGCCGCCCTTCACGATAAAGGAGCAGGTCGATCACCGGCTTTGCCAGTTCCACGCCTAACTGCATCACGATGACGGTTCCGGCAAAGGCGATCAGCGAGAGGGTGTATTGGCGCACGCCCAACACCGGTTCCAACGTCAGCCCAACGCCGAACATCACCAGGGCAAGACTCGCCGTCAGCGGGCCACGCAGGAGGAAACGCACCATCCGGTGCTTGATCACCCGGTCGGGCGTCAGCGCGCCGATAAAGGCCACGCTGTAAGCCATCAACACCAGCATCGCCGCGACGGCGACGTTCCCCACGATAAGCAGAAGCCAGAACAGCGTCCCCGAGAGATGTGCCGGCCAGCCAATCAGCAGCAAATAGGGAAATACGCCCATAGCCGGTGCGACAAAGCTGACGAGCAAGTAAGCCATACGTCGCCGCGCTGCGTGGGTGTAACACCGGCGTCGCGTGACCAGCGTTTCCCGCAATCCCCACAGCGCAACGCCGATAAAGGCGAAGGCGAATGGATAAAAGAGCGGGCCGGGTTGCAAATGCTGCGCCCCGGCTGAAACGGCGCCGTCGTGAACGACCAAATCGGTGAAGAAGGCGAGCAGGACCACGATGCCGCTGAGCAGTAAACCACCCCAGCGCACCCAACCGGTTAAAATGGTTTCCCATTTTCCGCGCTCTTCCATCACTAAGAGACGAATCGCGCGCACAAATTCAATGTAAAACGGCGGGGTGAACGCGATGCCCAACCACTGCAAGCGTAGCAGCATCCCGGCCTGCGCCGGGTCTGCCCCATCGGGCGGCAGCAGGTCAACCAGATAAACGACGATCACGCACGCCAACAAACCGCCAAAGGTGATCGAGACGCGGCTCTGACGGTTATAGAAAAACAGGTAGAGCGCGAGCGCGAAAGCAGTCGCCGCCACGCCCGCCATCAACACATCGTTCGCTTTGATAAGAAAATGTAGCCAATCCATAGGGATAGTCTAAAGTCCTTAGCTTTAGTCTTTAGTCCTTAGCCGGTTGTCGACTTCAGAGCGGTCACGTTATCACAGCTCCGCGCATCCTGCATCTTGCATCCTGCATCTTGCCCTGCACCTTTACCGCACACGCTTGCGGAAGAAAATTCCCACTTCCTGCCCCGGCCAATACGCATCCTGGAATCCACAGAAGACGAACCGGTGCTTGAGCGCAAAACGGATCGCCGGTTGTGCCTTGAGGGGACACTCCAAAATCAGATGCTCGACGTCTTTGCGCAAAGCCCACTCGGTGGCATAGTTTAGCAAATCCGTAGCGACTCCGTGGCGGCGATAGACTTCGCCCACCACCAGGTCGTTGATGCGGGCCTCGCCGCGCTCCGCCGCCACCGACAGCGCCAGGTAACCGATCACCTCGCGTCCTTCGACGGCCACCCAAAAGATATCGCTGCGTGCCCAGCACTTTGCCCGCGTCTCAGTGGCAAGAAAAGGGACGATGCGCTGTTTGCGCGGCAGACGCACTTCCCGAAAAAGCGCGCCCCACTCGCCATCGCCGCGCAATCCCTCCATCTGCCACGCGGATTCGGTTTCATAAGCAGCATCTATTGCCAGACACGCTTTCCAATCGTCTTCACGAGCCACACGGATACGCATAATCCCCTCCTGTATTTAGAACCTATCCAAAAATTATCGCGGTTTCACGCTGCCGGCAGAATGGGCGACTTAAATTGGTCTGCCAATTTCAGCCGCTTTTTCTTGACAGTAAGCGTCAAAAATCCAAAATCGGAAATCTGCAATCTAAAATCATGCTAGGGCGCGACGATGTTGAGCGGGATAGTACACGTCGTCGTGTTGCCGTAGATATCTACAACGACCAACTGGAAGCGATATGGCCCACCCGGCGGATAACGGTTCGGGTCCGAAACGTCCCACGTCCCCAAGAACCCGTTCGTCACCGGCGCATCATATTGCGAGACAAAGTTGGGCGTGGTCGAACCCGGAAACTGCACCTCGAACTTGTAATAGGAGAAGGCATTGACGTTAGCCGTGCCTGCCACCTGTACTTCCCCCGACACGTCGCTCCCAGCGGTCGGGAGCGTCAACTGCGCTTCGGTCGCCGGGCAATCGGGCTGGTAGACGTCCGGCGGAACGGGCGTGAACGTGGGCAACACAATGTCCGTCGGCGTCGGCTGGATCGCGGGAATGACCACCGTGGTCAGCATCTCCGTAGCGGTCAAGGGCGGTGCTGGTGTTTCGACGGCGGGCGTCCCGAGCGGCGTAGGCGTGAGTGTAAACAATCCCACCGCCAACGTGGGCGCCGGCGTTGTCGTCACCGGTACGGCGGGCAGCACGTACGCGCGCAGCAAGAACACGACCGCCCCGAGCGCCAGAAACAGCGTCGCCGTCAACCAGGCGCGGGTCATGCGCTGCTGGTGGACTTCGCGCTCCAACGAGAACTGCGCGACGTCGCGCCGGCGTTTGGCGGAGATGGCGGTGACGACATAGCCGAGCGCGCCCAACAGGCATATCACGCCGATCCATAGGGCCTGCTGCCCTAGCCAGGAAAGCACAATCGTCATAGGCGGCGCAGCACTCCCCGGATGATCGTCTCCAAACGGGGCGTCAACACGCGCCCGGCCTCCAGCACCTCCTCGTGGTTCGGCGGCGGCGCACCTTCTTCGCCTACCAGGGTGTTGCTGATCCCTGAAAGCCCGAGCACGCGCATCCCGCTATGCCGGGCCGTGATGACTTCGGGCACCGTGGACATCCCCACAGCGTCCACACCGATAAAACGCAAGAAGCGCACGTCGGCGGGTGTCTCAAAGCTCGGTCCGGCAAGGCAGATGTAGACGCCTTGATGCGCCGGAATCGCGGCTTCCAGGGCGATCTCCTGGGCCAGTTGGCGCAGCGCGGGTTCGTAGGCCTCGTTCATGCTGGGGAAGCGAGAGCCAAACTCGGCCAGATTCGGACCCCGCAGGGGATTCAAACCGGCCATACCGATCAGGTTGACGTGATCGCGGATGATCATCACGTCGCCGGGCCGGTAGGTCATGTTCAATCCGCCTGCGGCGTTGGTCACGACGAGTAGTTCGCAACCGAGAAGGCGCATCACGCGGATCGGCAGCCCCACACGGCCCATGCTGTAGCCTTCGTAGTAGTGCGCACGGCCCTGCATCACTACCAGCGGGACATCTTCGAGCGTCCCGAAAATCAGGCGCCCGGAGTGACCCTCCACCGTGGAAACGGGGAAATGCGGAATATCTGCAAAGGGGATAGGGGTCGCGTCTTCCACCGCCTCGGCCAGAGCGTTCAAGCCCGATCCGAGGATCAACCCTACGCGCGGCTTCAGGCCGGTATGCTGGCGGATAGCCGCTACAGCTTCGTTGAACTCGTGCGTCGTAAAGAATTCTTCCATAATAGAACCTCCTGATCGTCATCAGTCGTTAGTTTCGGCAGATGTATCTTCTCGAAAATCTGGGGGTGGGGGTTTGGCGGGAGGGACCCTCCCGCCAAACCCCCACTTCTCCCTCTTTAGAACCTATCCGAAAATTCGCCGTTGACGCACCAGAAACGCTCACCAGCATAATTTTCGGATAGAGACTTAATCATCCAGGTGCGCGCGCGGATGGGCGCGGTCGTAGGCTTCGCGCTTGCGCTGGCTCGAGACCTCGGTGTAGATTTGTGTCGTGGTGATGTTCGCGTGTCCCAAGAATTGCTGGACCTCGCGCAAGTCGGCCCCCCCATCCAGAAGATGTGTAGCGAACGTGTGGCGCAACGTGTGCGGCGTCACCGCCTCTTCCAAACCCGCCGCTTGCGCGTAATGCTGCACCAGAAACCACAAGCCTTGCCGGGTCAAGGCGTTACCCAGGTTATTGAGGAACAGCGTCTTCTCGGCAGTCTCGCGCAGCAAGAAAGGCCGGCCTTCTTCGATGTAACGCCGCACGCAGTCCCGCGCTGCCGGATACAGGGGAATCAGGCGCTCTTTGCCACCCTTGCCCATGCATAGTACGGTCCCGTTCGCCAGATCCACGTTCCCCACGCGCAGGCTGAGCATCTCGCTCGCCCGCATCCCGGTCGCGTACAATATCTCCAGCAGCGCACGATCTCGCAAGGCCAACGGTGTCTCCTCGACCGAAGCCGCATCCAACAAACGTTGAACCGCCTCGCGGGTGAGGGTGTGGGGTAGGCGTTTGCTCACCTTCGGCTGGCGCAGCCAATCCGTCAATTCGCTGGCGATCACCCCCTCGGCAAAGAGAAAGTGCAGAAACGAACGCGCCGCCGCGACCTTCCGGCCCACCGTTGCCGTACTGTAGCCCCGATCCTGAAGGGAGGTCACAAAACCCTCGAGCACGTCAGACCTTAACGCGCTCCACTGTGTTAAGCCGGACGCCTGCACAAATTCCCGGAACTGCTTCAAATCCCGCTCATAAGCGACCAGGGTATTGGCAGCATACCCACGCTCGAATCTTACATATTGCAAGAAACGGTGTAACTCGGTATCCATGTCTGAAATATTATACTTTAACGCTCCAAATCCCACAAATGCCGCGCGATTTCTTCGGTGGCGTGTGGACGCGCCAGCGCCTGCGAGCACGCCGCCATCGCCGCGCGCTGCGCCGGATGCGCCAGCAACTCCATCAGCGCGTCTGCCGCTGCTTGGGGTTTGGGCGTCCACACGCCCGCGTTATTTTCGACGACGTGCAGGACATTACCCTCTTCCTGGCCCGGAATCGCAGCGTATAGCACCAGCGGCAACCCGGCAATAAAAGCTTCGGCCAACGTGTTCGGCCCGGCTTTGGTGACGAGCACGTCCGCAGCGCGCATCCACACAGCCATGTTGGTGACAAACCCCTCCACGTGCAGCGGAACGGGGACATCCAACGTCCGCAGCGCGTTATAGAGCGCCTGATTGCGTCCCGTGATGACGACCAAGTGAGCATCCGGTTTGCGTTCGGCAATCGCACGCACGACCGGAACCAACGGCCCCATCCCTTCGCCACCACCGATCATCAAGACAAGCGGGCGATCCGGCGGCAGGCCCAGATGGTCGCGGGCTTCGGTCTGGGCCATGTCGCGGACTTCGACGAAGGAACGGCGGGTAGGCATCCCGATGACGTAGATGCGCTTCGCCGACACCCCCGCGCGCAAGGCACGTTGCCGGGCCGCCTCGGTGGGAACAATGTACAGATGCGCGCCCGGCGTGAACCACCCCGCGTGGACGCTGACCAAATCCAACGTTACGATGGCAAACGGGTTACGCAGCGCCATCTTTCGCCGTGCGAACAACAACGCCGCATTCGGTATCCCATGAAAGGAAACCATCACATCGGCGGGGTGCTGTTCCAGCAAGTGACAAAGAGATGGTCCGGCGTAAGGCCATACCGCCCCAGAGAGCAGCTTCACCACCGGCATCGTATCGGAAAGATGATAGCCCACGTGCCACGGAATCCCGTTCAACCCTACAGCCACCGGATACAACTCCGGGAAGCGGTCGAATGGCCAGCGGCGCATCTCGACGAAAACGTCCACCATCTCGACCGTCGCGGCGTCGCCGTACAGGCGGGCCATTTCATCTTTGACCGCCTGCGCAGAGGCGCGATGCCCCCCGCCGGTGTCCGAGAAAAGGAAAAGAAAACGCCTGGGAGAAGCGCCGGATGCGGCCGGATACGTTGCGCCTGTCATTCATCCTCCGGCGCGCCGGAGACTTGGCCTGAGCTTGTCGAAGGCCCCCTTTCCACAAAACGTTTGACGCGCGCCTCGAAACGGCTTCTGGGAACCATTACGTAACGGCGGCACGTCAGGCACTCCATGCCAACATCCACACCCACCCGCAGGATGCGCCAGGTGTAGCCACCGCATGGATGGCCTTTGCGCAATTCAACGACATCCCCCACATTTAATGCCAAAGGTGCTTTACCCGCCATAACAACCTCGGCTCTACGACGGCATCACAACGTCACGTGCCGCTGCTGGACACGGCAGTGCTCGGCGGAGATGATGTGCAAAACCTGATCCACCGTCTCATCCAGCTCGGATTCACGGTTGATAACCACGTAATCAAACTCGCCAATGCGCCGCATCTCCTCGCGCGCCAACCCCATGCGGTAGTGCAACTGCTCTTCGGACTCGGTCTGGCGGCGTTGCAAACGCTCGTACAGTTCTTCCTCTGAGGCGGCGCTCAAGAAGATAAGGATGGCCTCCGGCGCCATTCGCTTGACCGTCGCCGCGCCCTGCACGTCGAGGCGCATCACCACGTCCTTGCCGCTGTTCAGCGCGTCGCGCACCTGCTGCTTGGGGATGCCCTTGTACTGTCCGTAGACCATCGCGTGTTCCAACAGCTCATCCTGACGAATCATCTCCTGGAATTCCTCCTCAGAGACGAAGAAGTAATCCACACCGTGCATCTCGTCGGGACGTGGCGGGCGCGACGTCGCCGTGACCACGAAATGGAACGAAGACCGGCGACGCTGCATCTGTATAACGACGCTGTCCTTCCCGACGCCTGAAGGCCCGGAAACCACAATCAGCAGCGGATGACACGGACGGTGATAGAGATCGGATACGCTTTCTTCCATAAAAACTTGCCCCTCCCCCACATTTTCGGTATAATATCTCATTGTACTATACCACAGATACTAAAGGAGAGAAAGATGCCGATTTACGAATACCGCTGCCAGAAGTGCCGCCGCCGGTTCTCGGTATTTTGGCGCTCTTTTTCCGCCATCGACGAGAGCACGGTCACGTGCAAGCATTGCCAGAGCGCGGAAGTGCGACGCCTGGTCTCGCGCGTGCGCGTCGTGCGCTCCGAAGACAGCCGTCTCGAAGACATGGCCGATCCGAGCGCCTGGGGCGACTTCGACGAAAACGACCCTAAGAGCATGGGGCGCTTTATGCGCAAAATGGTCAACGAGATGGGCGACGAGGCCGGCGACCTCGGTCCGGAGTTCGACGAGGTCATCGACCGCCTGGAAGCCGGGCAGGACCCCGAGCAGATCGAGAAAGAGATTCCCGATCTGGCCGGCGATGCCGGTCCGATGGGCGGGGATATGGACTTCGCTTAGTTTTCTGTCAGCAGATTAAGCAGATTGAGCAGATTAAAAATGTTCATCTGCTTAATCTGCTCAATCTGCTAACTTTAGGGGGGAGTATGAACGAACACAACACTTCACTGAAAGGTCGTTGGGCGTTGATTTTGGGCGCATCGAGCGGCTTCGGGGCGGCGACGGCGCGGGCGGTGGCGCAGGCCGGGATGCACGTCTGCGGCGTGCACCTGGACCCACGCCGCAGCATCGAACAAGCCGAAGCCGTCATCGCCGACGTGGAGGCCGCCGGTAGCCGGGCGGTCTTCTTCAACACCAACGCCGCCGATGCGCGACGGCGGGCGCGCGTCATCGAAACCATCACCGCGACGCTGCGGGAGGCCGAGTACCCCACCATCCACTTGATGGTCCACACCCTGGCCTTCGGCAGCCTGCGCCCGTACATAACCGCATCGCCCGCAGATGCCACCACCGAGGAACAGATGGAGATGACGTTGCGGGTGATGGCGCACAGCCTCGTCTATTGGACGCAGGATTTGGTGCAGGCCAACCTGTTGGGGCCGGGCAGCCGCATCTATTCGATGAGCAGCATGGGAGCGCAGCGGGCCGCGCCACATTACGGGGCCGTCTCGGCGGCCAAAGCCGCCCTGGAAGCCCACACCCGCCAATTGGCGCTCGAACTGGCCCCGCGAGGCATCGCCGTCAACTGCCTGATGCCCGGCGTCACCGACACGCCCGCGCTGCGCGCCATCCCCGGCCACGAGAAGATCATCGAGACTGTGCTCGCCCATCACCCGGCGCGCCGGCTGACCACACCGGAGGATGTGGCGCAGGTACTCGTGGCGCTGTCCGATCCGCGCGTCACGTGGATATCGGGGACGTCGATCCCCGTCGATGGTGGGGAGGCAGTCATTAGCATCACCTGAGCCATAGAGCAGACTACAAAAATCTCACGAGGTACTCGGTCGACCAGCCCCCCTGCGTTGAACAAGATTACACGAAATGCAGAGCTGTGTTCAGACTTTTGTAGTCTTTGGTCATCTCTGTTAAAAGTTTGACATTATACCTTGGTATGATAGAATACGGGAAATTTTAGCAGACCGCCCAAGTTGCACGTGTAACGCAAGTTTGCAATACTGGGTGGAAGAGGAGTGGATGTGGAAGAACTAAAGGCGACCCCGACTGAACCAGCTTCAATGGAACAGTGGGAGGAAGAACTCGAAGAATCATTAGTAGGTACAGAACTGCGGCGCGGCGAACTCCGCGAAGGCATTATTCTGACGGTCAAAGATAATGGACTGGTGGTTGACATCGGCTCGAAACGCGATGGATTTGTCCCTCAGGAAGACCTGGAGGAACTTGAAGATAGAACGTTCAACGTAGGCGACAATGTCAACGTCATCGTGACCCGGTTCCGTGACTCAGATGGCAATGTCGAGCTGTCTGTCTCGCAGGCGCTGCTCCAGGAAGACTGGATCAAGGCCGAGAAACTGCGCGAGGACGAGTCCGTTTACGAAGCGTCAGTGCTGAACGCCAACCGTGGCGGTCTGACCGTCGAGTTTGGCCATCTGCGTGGGTTTATCCCAATGTCACAACTGATCGGCTTCTCCCGCATCCGGCAAGCTGCCGAACGCCACCGCCGCTTGCGCTCGATGGTCGGGCAGCCGATTATGCTCAAAGTCATCGAAGTCAACCGCCGTCGCCGCCGGCTCATCCTCTCACAGCGGGCTGCTGCTAAAGAGTGGCGTGCGGCACGCCGTCGCCAACTCATGGAAGAATTGGAAGCCGGACAGGTCCGGCGTGGACGCATCAGCCAAATCACCGACTTCGGCCTGTTCGTCAATCTCGGCGGGTTGGACGGCCTGGTGCACATCTCCGAACTCTCGTGGGGTCGCATTGAGGACCCGCGCGAAGCCTACCACGAAGGCCAGCGCATCAAGGTCAAAGTCCTTAGCGTCGACCGTGACCGCCAGCGCATCGCCCTAAGCGTCAAGGCCCTTACGCCAGACCCGTGGGAAATCGCACCCGAGAAATATGAAGAAGGCACACTGGTCGAGGGCAAGGTCACCCAGGTGGTGGATTTCGGCGTCTTCGTCGAGTTGGAACCGGGCGTTGAGGGGCTGCTACACAACTCCGAGCTTGGCGATATAGAACAGCGCAACGAGTTGCAGGGGGGCGACAACATCCTGGTAAAGGTCATTCGCGTCGAGCCGGACCGGCGGCGCATCGGATTGAGCGTCCGGCAAGTCCGCCGCGACGAATGGGAAGAATGGGCGCTGGCTCAAGCTGCCGTAACCGAAGCACCAAGCGAAGCCACAGTTCAAGAAGAAGAATTCGACGATTCTACGGAAGATGAAGATGAGGACGAATTCGGCGTGGAGCAACCGGACGAAGCGGATGAAGACGCGGAAACCGTCGAGGCCGCTGAAGACGAGCAGGATCGGGAAGCGGATGAAGATGCGGAAACCGTTGAGCCTGCTGAAGACGAGCAGGATCAGGAAGCAGATGAAGACGCGGAAACCGTCGAGCTTGCTGAAGACGAGCAGGATCAGGAAGCGGATGAAGACGCGGAAACCGTCGAGCTTGCTGAAGACGAGCAGGATCAGGAAGCGGATGAAGACGCAGAGGCCGTCGAGGCCGCTGAAGACGAACAGGATGTAACACCACAAGTCGAAGACATAAACGTTGCCGAAGCTGTTGAAGAAGCCACGCCTATCGTTGCTGAAAGCGACGAGACAGCCGAGACTGAGCCCGTGGCTTAGAGGGGAGAATAAACCGGATGGGTGGTAAAGAAGAGAAAATTGTTGTCGAAGGGACCATTGTAGAGGCGCTCCCTGGCACGCAGTTCCGTGTGCAACTAGACTCAGGGCACGAAGTCCTGGCCTATCTATCCGGAAAAATGCGCAAGTATTACATTCGCATCCTGTTAGGGGATCGCGTGCGTGTGGAACTCTCGCCGTATGACTTGACCCGAGGGCGCATCGTCTATCGCCACAAGAAACAGCGCGGCCCTAGTCAAGCAGAAGAAAGCGCAGGCTGATCACCCTGCAAACGTCATCGACGCCGACCCTTCGAGGTCGGCGTCGTGCTTGTGGATGAAACGTATTGTCTAGGAAGAGCGACTATGCGGCTTGCGCACGACCAGGGCTGTCCAATCATCACGCTGCCGGCGCTCAACGACGGACAACCCGTGCGCGGTTAACGCGGCTGTAACCTCGTCCACCTGTTCCGCCAGAATACCCGACGCTACCAACGTCCCACCGCGCCGGATGCGCGTATCCAGCCCCGACGCCGCCATCGCAACGATGACGTGTGCGAGAATGTTGGCAACGACCATGTCATAAGGCTCCCCCACCTCCGCCAGCGACCCGTGTAAGACCCGTACCTGGTGGGCTACGGCATTGGCGCGCGCGTTCCGGCGGGCGACCGCCACCGCGTTGACGTCATTATCGATGGCGAGAACGTCTGCCGCGCCCAGTTTCGCCGCGACCAGCGCCAGGACGCCCGTACCGGTTCCCAGGTCTAGCACGCGCATCCCCGGTTGTACCAAATCCTCCAACGCTTCGACGCACAATTGCGTCGTCGGATGCAGACCGGTGCCAAAGGCCAGACCGGGGTCCATCTCCAACAGCAGCTCATCGGGCTGCACCACGTATTCCCGCCACGAGGGCTTGATGACAACCCGCCGTCCCAGATGCAGCACGGGGATGCTCTCCTTCCAGCCGGCCGTCCAATCGCGGTCGAGGATCGGCGTAAAGGTCGGCTCGGGAATCACAGGCCAGATGTGGTGCAGATGCCAGAGCGCCTCCTCCACCTTCTGACGTCGCTCGGCAAACCGCGTCTGCGCGGCGTCGTCTACGGCGAGATAAGCTTTGACGATCACGTGCCGCGCGACAGTCTCGTCGTCTGTACCCAGGTCAACGACAACACCTTGCGGCGCGTAACGGCTGAACACCTCAGCAACAGCTTCCGCCGCTTCGGGTTCCACCGCAACACTGACCTCGAGCCATTCCATTTGCGCTGTCATAGTCCCAAGGCTTCTTTGACGCGATCCACAAAGCCCAATTTCTCCTCAACGATCACCTCGGTGCCGAGCGTGCCTGCCAATTCCTGGAACAGCTCCTTCTGTTCGTCCGATAGGTGTGTGGGAATAGCCACCTGCACAACGATCAACTGATCTCCGCGCCCGTTGCCACGCAGATAGGGAATGCCCAGGTTGCGCAGGCGAAAGATCGCACCGGATTGCGTCCCGGCAGGCACAGTGATTTGCCGCTCGCCCTCCAACGTGGGGACTTTAACCGCGTCGCCCAGCGCCGCCTGCGCCACATTGATCTGCATTTCGAGGATGACGTCGTTGTTGTGGCGCTTGAAGTAAGCGTGCGGCTTGACGTTGAGCGTGACGTACAGGTTTCCGGGCGGCCCGCCGCGCTCGCCCGGCTCGCCCTGTCCTGCCAGCCGGATCGTGACGCCGTCATCGACGCCGGCCGGGATCGCCACCTTGATCCGCCGTCGCCGGTAGACCCGGCCCTGGCCGTTGCACTCGTGGCACGGCTTGGTGACGATCGAGCCTTTGCCATTACAGCGGGGGCAGGTGACAATGTTGACAAACGATCCCAGGAACGTGCGCTGTGTGTGGCGCACTTGTCCCGCACCGCGACATTCCGGGCACTGGTCTGCCGACGTCCCCGGTTCGGCCCGCGAACCGTTGCATGTGGGGCAAACTTCTTGCCGCTGCACATCGACTTCTTTTTCGACGCCGAAAACGGCTTCCTCGAAGGTGATCTCGATGCTGCTGCGCAGGTCACCGCCCCGCCGGGGGCCGGTGCGACTCGTCTGTCCAAAGCCGCCAAAACCGCCGAGGTTGCCGAACACCTCGGCGAAGATGTCGAAGGGGTCGCGCCCACCGCCGAAGTCGAAGCCGCCAAAGCCGTTCGGGATGTCTGTGCCGAAGCGGTCGTACAGCGAGCGTTTTTCGGGATCGGACAGCGCCTCATAAGCAGAGTTGACTTCCTTGAAGCGCTCCTCCGCATCCGTTTCGGCGCTCACATCGGGATGGAGCTTGCGCGCCAACTGCCGGTAGGCGCGCTTGATCTCCTCCTGGCTGGCGTCTCGCGAGACGCCTAATACGTCATAATAATCTCTACTCATACACCATCTCGTACTTTACGCCGGGTCTTGACCGTCGCAGGGTTCACCGTCCCCACAACAAACAACTTCATCCTCGACAACTTCTGCGTCCACGACTTCTGCTTCCACGACTTCCGGTTCTGCTTCTGGCTCCGGTTCCGGCGCGCGGGGCGGCACTTTGGCCACCACCACCGACGCAGGTCGCAGCACGCGCTCGCCCAGGACGTAGCCACGCTCGACTTCGGCGACGATCTGCCCATCCTCGAAGCCTGGAACTTCCTGGTGGAGCACGGCCTGATGGTAGAGTGGATCGAAGGTGTCGCCGGGTTGCAGTTCGATGGGTGTCACGTTTTCGGATTCGAGAATGCCGGCGATTTTACGTTGGATGAGGGTGATTCCACCTACCCACGGATGCTCCTTCAAGTCTTGCGGCAAAGCCTGGAAGGCGCGCTCGAAGTCGTCCAACACCGGCAGGAAGCGGCTCAACAGCGCGGCGTTCGCCACGCTGCGCCACGAGATCTGCTCGTTCTCGGTGCGCTTGCGGTAGTTCGCAAAGGAAGCCTGCGAGCGCTGTAAAGCATCGAAGTATTCCGCCGCCTTCTGCTCAGCCTCGGCCAATTGCGTCTCAAGCTGCTGGAGCTTTTCCTCGAGGGAGACCTCTTGGAGAGGGCCCTCTTCAGACGCAGTTACTTCTCCCGGTTCAGGTTCTTCTGTCACAACGTCTTCAACTTCATTTTCTTCAAGTTCCGTTTGGTTTTCTTCACGTACTTCTTCTGTCATACTAAACGTTCCTCCACCAAGTGTTTTCAGGTATCATC
>Ga0129302_1000771_pt1 | contig 23707 bp, 15 predicted proteins | sample BlaSprsedimmetaG_FD_94476 | JGI IMG/M metagenome (GOLD analysis project Ga0129302, IMG submission 94476) | Hot spring sediment bacterial and archeal communities from California, USA to study Microbial Dark Matter (Phase II) - Blank Spring... | ecosystem: Environmental > Aquatic > Thermal springs...
CGCCGCGCGCGCGCGGCGGAAAAATGGCCGGCATTACGACGCCGCCTTGACCATCGCGCCGGTTTATGATGATGCCGGGCAGCTCACCGGCCACGTCTTCACCCACCGCGATATCAGTCAGGCCAAAGACCTGGAACGCGCGCGTGCCCAATTTATCACCAGCGTTTCCCACCAATTCCGTTCTTCCCTCACGCCACTCAAGGCCGGCATCTATCTGCTCCAGCGCGCGCCCCTGGCAGACAAACACCAGCAGCAATTGCACCTGATGGAGGCTGCAGTCAATGGGTTCATCCTACTGCTCGAGGATATCGAACAAATGCTGATTTTGGATAGCGGCAAGGGCGTGGAAGACTGGGAACCCGTTTCCCTGCCGGTCATCGTCGCCGAGGTTTTGGAGCGTTACCACGACCAAGCGCAAGCCGCCGGTTTGACCCTGGCAGCCGCACCGATACCCACCTTACCTCCCATACAAGGCGACGCGGAACGATTAAGACAGGCCTTGGGGGAATTGGTGGAAAACGCGGTGATCTTTACGCCGGCCGGTGGGCAGATCAACATCACGGTGCAAGTCAGCAGCATCGGCGAAGAAACCTGGGTAACCATTGCGGTGCGAGATACCGGGCCGGGCCTGAAGGATGAAGAATTGCCGCACTTGTTCGAGCGTTTCTTCCGTGGCCACTTGACCGAATCAAAACACATCCCCGGCATTGGGCTAGGCCTGAGCATCGCGCAACAGATCGCCGAAGCGCACGGCGGGCGCATTACGGTGGAGAGCACCGTAGGACAAGGCAGCACTTTTACCTTATGGATACGCGCTACAGTGTCGCAGGCGGATATGTGATTCCGCAGAAAGCAAACTACTGCGCCGGTCGCATTTTGCCAGACGCTCATACGTTCATAACGAACTGGAATTGCTTTAGTTTTTTTGGACCAGTTCGGTAGTATATTCGATAATGTGCAGGATGGGAAACCTTATGGACACAGAACCGCAAAAATACAGCCAGTTGAACCAACACCGGCTCGCACACATCAACCGTGTGCTGCGTGGCATCCGCAACGTCAACCAATTGATCGTGGCTGAAGATGATCCCTTACGGCTCATCGAGCGGGCCTGCGCCACTATGACCGAGACGATGGGCTACCAGAACGCCTGGATCGCCCTACTGGATGCGGAGGGGCAGGCTATCGTTGCCACCGCCGCCGCTGTCAAAACCGGCGGCTTCACGGCACTACAGAGGCGTCTAGCAGCAGGCGAGTACCCCGACTGTATGAAGCAGGCGCTTGCGCACGATGGTGTCGTCGTGACACTCAACCCACAAAGCACATGTGGAGATTGTCCCGCGGCAGCAGAATACGCCGGCTGCGCCAGATTAACCCGCCGATTACAGCACGGCGACAAAACCCATGGTGTTCTGGCGGTGGCGACATCTGCCGCCTACGCCCATGATGTAGAAGAGCAGACTCTCTTCAATGAAATGGCCGGCGACCTGGCCTTCGCCCTGCACAAGATTGAAGCGGCACAGCAACTGCACGCAAGTCAGATGATGCTGGCGCGCACCGAGCGCATTACGCACAGCGGCAGTTGGGAATGGGACATCGCCACTGATCGAGTGCGCTAGTCGGCGGAGCTTTTCCGCATCTTCCAACGGGATCCCGCCGAGGGCGCGCCAGCCTTTGCCGACCAGTCAGATCTCTACGTGGCCGAAGATTTGCACCGTTTACAGCAAGCCGTCGAACGCTGTGTGACCGACGGCGTCCCTTACGAAATGGAACTGCGCATCATACGCGCAGATGGCGAGATGCGCTATTGTGTGGCGCGCGGTCAGGCAGAGACTGACGCGGACGGGGGTATCCACCGCCTGGTCGGATCGTTACAGGACATCACCGAGTGGAAACAAACCGAGAGACAACTTTTGCACGCCCACGACTTGATGCGGTACATCATCGCGCACAACCGCAGCGCTGTCGCGGTCCACGACCGCGAACTGCGGTATATCTACGTCAGCCAGCGTTACCTGGATGACTACCGGGTCCAGGAAAAAGATGTCATTGGGAAACATCACTACGAGGTTTTCCCCGACCTGCCCCAAAAGTGGCGCGATGTGCATCAGAAGGCCCTGCAAGGGGAGATTATCAGCGCCGAAGACGATCCTTACGAACGGGAAGATGGGACAGTGGACTGGACGCGCTGGGAATGTCGTCCGTGGTACGAAGCCGATGGAACAATCGGCGGCATCATTATCTACACGGAGGTCATCAACGCGCAGAAGCAAATGGAAATCGCCCTACGGCGGGAACGCGACCTTTCACGCGCTCTAGCCGATGCAGCGGCGGCGGTCAGCGGCACTTTGGATCCCGATGAAGTGCTCGACCGCTTGCTGGAACAGATCAGCCACATTGTGCCCAACGATACGGCCAACATTATGCTCATCGAGAACGAACACCAGGTGCGCGTCGTTCGAGGGCGCAACTACGACCGTTTGGGGAACGCAAATGATATTGCCGCGCTAGCCCAAGCCTTCGATCAAGTGCCTAACCTGCGGCGGATGGCAGAAAGCGGCGACCCCCTGATCATTGACGATACAGCCGCAGATCCACAATGGCTGCAAACCACCGAACACCCCTGGATCCGCGCCTACGTAGGCGCGCCCATTTGCGCGCGTGGGGTGACGATTGGCTTTCTCAACCTGAACAGCGCGACGCCACGCGCGTTCACCCCGTTGCACGCCGACATCCTGCGCGCCTTTGCCGACCACGCCGCTATCGCGTTGGAAAACGCGCGCACCGCGCACGACCTGCGCCAGAACGAGCAACGTTACCGGCGCTTATTCGAGCGTTCCAATGACGCCATTTTTCTGGTTGACCGCCGGACCGGCCGGTATCAAGCTGCCAACGCAGCGGCGGAAGAACTCACCGGCCGGTCGGTGGCCGAATTGCAGCAGTTGACCACGCACGCTGTATCCCCGCAAGGCGCACAGGAACGCCTGACGCAGGCAGCAATGGCGCAACAGGCACTCAAATTGGGCGAAGTGCATTATGTGCGGCCAGATGGCGTCGTCCGCACGGCGCTGTTGGATGTGGTGCCCCTGGACGATCACATAGCGTTCGGCATCGCACGCGACATCACCGAGCAAAAAGAAATCGAAAAACGTCTGCGCCGCCAGGAGCAATTGGCTGCCATCGGCCAACTGGCCGCCGGCATCGCCCACGATTTCCGCAACCTGCTCACCACCATCATCCTCTACGCCCAATTGGGGCGGCGTAAAACCGACCTGCCGCCCACAGTCACGCAATACCTGGAGATTATCAACGGCGAAGCGCACAAGGCCACCGACCTGGTCCAGCAAATTCTCGATTTTAGCCGCCGCACAGAAATCGAACGCCGCCCTCTGGACCTAGTCGCCTTCGTCGGCAACGTGGTTGGCGTCTTACAGCGCGCGCTTCCGGAAAACATCCACATTTCGTTCGATGTCGCGTCTGGCCCATGCATCATCGAGGGCGACGCCGGACGCCTGCAACAAGCCCTGACAAATCTGGCGCTCAATGCCCGCGACGCTATGCCGGATGGCGGGATATTGCGCTTCAGCGTGACGCGGATCGCCGTCACGCCGGGTGCGGCACCGCCCTTACTCGAAATGACGGAGGGCCTCGCGCCGCCAGCCTGGATTCGTCTCAGCGTCGCCGACACCGGCCCCGGAATGACTGCGGAAGCCTACGCGCATCTGTTCGAACCGTTTTTCACCACCAAAGCGGAAGACCAAGGAACCGGCCTGGGACTGGCACAAGTCTACGGCATTATCCAACTCCACGACGGTTACATCGACGTGGAAAACGCTGTAGGCGAGGTGGAGCACGGCGTCACCTTCCACATTTACCTGCCGGCATCCACCCGGAAAACCGAGAAAGCGACCGCTGCTATGCCAAGCGCACCGTCCGGCCAGGGCGAAACGCTCTTGCTGGTAGAGGATAATACGCGATTGCGGGAAGCAGGCCAGAGCATCTTAATCGCTTTGGGCTACCGGGTCCTCACGGCGGCCAATGGCCACGAAGCCCTGGCGCTTTACCAGGCAGAAAGCGCCAGTGGTACTTTGCCGCACCTGCTCATCACCGATCTGGTGATGCCCGAGATGGGCGGTAAAGCGTTGCTCCAGGCGCTACACCGCCACAACCCCACCCTCAAGGCATTGGTGATGACCGGCTATACAGCCGCAGAGAACGAGCAAAACCTGCAAGCATCCGGCTTCCTGGAAATCATTCGCAAACCCTTCGAGGCCGGCAGCCTGGCGCGGGCCATTCGCCGGGCGTTGAATACACCAGACGTGGGACAATAAGCGCACCGCACGGCAAAGGTCACGCGCCGGTTTATGTTAAGAACCTATCCGATTTAGGCGCAAAATACCGCACCCGGTGAATTTTGGGATAGATTCTAAGGAGAAAATCCAATGGATACAGAAACAGCGAACGCCTTGACGCAAGCGGAATGGCTGGCAGAACGTGCTGCCTTACAACAACGTGTAACCGAACTGGAAGCACAAGTACAACAGGCGCGAGCGAGCATAGAGCCTAACCACGCAAATTCTTGCCCAACGAGCAAGAAACCGGCGTCGCAGGCCCTTTTTCGTTCCGGTTTATCCGGGTTAGGGGAACAGCTCCGCTTTACCGAAGCACTGCTGGCGGCGATCCCCACCCCCGTCTTTTTCAAGGATGCACAGGGGCGCTACCTGGGCTGTAACGATGCCTTTACCGAACAGATGGGCGTGACCGCCGCAGAGATACGCGGCAAGACCGTCTACGATCTATGGCCGAGCGAGCACGCCGCGGTCTATCATCAAAAAGACCTGGAACTGCTGCAAAACCCCGAACGCCAGAGCTATGAGGCGATGGTGCGCGACAAGACCGGGCAGGATCGCGACGTCATTTTTGCCAAGAATGTCTTTTACGATGAAGAAGGTCACGTCGCCGGGCTGGTCGGGGCGTATGTGGACATCACCGCGCAGAAGCAGATAGAGGAGGAACTGCGCGCCAGCGAGGAAAGACTACGCTTGAGCGAAAACCGGCTCGATCTGGCGATGGCCGTCAAAAATGAGGGGATATGGGACTGGAATCTCGTCACAAATGAAACATTTTTCGATGACCGCTACTATACCATGGCAGGTTACACGCCGAACGAATTCCCACAAAATTTCACCGCCTGGGCAGAACGCGTACATCCAGAGGATATAGAGCGCGCTTCAAACGCGATAAAAGCTTATTTGGACGGCCAATCGGAAGTATTCGACATCGAATTCCGTTTCAGACACAAGGATGGTTCGTGGATATGGATACAAGGCAAAGGCAAAATCGTTGAAAGAGACGCAAACGGTTCTCCCCTACGGGTAATCGGCACCCACACCGATATCACCGAACGCAAACGAGCTGAAGAAGCCCTACACGCCAGTGAACAACGCTATCGCTCCCTGATCGAACACTCCAACGATGCCATTTACCTGCTCTACGACGGGCGCTTCGAATTGATCAATCGCCGCTTCACCGAGTTGTTTGGCGTCACCCCGGAAGAAGCCCACGCGCCGGACTTTGATTTTATGTCGTTGGTGGCGCCCGCAAGCCGTCCGTTGATTGAACAACGGACGAGGCAACTGCAAGCGGGGCAACCGACACCATCGCGCTACGAATTCACCGCGCTCACCCGCGCCGGACAGGAGATCGAGGTCGAGGTCTCCGTCTCGTATATCGCCTATCGCGAAGGTCTTGCCGTACAGGGCATCTTACACGATGTCAGTGAGCGCAAACGTACCGCCGAGGCGCTCGCCCGAAGCGAACAACGCTTCCGCGAATTGATCGAACTGGCCGTAGACGGTATCCTGCTCGGTTCTCCAGAGGGCATCATTACCGGCGCCAATTCCCGTATGTTGGCGCTCCTGGATATGGAAGCAGAAGCGCTACTCGGCAAACACGTGCGGGAAATCTTCACGCCCCGCTCGTTACAAGAAAACCCGCTACGCTTCGAGCGGCTCGCGCGCGGTGAGACGGTCATCACCGAACGTGTGATTCAGCGTGCAGATGGGACACACGTGTACGTCGAAATGCACAGCAAGCAAATGCCCGATGGAAGCTACCAATCCATTGTGCATGACATCACCGAACGCAAACAGACAGAACAGGAGTTAGCCGCATCCCAACGCATGTTGAAAGATGTCATCAATACCATCCCCGTGCGGGTTTTCTGGAAAGACCTGGAAGGCAGATTCCTCGGATGCAATCGTCTCTTTGCGCAAGATGCCGGAAGACCTAGCCCAGAAAGCCTGTTGGGGGATAACGATTTTAACATGGGATGGGCCGATCAGGCCGAATTGTATCGGGCCGATGACCGCACGGTCATCGAGCTTGACCAACCGAAAATAAACTACGAAGAGCCACAAACCACCCCTGACGGTCAACAGCGTTGGCTACGCACCTCAAAGATTCCCTTGCGCGATGGCGAAGGGCACGTCTACGGCATTTTGGGCGTGTACGAGGACATCACCGAGCGCAAACACGTCGAAGCTGCCCTCCAGCTGGAAAGAGTACAACTCCTGTCCATCTTCGACAGCATCGACGAACTGATCTACGTTTCCGACTCGCACACCTACGAGATTGTCTTCGTGAACCAGAAGCTACGCGACGTTTTGGGGGCAGAGGTTGTAGGCGGCATCTGCTACCAGGCGTTCCAGGGTTTGGATGCGCCATGCTCCTTCTGCACCAACGCTGTCATCCTGCAAAACAAGCCCACGCCCTACCGCTGGGAATACCACAATCCCACCATGCAAAAAGATTTTGCCATTGTGGATCGCATTATCACCTGGCCCGATGGCCGCGATGTGCGCCTCGAACTCGCCACCGACATCACCGAACATAAGGCGCTGGAGACACAGTTGCGCCGCCACGAGCAACTGGCCGCCATCGGCCAACTGGCGGCCGGCATTGCGCACGATTTTCGCAACCTGCTCACCACCATTATCCTCTATGCACAGTTAGGGCAACGCAAACCCGACCTGCCCCCGACGGTCGCGCATTATCTGGACACTATCGTTGACGAAGCGCACAAAGCCACCGGCTTGGTCCAGCAAATCCTCGATTTCGCCCGCCGCGCCGAGATCGAGCGCCGTCCCCTGGACCTGGTCCCCTTTGTCGGGAACGTAGTGAGCGTCTTGCAACGCACACTGCCAGAGAACATTCACATCACGTTGGACGTAGGCGCAGGCGCATGCGTGATCGAAGGCGACGCCGGACGCTTGCAGCAAGCGTTGATGAATCTGGCGCTCAACGCCCGCGACGCGATGCCTGAAGGCGGGACCCTGCGCATCGGGGTCACGCGGATCGAGGCTACGCCAGGCAGGGCACTCCCTTTGTCCGAAATGGCGAAAACGCCTGCACCGCCGGCCTGGATCTATCTCAGCGTCGCCGATACCGGCACGGGAATGTCCGCAGAGGCTTACACCCACCGCTTCGAACCGTTCTTCACCACCAAAGAACCGGAACAAGGCACCGGTCTGGGGCTGGCGCAAGTGTACGGCATCGTGCAACTTCACGATGGGCACATCGATGTAACGACGGAGCAAAGAAAAGGTACCACCTTCCACATCTATTTACCGGCGGCGACCATAGCGCCTGAGGAAACGAAGCTAACCACCGCGCCGATACCACCGGGCCACGGTGAAACGCTTTTGCTGGTGGAAGACAACGCGCAATTGCGGGAAGCCAGCCAAAACCTCCGGACCGATCTCGGCTACCGGGTACTCACAGCGGCGAACGGGCGGGAAGCGTTGGCGCTGTACCAAAAGGAAAACAATATCGCCTTGCTCATCACCGATCTGGTGATGCCGGAGATGGGCGGCAAAGCCCTGGTGCAGGCGCTGCACAGCCACGACCCACATCTGAGAGCGCTGGTAATGACGGGTTATACAGCAGAAGAAAGCGAGACCGACCTGCAGGCAGCCGGTTTCCTGGAAGTCATCCGCAAACCGCTCGACGCCGAACATCTGGCGCAGGCCATCCGCCGGGCGTTGGAAACACAGTAGGTGCAACGCACTGCCAAATGTGCGTTGCACCTATCGTTATTTCAGATGACTACCGTTTCGGGAAGCGGCGTAGCACCACAATCGTCACCGGCAACTGCGTGCGGTCGCCGAGTGTGAGTTGTGCGCGCGGTTTGGGTTCGCGGCGCGGCGACACCAACACGGCCAACTGCGTCCCTTCGGCGGTGTAGGCATCGCGCACGAAAGCCTGGCCTACTTGCTGCCCCTCGGTATCGATGGCACAACTCGTCACGAAGCCTATGACCTTTCCTTTGTCATCCACCACGGGATCGCCCTGCTGTGGCATAGGGCCACGCTCCGGCACGCCAAAGCGAATGACCTCACCCTCACGCTGCGCATCGCGGGCAATAAATGCCTCGCGGCCTACGAAGAAGGGCTTGCCAATCTTCACGTACTGGCCAAAACCGGCCTCGGCCATCGTCAGATTGAGCGGCCCGGCCATCTCGTGCCCGTACAACGGCAAACCGGCCTCCAGGCGCAGACTATCGCGGGCCGCCAGACCACACGGCTTCAACCCGAAGGGTGCGCCGGCCTCCAGCAAAGCCTGCCAGAATTCCACCAACCGGTCGGGATGGACGAACAACTCGTAGGCTACGCGCTCGCCGGTATACCCCGTGCGGCTCACGATGAGATCGAATTCCCCCAGGGTGACGCGGGTAATACCGGCCCACAGCAGGCGCTTGATGCGGTCTACATCTTGCGCGTCGCCACCCAACGCGAGCAGAATATCCCGTGACCGGGGGCCTTGTAGGGCCAGTTCCGCGCGCATGTCCGGCCCGGCGGCTTCGTCCCGCAGGTCGCGCAACGTCACACCGGCACCCGTCCACTTCACCCAGGGGCGTTGCGGGTCGATCTGCACCGCACCGTTGAGCACGCCGTTGATCCAGGCCCAATCCTTGTCATTGTTGGCGGCGTTGACGACGAGGAAGTAGTGCTCCTCACCAAGCCGGTAGAGCAACAGATCATCGAGCGGCGTGCCCTCGACATCGAAGAAAGCCGTGTACTGCGATTCACCCACATCCAAAGTATGAACGTCGTTGACCAGCACGAGATTGAGGAAACGAGCGGCTTCGGGGCCGCGTGCATCCCAACAGCCCATGTGACTCACGTCGAAGAGGCCCGCCGCCTCACGTACAACGCGGTGTTCCTCGAGATTGCCCGTGTACCAGACGGGCATGTCCCACCCGCCAAACGGCACCATCCGCGCGCCCATCGTGCGGTGGACGGCATGCAGACGCGTCTTAAGCAAGCGCGTTTGCGCGCCGTCGTCCGGCCCCTCCCACACGAAAGGCGGAAGTGGATCGCCGGCCGGCGCCTTGCGCGACCACGCACCGATGAAATACGGCTTGGTGAATGGCCCGCTTTCGGGTGTGATGTCATCGGGAGGCGCGGGAACCTCGCCCAGGTCGCGGACGGCGTTAAGGAACGGCAGCCGCCCATAAACGTCGTCCGTAGCGACGTAACCATCGACGAGCGCGCGCAACCACGTCATCACCCGTGGCGCGACGTCGGTGCGCACGTCCAGCCAGTAGGTCGTTGCACTCACGCGTGTCAGCAATCCGGCAGCCATAACCCGGCCATCGGCTTCCAGCAGGGTGATAGGCCGGGTATCGCCATCCGCCATTTCCGTCACATTCGAGGGGGTCAGCCAGTCCACAAACACGCCGGCCTGCACACCCGCCAGCTCCAAGCGTTCGTAGACGCCGTTGCCGCGCAGCGCGTCGTTGATGTAATAGAAGTGGGGATAACCGCTATCGGGCGCGCGCTGGCACGAGAGGAAGCACTCTGGCGTGGCGGCCTGTTCCGCCAGCGCCGCGAGTTCGAGTTTCGCTTCCTCCAACACGTCGAAATCGACGCGCGCGCAGTATTCATACCCGCGACGGCGCGGCAACTTGTAAGGCTGCATCGCGCCCAGCAGCCGCGCGATGGTCTGCGCGATGCGCTGCATCTCCGGTTCGGTGAAACCACGCTGCGTAAGCCACGGCGTACCCAGGCGCACGCCGGAGGGATACGCGGCGGTCGCGTCGCCGGGGATGGTGTTGCGGTTGGCGACGATCCCGGCAATGTCCAGGATGCGCGCGGCGGGATCGCCCATCAGGGGCGTACCATCTGGCCCTACGACGGTCTTGCAGTCCAAGAGCAGCAGGTGCGTATCGGTGCCGCCGTAGGGGACGCGGACACCTTCCGCTTGCAGCGCCTCGGCCAGAGCGACGGCGTTACGCACCGTCTGCCGTTGCAGTTCGCGGTACTGCTCCGTGCGCGCGATCTGCATCGTCGCCGCCAGTCCCGCGACGGTCTCCATGTGCGGCCCGCCCTGGAAGCCGGGGAAAACGGCGCGGTCGAATTTGCGGCCCAGTGCGGCCTTGTGCGTGATGATGACGGCCCCGCGCGGCCCGTTGAGCGTCTTGTGCGTGGTGAACGTGACCGCGTCGGCGATGCCCACGGGATTGGGATACACCCCGCCGATCACCAGCCCGGCGACGTGGGCGATATCGGCCAGCAAGTACGCCCCCACCTCGTCGGCGATGGCGCGGAACTTTTCCCAATCGGGGGCCCAGGGATAGGAAGTATACCCACCAATGATGAGTTTGGGCTGCACCTCCAACGCCTGCGCGCGCAGCGCGTCGTAGTCCACAAGCTCACTGTGCGAATCGACGCTGTAATGGACCACTTCATACGTTTTACCCGACCAGGCAACCTTGCTGCCGTGGCTCAGATGCCCGCCGACGTGCAGCGCCATGGAGAGAATCGTTTCGCCAGGGGCGAGCAGCGCGTACTGCACGGCGGTGTTCGCGGGCGCACCGGAGAGCGTCTGCACGTTGACGTAGAGCTGATCGGCGGGCGTGGCGGCGGTGGCAAAGGCTTCGGCCACGCGGCGGCGCGCCAGCATCTCCAGCACATTGGCGTACTCCACGCCTTTGTAATAACGCAGATCTGCATCGCGGCGATAACGTCCCAAAACCGCTTCGTAGTCCAAAATCTCCGCTTCCTTCAGCTTGCGGGTGCGTTCTTCAGGGTACCCTTCAGCATAGATGTGTGAAAAAGCCGACCCTAACGCCTCGTGGACGGCAAGCGGCGCAATAGACTCGGACGGCACCATAATCAGCTTGCGGGCCTGACGCTCGGTTTCATAGCTAATCAAACGTGCAAGTTCGGGGTCCAAGTCAGCCAGTAATTCATGGAACAGAAAATCCTTCATGACATACTCCTTGAAAATAGTCTAACACTCGTTAGCTGAATAGTTTAGTAGTCGTTGGTCGAATGATCCGGTGGTCATTACTGATCTGGACATAAAAACTAAACTATTTCTCGGCGTTCTATAAGCGTAGAAAGTTTAGCACAACATGACCGAATCAGTAGTGGTCATTAGTCGAATAGTCTGGTAGGTGCGGCTCATTCGACCCTATAAGTCTATTGTACTTGTCAGACAATAACAGACAAGTGAGAACACGCGTGGCTTTTATGGTCTTTCTGCAAAATCGCGCTATACTCCAAGGTGCAATACATTTAGGGTTCGTAAAAATATAACTTCCCGTGCCAACCTTCCCGGAAGCTAGGCTGTGGACGTGCGGCGGCACTTGGAAAACATCCTGATCGAGCTATGGTCAGCTTCCGGGAAGGTCGCGGTCAGGAACTTGTTCTTTTACGGACCTTGCCCGTATGACTAGACGACGAATGACGATCAGACTACCCGATGGTTTTCAGGAGAACCAACAATGCAAGTTCGTCCTAAGCGATTGATTTTTACACTGTTGTTGATCCTCAGTACGCTACTCACTGCTACGCCCACGCCAACACGGGCGACCCATGAAGCGACCTACAATATCGGGCCGCCAACGGAGACCTTCGCGCCGGGCGAACTGCTGGTTCGCTTCGAGACCAAATCCGCGAGCAGTACCACGCAACTTACTCTGGAGAAATATAACGTGAGCGCCATCCGCTCGCTGTACAACAGTGACGTGCAACTGCTGCGCGTGCCGGAAGGACGCGAGTTGGAAATCGCCGCCGCACTCAACGCCGATCCCGGTGTAGTTTACGCCGAACCCAACTACATCTATCATACCTTCGACCTCATCCCCAACGATCCTTCTTACAACAACCAATGGGCACATCCTACCATCCAGTCGCCCGGCGCGTGGGGCATCACCACGGGCAGCAGTGACATCATCATCGCCATCATCGATACCGGCGTAGACACGGGCCATCCCGATCTGGCGAATAAACTCGTCGCCGGATACGATTTTGTAGACTACGATGACGATCCGAGTGACGAGAACGGGCACGGCACGCACGTCGCGGGTATCGCTGCGGCCATCGCGAACAATGGCATCGGTGTAGCGGGTATGGCGTGGGGCGCACGGATCATGCCTGTGCGCGCGCTGGACTACAAGGGCAGCGGCTACAACTCCGCCATCACGGAGGGCATCATCTGGGCCTATCAAAACGGCGCAAACATCATCAATTTAAGTCTGGGCGGGATCGATGATTCGCAGACAATGCAGAACGCCGTCAATGCAGCACACGCGGCGGGCAGTCTAGTTGTCGCTGCGATGGGCAATTGCCGCACCAGTTGCAAGATCAACGGGAACACATATTACAATCCCACGCAATATCCCGCCGCTTACAATAATGTGATGGCCGTCGCCGCCACCGACAGAGACGATAATTTCGCCTATTACTCCCAATACGGCGCGCACTGCGACATCGCTGCGCCGGGTGGAGACCTAAGGGCACAGTGGTCGAACGGTATCTATAGCACGATGCCCACCTACGCTGTGTACATGACAACAAACTACAACTACAATAACAACTACGAGTACATGCAAGGCACCTCGCAGGCCACACCCCACGTCTCGGGGTTAGCCGCGCTGATCTGGTCGATGAATCCTGCGTTGACACCCGACGAAGTGCAGGACCTCATTGAGCAGACGGCAGATGATCTAGGGCCGGCGGGCAAGGATGACGATTATGGATGGGGCCGCATCAATGCCCACGCAGCGCTGGCGACGCTGGCCCCGCTAAATCCACCAGTGCTTGATGCCACCGATAACCTCGATGGTGATCACACCTACACGGTGACGTGGAGCGCCGTTGCCGGTGCAATCGGCTATCTGCTCCAGGAATCTACCACGGAAAGCTTCAGCGCCCCCACGACGCGCTACAGCGGGCCGAACACCCAAGCAGAGGTAACCGGACAGAGCGTTGGGGTATGGTACTACCGCGTGCGCGCCATCGACGCCCTCGACAATCCCAGTGATTGGAGCAACGTTCAATCTGTAACCGTGCTGCCTGCCGCGCCCATGATGACGCCCATCGACAACCCCACGCATGCCGACGCTTACACCGTCCAATGGTCATCTGTGGGTGCGTACAGCTACGAGCTTGTGCAAGATGTCACGTCCACTTTCATAAACCCTATCACCCGCTACGTCGGCACGTCTACCACTTACAACGTGACCGGGCAGCCGGAGGGAACGTGGTACTATCGCGTGCGCGCAACCCGGGGGAGCCTGATTGGGCCGTGGAGCACACCTGTCTCCACCACCATCGATCCCGCGTCGCTGCCGGCCCCGACCCTCAACGTTATCAGCGGAGATGACCGCGACGGCGACTACATCCTGGATTGGACCGATGTGACTGGCGCGACGGTCTACACGCTGGAAGAAAGCCTCAGCCCCTACTTTACCAACCCGCTCGTGATGTATACAGGAGCACATTTTATCTACACCGTCACCGCGCAAACCGGTGGACAATGGCACTATCGCGTCCGTGCCGGCGGGCCGGCGGGAAGCAGCCCATGGAGCGCAACCAAAACGGTCATCGTCACCAGTTACGTGTATCTGCCGTTGACGCTGAGAAACTATACGCCCCCGATCTTCATGACGCCCATCCCCAACGGCGATTTCGAGAGCGGCCTCACCTACTGGAGCACGCACTCCGCGAAGGGCCGGGTGGTGATCGCCAACACGTTCGCGGGCGGGGTCACGGCGCACAGCGGAGACTGGGCCGCGTGGCTCGGCGGCGAAAATGACGAGAGCGCCTACATTCAGCGCCACCTATGGGTTCCGGACAACACGCCTTATCTACAGTATTGGTATTGGATCGATTCTATGGACGCTTGCGACTTCGACTTCGGCCAGGTCTGCATCGACGATACGACAATCAAAGCCTACGAGTTGTGCTTAGTTAATAAGACAGACGGATGGCTTCAGGAAACCCTTGACCTGCGATCCTACGCCGGGCTGACCGTCACGCTCAACATTTCGGTGACGACCGATTGGGCGATTCCTAGCAGTCTATTCGTGGACGATCTTATATTCGTCGCAACGCCATAATCAGAACAGACTACAAAAGTCTCACGAGGTATCTGGTCAAGCAAATATCTGCGCCAAACACACGGCCTGCAAGGCAGAGTACGTGCTGAGACTTTTGTAGTCTTTATACAAATTCAGGAGGTATCCATGACACAATACATCGCCGCCATCGACCAGGGCACGACCGGCACGCGCTGTATCCTCTTCGATCACAGCGGACGTCCCGTTATCTGGGCCTACGAAGAGCACGGGCAGATTTACCCGCAACCCGGTTGGGTAGAGCACAACCCGCTCGAAATCTGGGAGAAGACGCAGCGCGTCATCCGCCAGACTTTGACGCAGGGCAACATCCCCAGTGGGGCCATCGCGGCTGTGGGGATCACCAACCAGCGCGAGACCACGCTCGTCTGGGACCGGCGCACGGGCCAGCCGCTCTACAACGCCATCGTCTGGCAGGACACGCGCACCAAAGGCATCTGCGACGCGCTGGCGCAAGACGGTGGGCAGGATCGCTTCCGCGCCGTCACCGGGCTGCCGCTGGCGACTTACTTCGCCGGGCCGAAGGTCAAATGGATGCTGGACAACGTCCCCGCCGTGCACGCCGCCGCCGGCAAGGGCGACGCGCTCTTCGGCACCATCGACACGTGGGTAATCTGGTGGCTGACCGGCGGGCCGCACGGCGGTGCGCACGTCACCGACGTGACCAACGCCAGCCGCACGCTGCTGATGGACCTGAAGACGCTGGATTGGGACGCGGACATCCTGCGCACACTTGGTATCCCGCGCTCGATGCTGCCGGAAATTCGGGCATCCAGCGCGCCGCGCCCCTACGGCTTCACACGCAAGGAAGGGCCGTTCGGCGAGAGCCTGCCCGTCACCGGCATCCTGGGCGACCAGCAGGCGGCGCTCGTCGGGCAGACGTGCTTCACGCCCGGCGAGGCCAAGAACACCTACGGGACGGGCTGCTTTATGCTGCTCAACACCGGCACGGAGATCGTCCCCTCGGCGAGCGGCCTGCTCACCACGCTGGGTTACAAGTTCGGCAACGCGCCCGCCGTCTACGCGCTGGAAGGCTCCATCGCCATTACCGGCGCGCTGGTGCAATGGCTGCGCGACAATATGGGGTTTTTCGACCGCGCCCCGCAGATCGAGGCGCTGGCGCGCCAGGTCGAGGATGCCGGCGGGATGTACATCGTCCCGGCCTTCTCCGGCCTCTTTGCCCCGTACTGGCGCAGCGACGCGCGCGGCGTCATGGTCGGGCTGACGCGCTACATCACCAGGAATCACATCTGCCGCGCCGCGCTCGAAGCCACCGCCTACCAGACCCGCGACGTGTTGGAGGCGATGGAGAAGGACTCCGGCGTCGCGCTCACCTCGCTCAAGGTCGATGGCGGTATGGTCGCCAACGAATTGCTGATGCAGTTCCAGGCCGACCTCCTCGGCGTGCCCGTCGTACGCCCCACCGTCACCGAGACGACGGCGCTTGGCGCAGCCTACGCCGCCGGGCTGGCCGTGGGCTTCTGGGAAGACCTCGACGCGCTGCGGCAAAACTGGGGTGTGGACAAGGTCTTCGAACCGGGGATGGCGGCGGAAAAACGCGCGGCGCTGTACGCGGGCTGGCAAAAGGCCGTGCAGCGGACGCTAGATTGGGTAGAAACGTGATATACTCTGGGTATAAGAATAGAAAATTGGAGGGGCGTGATGACCACACCAAATATCGCTTACAATCAGATTCTCAATCTGACAAAAAGGCTAGGACGCGGGGAGCAGTTGCAATTGCTGGAAACCCTTACACAATTGCTACAACATACGCAAAAAATACAGACCTCACGTAGCATTATGGAATTACGTGGATTAGGTAAAGAGATATGGCAAAATATTGATGTGGATGCTTACCTCAACCAGGAGCGTAATTCATGGGATGGATAGATACCATAAAAGGTCAACTTATCGCCATAGACACTGCGCCTCTCATCTATTTCATTGAGGAAAGCCCCGTCTACCTACCCGTGGTATTACCGTTTTTCAAAGCCTTCCCATTGACCGTAGAGATTGCTGCGATTGCGGCAGATCTACGCGCCCAATGCTCGTTACGAACACCAGATGCAGTCCAAATGGCGACAGCTATCTATGCTGGCGCCCAGTATTTTCTGACCAATGACACGCGCTTGCCCGACTTACCAAACTTGAGGCGGGTACTACTGGATGATTGCATCCACTAAACGGCCCAAGAGATTATTGCATAACTTCGGATTTCATGGGGTAATGTATGAGCCACGTCAATCACATAAATACAGGAAGACAATCATTGATAGCTGCCGTTACAATCTCCCGGAGGGACATACAGAAGTTCAATTCCACGCTTATTAACATCATTCGGGCACATTACCCAGAGACACAGGCCATCTATCTCTTCGGCTCATATCAAACCGCCGATGAACGGCCACATAGCGATGTGGACATTGCCTTGCTGCTTCCACCAGAGCAGGCCAAAGCAGTTGGTACCCTGGCGTTAAGCGCGTTGCGCTCCGAGTTGGAGGTCTACCTGGAAAGAGACGTGGATTTGATCAACCTACGCCAAGTTCCCACGGTGCTGCAAAAAGAAGTCGTTGCCGCCGACCGCCAGATTTACTGTGCCAACGCTTACGCCGCCGCCGAATTCGAGATGTTGACGTTTTCATACTACCAGAAACTCAATGAAGAACGGCGCAACATCATCCGAGATGCCTTAACAACCGGGAGGTTCGTTGCCTGATGGACGATATCGTATTGAACAAAAAAGAGAGCATCGAGCGATGTATCAAGCAGGCCCGCACCTACTACGCATTGCCCAGTGACGTACCCTTCGAAGAAGATTTCATGAAGCAAGACGCTATCGCCATCAATCTGCAACGCGCGTGCGAACAGTGCATCGATCTGGCGAACCACACCATCAAGACGCGCAAACTCGGCCTGCCTAAAGCGTCCAGAGAAAGCTTTCGGCTTTTGGCACAACATGGTATCATTCCTAAAACACTGGCCGCCAACCTGGAAAGCATGGTGGGATTTCGCAACATTCTTGTACATCAGTATGAAAGCCTTAGTATCCAGTTGATGATAGATGTCATCGAACATCACCTGGACGATCTCATCGACTTCACCAATTTCATCCTGACAGACATGGTCAAATGAGGTAGTTATGCAACAATACGACATCATCATCATCGGGGCAGGCATTGTGGGAACGATGATCGCCCGCACACTCTCGCGGTACGACTTGGTTGCCAGCAACCTGGATATTTTGTGGATCGAGAAGGAATCCGACATCTGCACGGGAGCGACGGCGGCGAACTCGGCCATCGTCCACGGCGGCTACGACGCGATGCCGGGTTCGCTCAAGGCGGAGACGAATATCGCGGGCAACGCGATGTGGGACCAACTCGCCGCCGAATTGCAGTTTCCGTTCGCGCGGACGGGCACTTACGTCGTCGCTATCGGCGCGGAGGAACTGGCGGCGCTGGATCCGCTGAAGCGGCGCGGCGATGCCGGCGGCGTGCCTACGGAGATTATCTCCGGCGCAGCCATGCGCGAGCGCGAACCATCGATCCACCCCGAGGTGAGCGGTGCGCTCTACTGTCCCACAGGCGGCATCTGCGATCCCTGGGCCGCGACCATCGCCGCCGCCGAAAACGCCGTGATGAACGGCGTCGAACTGCGCCTCAACACGACCTTTGAGGATTTTATCTGGGACAGCGAATCAGCGAATGAGCGAATCGGCGAATCATCCAAAATCCAAAATCCAAAACCCAGAATCGTCGGTGTCAGAACGAGCCAGGGCGATTTCTATGGACGGTGGATTGTCAACGCCGCCGGGCTATTCGCCGACGAGGTGATGCACAAGGCCGGGGTGCGCCCGGAGTTCCACATCACGCCACGGCGCGGCGAGTATTACGTGATGGATCGCGCCAGGGTGCAGATCAACAACGTCCTCTTCCCCGTGCCGAGCAAGGTGAGCAAGGGCATCCTCGTCACCACGACGCTGCACGGCAACACGCTGGTCGGCCCCAACGCCGAGGAGATCGACGACAAGACCGACGCCGCCGTCACCGCCGAGGGAATGCGCGAAATCTGGGAGGGCGCGCAGAAGCTCGTCCCCGGCCTCAGCCAGCGCGACGTGATTGCGACGTTCGCGGGGCTGCGGCCGGGCGGCAATGCGCCGTGTCTCACCTGCGCCACGCCGTACAACAAGGATTTCATTATCGAGATTCCCGAGAACGTGATGGGCTTCGTCAACCTGGGCGGAATGGAGTCTCCGGCGCTCACCGCTGCGCCCGCCATCGCCGAGCACGTAGTCGCACTGCTACAAGGCGCGGGCGAGGACTTGCGCGCCAAGACGGACTGGAACCCCATCCGCCCGGCGCGCCCGGTGTTCCGCCACCTCGACCGGGAGGCGCAGGCGGCGCTTATCGCGCAAGACCCGCGCTACGGGCGCGTCATCTGCCGCTGCGAAACCGTCACCGAGGGCGAAATCGTCGCCGAAATCCACGCGCCCATCCCCGCGACCACCTACGACGCCATCAAACGCCGCACGTGGCTCGGTACGGGCCGCTGCCTGGGTGGCTTCGACATGCCGCGCGTCGTGGACATCCTGGCGCGGGAGTTGGGAGTGTCGGCGTTGGAAGTGAGTAAAAAGGGCAATGGTTCAGAGTTTCTCATCCGTGAAACGAAAGCGTGATACGTGATGCGTGATGCGTGAAAGGTTCATCACGTATCACGCATCACGTATCACGTCTCTACAGAGGCGTATATGAAAACAACTTACGACGTGATCGTTATCGGAAGTGGGCCTGGCGGATTGGCAGCAGCGATTGCCGCCAAGAAGGGCGGGGCGGACGATGTGCTCGTGCTGGAACGCGACATCGAATTGGGTGGTATTCTACTGCAATGTATTCACAACGGCTTCGGCGTGGAGATTTTCAAAGAGGATTTGCCCGGCCCAAGTTACGCGCAACGATTCGTGGACGAAGCCAAGGCCATCGGCGTGGAATACTTGCTCGACACGATGGTGCTGGACGTGACGCCCGACCGGCGCATTTTTGTCACGAGTTCGCGCGGCGGCCTGGTCGAACTGCACGCGCGGGCGATCATCATGGCGATGGGCTGCCGCGAGCGCACCCGCGCGCAAATCCGGCTCCCCGGCCCGCGCCCGGTGGGCGTCTACACGGCGGGGACGGCGCAGCGCTGGGTCAACGTTGAAGGCTACATGCCCGGAAAGCGGTTCGTCATCCTCGGCTCAGGCGACATCGGCATGATTATGGCGCGGCGGCTTACCTTCGAGGGCGCGAAGGTCGAGAGCGTGCTCGAAGTGATGCCCTACCTTACCGGGTTGAGCCGCAACTACGTCCAATGCCTGCTGGATTTCGACATTCCGCTGCACCTGTCGCACACCGTCAAGCGCATCATCGGCAAGCACCGCGTCGAGGCCGTCGAGTCGGTGGCGGTGGACGAACGCTGGCAGCCGATCCCCGGCACGGAGGAAATCATCCCCTGCGACACGCTGCTGCTCTCCGTGGGCCTCATCCCGGAGAACGAACTATCGCTCAAGGCCGGTGTGACGCTTGACCCCGTCACCGGTGGCCCGTATGTCGATGACGGCTTCCAGACCAACGTGCCCGGCATCTACGCGGCAGGCAACGTCGTTCACGTCTACGACCTGGTGGATTGGGTCACGCAAGCAGGACTCGTTGCGGGAAAACAAGCCGCGCAGCAGATCACAGGTCACGCATCACGCAGGCAACCAAAGGTTGCGCCGCATCACGTACCAACACAAGCCGGGGACAATGTACGGTATGTTGTGCCACACACGGTGAATCCGGAGACGCTCACGGAGGATACGGTGATGTTGCAGATGCGAGTGACGCAGCCGTTGGAACAGCCCGTGCGCATCGAGGTGCGCGACGGCGAGGCGGTCATCACGCACAAAAATGAGCGTTACGCCCGTCCCGGCGAAATGGTCAACGTCACCTTGCGCGGGCGCGACTACGACGCAGTGCGCGCCGCCGAAAAGCTCACCGTGCATGTCGTTGCCCGGTAAAGGTGAATGGTGAATGGGGGAATCGACGAACCATCTTTGCAAATTGCACTTGTATACGACAGCCACTCCCCAATCACCGATTACCCTTTACTCTTTACCCATTACTAACCTAAGGAGTTGATAACATGACTGCAATTTTCAAACTCAGTGCTTTTGGCGATGAAATCGCCCCGGATTTGGCCGAACAATTGACGACGCTCAACGAATTGGGGATCGGCGGGCTGGACCTGCGCGGCGCGTGGGGTAAGAATGTGCTGCGGATGGACGACGATGATCTGGCCCGCGTGGTCGAAATGTGCGCCGCGCATAACGTCCAGGTGGCCTGCCTCGGCAGTCCAATCGGCAAATCGCCCATAGAGGAACCGCTTGATTACGAGATAAACAACCTGGGCCGCATCTTCCAGATCGGCGAGATCGTCGGCTGCCGCCACGTGCGCCTCTTTTCGTTTTACCCGCCGGACACCAGCACGAACGAACATTACGACGACTACGTCGCAGAGGCAACCGCGCGCCTGGCAAAGCTTACCGAGCTGGCGGAACGCGAGGGCTTTGTGCTGCTGCTCGAAAACGAGAAAGGCATCGTCACCGACACGCTGGCGCGCTGCGAGGCCGTCGTCAAGGCCATCGACAGCCCGGCCCTGCGCTTCTTGTGGGATTCGGCGAACTTTATCCAGGTGAGCGAAGAGCGCGTCGTCGAGCGCGGCTGGCCGATGGTCGGCGACCTTATCGGCTACGTCCACATCAAGGACGCCGTGCTCAGCGACGGCCACGTCGTCCCCGCTGGAGAGGGCGATGGACAACTACCAGAATTGCTGACGCACCTCAAAGCGGCCGGCTACCAGGGCGTGCTCGCGTTGGAACCGCACCTGAAGGTCGCCGGGCACAGCAGCGGCTTCAGCGGTGCGGAAGGGATGAAGATCGCCGTCACCGCGCTGCGCAAAGTCATGGCCGAAACCGGCTGTGTCGAGACAAAATAGTCAGCAGATTGAGCAGATTAAGCAGATTTCTGCTTCTTTAATCCGTTAGAATCCGTTCAATCCGTTGACATTTCAGGAGGAATCTATGCCCGTCACCGAGAAAATAATCTGCATCACCTGCCCGATGGGGTGTTCGGTGGAAGTAACCCGCGAGGGGCAAACGCTGCTCAGCGTGGACGGCAACACGTGTGCGCGCGGTGAGGACTACGTGCGCCGCGAGCTGACCGATCCACGCCGCATGGCCGCGACGACGGTGCGCGTGAAGGGCGGCGTCCACCCGCTCGTACCGGTTTACACCGCGCAGGCGTTTCCCAAACCGCGCCTCTTCGAGCTGCTGGATGCGCTGCGCCAGGTGGAACTCGAAGCGCCCGTGGCGATGGGCCAGGTCGTGCTGGCGAACGCGCTGGACACCGGCATCGACATCCTCGCCAGCCGCGAGATGCCGCGCAGCAGCCATTGAATTCTAATTGACACAAACCGGCCCTGATCATACTACTATCAGGGCCGGTTTCGCTGTCCGATCTCTTTGCTACGCATTTTCAAGCCAAGTAGACAAGCGTCGCTTGATGCGTCGCAACCTTTCTGCGCTTATTTCCCCTATAGCCCCCATCAGGATGCCTTCCTCCGCAACAGCGAGTCGCCCGACACGTATGACACTCACCGAATTAAGGCCGCTCTTAACAAAATCAGCATCAGTCTTCTGGATTATCTCATCAAACTCTGGAACAAAATGGTGTATCTGTGATGAGATCATACAAACCAACCAATCGTCGAACTCACCCGGTAGCGCCTTCAACATAAGCGCAGGCCGCAGTTTCCCTTTTGTCGAATCGGTATGAGGGAACCTAAACAAGACGATTTGTCCCGCCTGTTTCATCAAAATACCACTTTCAGATCAGATAAAGTGTAGGATGTTTCCTCGTCTTCCATACCACGCATCGCAGAAGCTAGAGAGAACTCTGACCACTCCCTATTTTCTTCGACGAATCCTTCACGTTCTGCCTTAGCAATGAGATATTCGACGAAATCCAAGACCTCCGCCTGAAAAGAGAGCGGTAGTTTCACGACATATTCTTGAATTTGCTCGCGGATCAGCATCGTGTCACCTCCCGTATTGCATAGCAATCGTCAGACACTTTCATTTTATCTCAATTCAGTGAATCCGCGAGTCCAAGAGTAATTTAAGTGATTTACGAAGACGATTGGATATTGCTTAACACCCGCCGCTACGCGACTCCTGCTCCCATATCCGCAGCCCATGGCGGCTCAGGTAAACCGGGATATTTTGGTACAGCGGATTCGCCGCCTCGATCGCGCGCAGCATCTCGCGCTTGGTGTACGAGAGCGCCGGGCAGAGCAACGTCACCGAACCGCCCTCACCCCCCGCGCCGTTGACCTTCCAGCCGAGCGCGCCGTAGCTTTGGGCGATCTCGATCACCTGCCGCGCATCCTGGCTGATCAGGTCGGGGTGCAGGCGGCCCTGCGCTTCCGTGTTTTCGATCATCGCCTGCCCCAGCGCGGGAAAATCGCCCGCGTAGACGGCATCCCGCGACTTCTCCGCCGTCACCCGCAGGTCTTGCAGACGCTGGCAATCAGGGCCTTCGTTTTCCAGTTCCGCGATGACCTTCTCGTGGACGTGCGAGGAGACGTGCGACTTGCCCAGGAAGATCAGCGCCAGCCGCCGCTCAAGCTCCCACCAGGTCGCGTTGGGTACCTGGATTTGCGAGACGGACGAGTACGGGTACTTGAACACGTCGATGAAGTTGATGCCGCCATACGCCGAGCACAGTTGATCCTGCACGCCCGACTGCTGCTTGAGCATCTCTACCTCGACGGCGTGCGCGGTGTTTGCTACCTCGTGCGGCGTCATCTGCCCCGGCGTGAGCCGGTCCAGCGCGCCGATCAAGGCCACGGAGACCGCCGCCGACGTGCCCGTCGAACAACCGCTCGGCGCTTCGGAGTAGAGCGTGGCCTGGATCGCGTATTCCTGCGGGACGCCCATGCGCTCGATGGCCGCTTCGAGCAAGGGATGGCGCTCGTATCCCGGTTCATCGGGATGCACGGCGAACCGCTCGCCGTAGTTCTCCGCATAGAGCACGATGCGCTCCGTCCCGCGCTCGTAGGGGAAGACCTCGATTTGCACCTCCACGTAGGGGTACACGCCAATGTTGAAGATTTTCCCGTGCTCGGCGAACCACGTATCCGTCCAGCCGCCGTTGTCGCAGATGCGAATCGGCGCGACGCTGTTGATCACCCACAATGGATGAC
>Ga0129302_1000775_pt1 | contig 23666 bp, 22 predicted proteins | sample BlaSprsedimmetaG_FD_94476 | JGI IMG/M metagenome (GOLD analysis project Ga0129302, IMG submission 94476) | Hot spring sediment bacterial and archeal communities from California, USA to study Microbial Dark Matter (Phase II) - Blank Spring... | ecosystem: Environmental > Aquatic > Thermal springs...
AATATCAGGTCGCGCCGCTCCTTATTGACAAAAAGTCAAGAAAAATATGCAGTTACTGGTTCTTTTTTTCTCATATATTTACATAAACTGTATGCAATTTCCTAACCGGAAATTGCTGAGTTTATTCATTTTTTGATTCATCCGCCAGGTAGACCTTGAGCTTTCTGCTGATCGGCTCGGGAATCGTTATGCCGATCGCCTTCAGGCGGGATTCATATTTTTGAAATGACCGTTCATGTCGGACCGTATTCATTAAGATACTGAAATAGGAGTTGATGTTTCCTTCGATTTCCCGGCGAAATTCCTCATCGGCGGCAAGACGGCGTTCCACAGGAACAATTAAAGACTCATTCACGAGCAGACACATGGAACGGTAGCAAATAAAACGCTGGGTTATCTGACAGTCGTAGTTCCGTTCCCGGATACTCTGCTCCACACGGTTGAGATCAATGCAGTCCACAATGGTGTGGACAACCTTTCCGCCCATGATTTCGTTTATTTTCTCCCGTGCCTGAAAACACCTGGAACAGGTTGCCACTTTCTCCGATAAACACGGGACTTCTTCCGCCAACCCGCACCGGATGTAAAGAACAATGTCTACGCCTGCATCAGATGGTCCATTTTCTCCCGATCCAGCCATCACATCCACGGCAAAATCTTCCGGCAACCCCGCATCCAGTAATCTGACGGCCGTTTCCATTGCCGACGTTTTTTCGCCGAGAGGGCTCTTCTGGAACAACCCGTAAAGACGGTGGAGATCTCTTTGCAACTCATCGGCCGCAACCCGTGGCTTCCCATTCTTCCCTGTCTCATAGTTCCGGCCTGTGAGAAGTGATTCATAGCGACCCCGGTCGACCACCACCTGTTCCCACTGACCGCCTGTACGATCATAGGCAACCACGTCATGGATAGTTCCCTCGACCAGCTTTCTATGCCTTATTCGCGCCACCCTGTCTACACCTATTTCTACGTCATAGAAGAATCCGCCCTCGGCGACACCACCGCCCGGCCGGGCGATTTGTCCGAAGTGGGAGGGATTCAGATAGACCGTTCCGTCCGCTTCTTCCATCCCCCACTGGTCGTGAAGATGACCTGTGAGGCACAGCAGAACCGGATGCCGTTCACAGTAACGTCGTAGGGCAAGAGACCCCGTTTCTCCCATGGGAGATAAAAAGTCATGAATTCCGTAGGCAGGGTGATGACTCACAATAATATGCGGCTGAGCTTCCTTGAAAAAACGATACATCTCGTTCGTATCTTCATTGATGCCGGTACCTGCTCGATATTTCACGACATAGCGCTCAGGGATGCCGGGAGTCTGGCCGCCGGCTCCCCCGTAACCGGCGATTCTGCAATGACCCGCTTTATGACATGAAAGGTGAAGATCACGGTCACGGAGGGCCGTATACCGCAGGTCCATGTCATGATTGCCGGGAAGGCAGAAAATGCGGCTCTGCCGTTCCAGAGAAATTGTGTTTTCAAGTACACGGTAATTCTGCCGAAGTACCCGGCGTGCATGGAGAGTCTCCTGACGGTACAAGACCCCTTTTTCCATGATCTCACCGGAGAGCCGTGGGTCTTCGAGAAGTTCGTCCACGAAATCTTCAAGAACCAGAGATGACTTCCCCCTGCCTCTCCTGAGGCCATGGAAGTAGGTCTGAAGATCGTGATAACGGCCTGCCGTCCTGCTCGTATGAAAAGATATGTCAACGAGATCACCCGCAATGATGTAAACATCGGCATCGGTTTCAGCAAGGAGTTGCTTCACACGTTCAAATGCACCGTGGACGTCGGCAACATAGATTAATCTCATGGCTTGACTTTACCGAAGAAAGGTTCTGTTTATTAAGATAATGATGAATTATTAATCGCTTACGAATCGTTGATTAAATTCACGTTCATGTGGTCTATTCCGCTTTTTGATAAATCCACCGCTTGCTCCAAGCAATTCCAGAAATCATTCTTCAGGTTGAAGCAGTTGAGAGTACCCGTCTTCCGTTTCTCTGATATTTATCAGCAAATACAACAAGAAAAGCAGTTCCAATTGGTTTTTGATTTGACAATACCCCGTTTATAGGCCGTTGAAATAACGCTGCTACAAGAATGTTCAAAAATGTCCGCATACAGGGCAATCAAAATCCTGAGGAGTGAGTAGTATCTATAAGTACGCCGCAGCAACGAAGGATGAGTAAAACGAAGCAGATGGCCGTTTTTCAACAGCCTCTTTGCATTTAACTATAGCGGTGTGACAAGCAGGTGTCAATCCTGAACAGGCCATAAAGACGCGCAGCGGTATGCCCCGGGTTGAAATCATTAATTGATCTGTTCTTTATCCGTGATCTACCGAACCGGAAAATCAACAGGCAAGCCATGGTGACAGATTCTTGTCTCATGGGTTGTGAATATTTTCATATAAATGACATGGGGCATGTGGTGCAGTTTTTAAAAATCCGGCCTTCCCACCAACCTCACGTATTGCCACGGTCCACTTTACTCATCCCGTTTCCGTACCTCATGTCAGCCCATCTCAGAATGATCCGGCCTTGAACTTGAATGCTTGACGACCCTTAGTCGGCTCTTGCCAACCATCCACCAAGCGAAGTGTTGATCACATCTACGTGCGACGATTTGTAGCTGAAACATAAAGGCAGAACCTCTTCTTCACCCTGTCTTTTTTCTAAGAATCGGTTGCAGACGGCCTCTAGGGCAAAAGATAGACCGCCAGTGCCGTGTCCCGTGTGCCGATGTGGGGTCTGAATTCACCGGCGATGATACCGCTCTCCACACGCCGCACGATTACTTTTTTATCCACCACCGTCCTGTTTTTCGTATCAAGGGCAAACCTGACGTTCAGCAAATCTCCCACAGCTGTCTTAAATGGGGTCGAAAGGGTGAAGGCCATGCCGCTTCGAGAAATATTATCAACAATCATCTCGGCGGCACGTCCTTTGAGGTTGTCGCTTTCGAACTCCGCTAGATCACTTGGCGAGCAGATACCGGGCAGACGAGTTTCCTTCCTCGCATGTTTTCGCATATTCATGGAGGCATCGAAATCGTAACCATAACCGCCATGCCTCGAACCGAGTTTCGGCGATCTGTTCATCCAGCCGGACGACGAAACATTTACCGTATTGAAGGCGCTCCCCCGTCCCGAGGCACTCCCCTTTCCTTTTGTTTTCGTCATGTCTTTTTCATCCTCCCTTCATTCGTTCAGAACATGGAACTTCCCGCCGGGCAACGCTCAATAAACCATCACACAGACACTGAACAGTCGCAAGCAACCTCGTCAGTTTTTATCCGAAACCTCTTGCACGTCCGGTTTTCCGAGGTTGTAAATGATGTTCAGGGGAACGCGAAACAAAGACTGAAGATGCATGAGGAATGATTCGTATGAACTGCCGCCGACCGGGTTTGCTCTTGGAGCATTTGTACACCAGATCATTTTGAAAAATCAAGAAAAACAATCCTCATCGGATTGCCGGATCGGATCATAATATCGCATGCCGCTCCGCCCCTGTGCCATTGTTCTTTTACTATCTCAGGCCGAATTCCGCACGCCGGTTCTTCGCCCAGGCTTCTTCGTTGTTGCCGTAATCAATAGGTCTTTCCTCACCATAGCTTATGGTGGAAATACGATCCGCGGAAACTCCCAGCGTAACCAGATATTCCCTGGCGGCATTGGCACGCCGTTCCCCGAGGGCCAAGTTATATTCATTGGTTCCTCGGTCATCGCAGTGCCCTGAGATGAGCACCGAGTATGATGGATTTGCCAGAAGCCATTCCGCCTTTTTGTCAAGAATGAGCCGGGCATTCTGTTCCAGAGTGTATTCATCATAACGAAAGTAGATATTCTGAGATTCAAAGAGTCTCATTGCTTCCGCAGATGCTTTCAGGTATTCATTCCGACCGGCTGTAACAGACGCACCGAGATCTTCTTCCCGAATTGTCCCCGGAGTGGCCTCTTTCAGTGTTTCACTTCTCGCTTCCTCCGTTGGCGTCAGATATGTTTCCGAAACCTGTGTATGTTTTTTTGCACAGGACATCAGCAGGGAAACAGATAAACACATAAACGCCAAGACTATATATACCTTCAATGATTTGCGACTCATACCTTTTTTACCTCCCGTATATTAACCATCCATCAAATCATCACTCCCCATATGAACTGACTTTTATCAGGTTCCGCTTCTCCGGTCCATAGATTTCAATTGGAAAATCATGCATAGAAAATATAAATCGATTCGAAACCAATCATGAAGGCCGGAGAAGCACATACCGCACCCCGCGAAGGTGGCTTCATCGTGGAAAACAGATCGAAAGGGGTTTTTGTCACCCCCCTTCGATCTCTTGTTCACATCGTGCTGTTATCGATTATTCCGTCACCGATTTTATGACCATCCTCGAATCATGTACAAATGTCGCCGTATCACCGGCACCCAGTTTTGTAATATCAACCGTGGGGCCGGACGTCAGTGTTATCATTTTACCGGATTCATCTTTTACGACAATCTCCCCGCTGCCGCCATCGATGGAAACGACGGTTCCCTTAATTGTCACCGTTCCTTTGTCATCATTGGAAACCGCCACACCGGCAAATGATACCATGAAAAGAGCAATAACCAGTACGGATACGATTTTTTTCACCATTTCCTTTTTCATTGTTTTTTCCTCCTGATAATTTTTGGTTGATACTTCCCTTTCGCTTCGCTGTCCAACCAAGGGCACAACACGGTATGCCTTTATAAACCATACGAAGCAGGCCGTGAGCGAGCATGGCTGACAGATTATTTTTTCAAGAGCAAATGATGTACCACATGGGCACAATCGATGCATCATGTTGATAATTGGAATATATTTACGATATCGCCGTGGCAAATCCGCCTAATGATGAATGCATTTTCATACAGAATGTGACCATCGAAAGAAGCTTCCACCTTGGTACCTGTTTCGTAATAAGAGGACATGACGTGATGGAATAACCTCTCACATTCACAGGGGATATGACCGCCTATGATAGACGTTCACCATAACGCGGAAGTTGCTTCGGTAAGCCATTGCACAACAGGTGTGAAGGTAACTGCTCTTTTTAATTGTAATTTACAGATGACCGGTATTACCTGCATGAGGAATTCCACCGCGACATAAGATTGCTTGGTCAGGAATGTCAGGGGTTTCCTTCCCTGCGTTTCTCACGACATTCAGACAGGGAAAATCCGAGGCTGTTGAAAAGTGTCACTGTGGGGATGTTGCAATGAACGATGACCCTAAAAAACAATTATCGCTGTCAATGGCGGCCTCTCCGTTTTGAAACAGCACGTTCATACAATGCTTCATACTTTACTGAGGCGTCCTCCCAGGTAAATCTCCTGCTCATCGCCCTTGGGATAAGAGTTTCCATTACCGTCTTGTTATGATAGGTGTGGATTGCCCATGCTATGGTGTCGTACAGGGCGCCGGTGGTCATATCATGAAAAACAAACCCGGTCCCTTCACAGGTTGTTTCGTTAAAGTTATCCACCGTATCATTCAGTCCTCCCGTTGATCGGACAATGGGAAGCGTTCCGTACCGTAGTGCGTACATCTGGGTTAATCCGCAGGGTTCATACCGGGATGGAACGAGGAAGAAGTCGGAGCCGGCTATAATTGCATGGGCAAGGGTATTGTCATATCCAATATGACAGCCGAACCTGCCGGGATAGCGGTTCGGCAGGTCACCGAAATAGAAATGGGCCCACGCATCGCCGGCACCAAGCAGGATAAACTGAATGTCAAGATCCATGATACGGTGGATCGCCTGCGCCAGAACGTCGATGCCTTTCTGGTTTGTCAGTCTTGTAACCATGCCGATCAGAGGAACATCGGGATGGACGGACATGTCGAATATTCTCTGGAGTTCTTCTTTACATAGGGCTTTCCCTGAAGGATAGTCTCCGGAATAAGAACAGGCAATCATCGGGTCAGTTTCGGGATTCCACTCATCATAATCGACACCGTTTAAAATCCCGTACAGATCGGCCGCTCTGTCACGGGCAACACCATCAAGTCCGTGGCCGAACGGCTGTGTCTGAATTTCTTTCGCATAACTCGGGCTTACCGCATTTATGAGCGTCGCGTGATAGATCCCGCCTTTGAGGAGATTCGTTTGATCGTTAAACTCAAGTGCCTTCATGGTAAACTGCTCCCAGCCGACACCCAGAACATCCATGAGACCTTTATAGAAAATACCCTGATGTTGAATGTTGTGTATGGTGAGAAGTGATGCCGTGTCTCTCAATAATGGATCATTTCGGTAGAGAGTGTTCAAAAAGACGGGAATCGCCGACGTATGCCAGTCATGGACATGAATGACATCAGGTGAGAAATCGATCATTCTGCACAGTTCACAACCTGCCCGTGACAGAAAAACGAAACGGTTGTCACTGTCGAGATACCGCTGTCCGCTTTCATGATACAGCGCATCCCGTCCGTAAAACTGTTCATGGTCGATAAAATAGACCGGAACATCCGAACCGGGAAGCCTCCCCTCAAGAACGGCACACCATAGGAAACCCATGATCCCCATGGAGACTCCGAGCGGCCCGCCCACCGGTTTTAATCCGAGTTCTTTCCGGTCAATTTTATAATACCGGGGAATGACAACCCGAACATCATGTCCTCGCTTTGAAAGCGCCCGGGGAAGTGTCCCGGCGACATCACCGAGTCCGCCTTCCTTCGCGAACGGCGCTGCCTCCGCGGCAACCATCATGATTTTCAGTTTTTCGGACATCGTTCTCCCCGTCTTGAAATCGAGATACCATGGGGCGCTTTCTCACAGCATGGAGTGGAATTACCCGTGACGGGCTGGACGGTCATCGCTGCATAACCGGAGAAAAATATGAAAACGGTTTCGAAACGATGGATGAGCCGTCTTTCAGTTAACCGAGATGGTCTTATCTATCAGCGATACCAGTGTTCTGAACTTGACCGGTTTCGAAAGATACGGGCTTCCGCCGATTGTGCGTTCTTCCGCTTCCGATATGAGGGCGGTTATGAAAATAATGGGAATGTCTTTCAGATTCGGATCGCTTCTGAGCTGCGTCGCCACTTCACCGCCGTTAACATCGGGCATGACGATGTCCAACAGTATGAGATGTGGATGAAAGCGCCGGGCAGCATCAATCACAAAGGCTCCCCTGTTTTCTTCCTCAACGATATAGCGGCCGGTATACTCAAGGTTCATCTTGAGAATAGCGGTAAACTTTATCTCGTCATCGACAATCAGTATCCTCTTCTTCGCCATGGCACCCTCTTTCCTTACATCTTCAGAACAATAATGCTGGAAACTCCACCTTCTTTTCGATTTGTAATGTCGATGATTCCCCCATGTGATTCGATAATGTTTTTCGTGACGGTCAGCCCCAGGCCTGTTCCCTTTCCCGAGGGATTCACCGTAAAAAAAGGATCAAACACCTTTACCAGTTGGTCGTCCGGAATTCCGTGACCTGTATCGGCGATTTCCACAATAATGACCCGATCGCCAATCTCGAATTTTCCACCCGCCACGTATGATTTTGAAGTATCACGTTCGGTAATCATTTGTACGTGCGTGGTAACCGTTATGGTCCCCTCGTCCGGGGTGGCATGAATTGCGTTAAGCATGAGATTGACAAAAACCTGACAGATTTTCTCGGCATCCAGCCGAATCAGGTGCCCATCACGCGATAAATCTTTTACCAGCCTGATATTTTTTTTGTCAAGCTCATGTTTTACAAGGTTGATTGATTTCGCGATAATATCGTGGATGCTGCATTCTTCTGACACAATGTCACTTACCACGGAGTAATCAAGCAGCCCCCGTATGATTGAGTCGGCACGGGTCACCGCATCTTCCATACTCTCGAGAACAGAACCCGTCCGTTCATCCCATGAGACTGCGGTTGTCAGATAATCGATCCCCATGAGGATAGTCGCCAGGGGGTTTTTCACCTCATGGGCGACACCGGCGGCCAGCATCCCCACCGATTCCATTTTTGCCGCACGAATGATCTGAAGCTGAGCTGTTTTCAATTCTTCATGGGCCTGCTGAAGGCGCGTGAATGCATTCTGAAGCTCTTGTTCGGCATTACGCCGTATTGCTATTTCTTTCAGCAGTTGTTCATTTTTGAGTGATAGTTCGGCCGTACGGTCTTTAACCTGTTCCTGGAGGTTAATTTCTGCTATCCGCAACTCTTCTTCGATCTCCTTTCGTTCAGTAATATCCCAACCGACCGACTGAAATTCCACCAGCTTCCGCTGATCATTAAAAATTGCCTGATCGACCCATCTCATCCAGCGACTTCCTCCCTCGGCCGTTATTGCCCGGTGCTCATATGTTGTGGTCTGATTATCAGGAGTCAGAGTTTTGAATTTTTTATGAACAAAATCACGCTCTTCCTCAGGTATAAGATCGAGAAAGTTCTGACCGACCAGATCCTGCGGTTGTCTGCCAAAGTACCGGCAGTACGCTTCATTGACGAAGGTAAGCGTTCCGTCCGGCAGAAAACGGCAGATCAACTCTGTCTGTGTTTCCACAATGGCACGGTATCGTTTCTCACTCCGCCTCAGTTCGTCCTCGATTTCACGTTCTCTCGTGACGTCTCTTCCGCAGCCGACGGTCCCGATCATAGTCCCGTTTTCATCCCAGAACGGGGCTTTATACACATCGAGACGGAGAAAAGATCCCTTGATATTACCGAACTCATCGAATCTATCCGCCTGCCTGCTTTTCATAACGATCGAGTCGGAGTCCCGACAGATTTCTCCGAATGTATGCCAGTTCGTATCGCCGGGATGTAACTTTCTTTCTCTTTCGGCAAAGAACATATCCGTTTTACCGATCGGCTCTTCCTTATCGGCGGCATTCAGTAGTTTTTCACATATAGCCGAATTAACAAACATGAAGTGCTTGTCCAAATTTTTAGCCCAAATCAGATCCGGCACATTATCACACATGAGACGAACCATGCGGTACAGCTCTTGATATCGTCGCTCGCTCTCCTTAAGCGCTTCCGCCGTCAGCTTCTGTTCCGTTTCGATCCGTTCCAGTTCGGATATTCGAGCGAGCAAACGTTGTATTTCGGGCTGTCGCTGTTTTTCCGTCTTTTTTCTGTTGCTCATGAAATCTTTTTCTGCCTTTCGCATGATGTTTGTATCATCGGTTGCTCGATCTGCCTTTCAATGACGGATCTTGACGGCATAACATTGAATTGCCCCCCATAACTGATACTGCATGACATGATGCAGCAATGGGAAACATAAAATCCATCTCTCGGACAGCCCATCGCAGGTATAACACTATTCGATTGTTTTCACAACGGATATGACCGATAATCAGCGATGCTGTCGTGCATATTTCAGAAAAATGCCCTCCCGCGCGCACTCAGCCCGAGAGAATATCCAGAATGCCTCCGCAACTGTTCTCTCTTCAATAAATCCGGTTCATGCCCACACCGAGTGCCGGAAGGGCCCCATCAGGCATGTGGCCTTATACCGGGTCGATCAACATGCGTAACTACGGGAAATCATGCCGAATCGTCGAACAGTCTCAACAGAATAATGGTCCGATAAGAAGAGACTGTTCAAAATCTGCAGATGCAAGGCAGCCGAAATCCTGAAGGGTACAAGGGGAAAATAGATCATAAACCTTAGAGATTTCAAAAAGATCAGGAGATAAAAATCCTTAGCCTTCGCGCTTTGCAATCAACCATCCTTACACGTACATCGCGGCAGTGAAGGACAGGAGGGGATATACTGCAGATGAACCTTTTTCGACAGCATCAGACTCTATTGCCGGGATCTGTAATGAAATGCTGAAAATCGGGAAAATGCCATGGATGGGTGTATTTCACCAATATCTCAATAAACAATTGCTCAAAATCTCCGGTTGGGACTCTCTGCCCAAATGCTTGTTCCGGGATATTTGTCACTATACCCCTCGTCGTGTCACCACAAAACATATTAAACCCCAAAAGGGAATGGGGATCGCAACGACATTGTTTAAATAACCATCATTTTCACTATTTTTAAACTACATAATTTGCAGATCGGTGATTTTTCAAGCTGACAACCAGAAGACACCATTGAGCCATAAGTGTTCGACCCGGCAAATAAAGGCCCAAAGTTTCGTAATCACTAACCAATTAAATATTTTCACTCAACGAGGCCCTTTATGTAATTTTGGCATTTTCCTTGCTACATACCCACACAAAGAAATCGATAAAAAGCGAGGTGGACAGAGATATGGCATTAATTATCAGAATCGTTGAATGGCTTACGAAAACAATGCTTATGGGAATGTTTCATATATGGTATCTTCTGGGATATTGGCTTTCATTATATATTACCATAGACGAGAAGAATGAAGATCATCCGTTTTCTTTCAGCTTCGACACAGAAAACAAGTGGGATACCCGCAAGAAAGAGGATAAAACCATCAGCGTCCATGAAGAAATTTTATAAAAAATGTGGTGAATTTCACAAAATCTGTGTGAAATTCATGTCATGGCCCCCTGCTGGGGGCAAGCATCGTCAGACACCACGGAGCGTTTGATTCTCATACGTGCCCATTTTCTCTTCTAAATCAATTCATTAATGATGAATCCCGTCGACGCTGTGCGACAGGCCATCCATCAACCCTCCTTTTCACGGAATCTTCTCCTATAATCATTATAAAAACTTACCGTCCATGAATGTACGGACAACATTGCGGGTTTGCAGAAGTGACGATTCTTCTCTCAACTCCACGACCCACCAATCGCATCGGGGAAGCCGGTACAAAAGCCTGAGACGATCTTCAATATCCTTGACCGTTTCCGGAGGTATATGCCGGTCATTGATTTCTTCATGGTATATGTGTGCATTTAAGAATCGATTGGGATGGAGAAGCACGAAATCTTCCAGATCGTAATGCCGATTGACAACGGACGGGCTTACCCGAGCGTGACCGATGTCAAGCGTCGCCTAGCAGCCTGTTCTTCTCAGAAATTTTTCAAACTGCTGCGGTCTGCTCGTCCATCCCCAGGCGAGATTCTCCAGACACAGGCGAATCCCCCGTTTATGGGCAAACCCGACAAGCTCTGTCAGTCTCTCGATTGCTCTGTGCCAGAATAGATGATTGGTATTCTCCTGTCCCAGTCCGAGATGAATCGTAAGGGTATCCCCCCGCAACATGGCGACAAGATCACAGACACGCCTGAACACGGTCATCGCCTTTTCGTCCTCAACCTCATCGATGTTGCCGAAATCAATCTTTTTAAAAGCGCAATGATAGCGTATTTCCAGTGGTTCAAGACTGTTAATCGACCGCATAAGGTCCGACTCCGCCGCGGGACTGTCGGGGAAATCACCCGGCGTAAAACTCCAGTCTATGCCATTGAACCCATGTTCCCGTGCAAATTCCCTGAGGTGGCTTGTATCGGCAATGAAATTGGGACAGGCAAGTTTCGGCAGAATCACTTTATTGTACTCTCCATACTTTCTGGTACGTGCCATATGGGCACAGCCGAAAAGGCACTCGGCCTACCGATGGGTAAGTGGTTAAATAAATTGCAACTTTATACTCTTGACCTATTCACCATTCATATTCATCATGTTACCGGTGTCGTGACACCTGCACGCTACCCCCTTACAACGTCCGTGGCTTTGTATCCTATCCCTTCGGGCACATGGACAATGATTCTCGATATCGACGCACCGGTTGACGACGATTATGTTCACGGGATTCTCATATGCTTCAAGGCCTTGGCAAAGGGATTCATCGGTTCTTTTTTCTTTTTTCCTTCACGTTTCCACGTTTTTTGTTCCGGCATTTGCTCCGCCTGCTTCTTTTCGGAAGCCTTCGGACGGGAATCAAAGGGACGTTCTCTCATGGACAGGGCTATGCGATTTCGCTTCTCATCCACATCGATGACGGTGACGGCAACCTTCTGGTTCACCTTGAGGACATCATGCGGATTTTTTACGAAACGGTCAGCCATCTCGCTCACGTGGACGAGGCCGTCCTGATGAACACCGATGTCGACAAATGCGCCGAATGCCGTCACGTTAGTCACGACTCCCGGCAACGCCATTCCGACTTCCAGATCGGAAATCTTGTTGATCCCGTCCATAAACGCAAACAGTTCGAACTGGTTGCGTGGGTCTCGTCCCGGTTTGGCCAGTTCATCCATGATATCCGTCAGGGTTGGCATTCCGACCTTCTCTGACACATAGTTTTCCAGTCTTATTCGTTTTCTCAGTCCTTCATCGTTCATAAGATCGGAAACGGTACACTCGAGATCACGGGCCATCGCCTCGACGACAGGATAACTTTCAGGATGAACCGCCGACGCATCGAGGGGATCCTCCCCATCACTGATTCTCAAAAAACCCGCTGCCTGCACGAACGTTTTCGGTCCCATGGCGGAAACCTTCAGCAGTTGACGGCGCGACCGGAAGGCTCCGTTTTTATTCCGATACACGACAATATTGCCAGCCAGCCGCTCTGAAAGACCGGACACATATTTCAGAAGCTCCTTACTCGCCGTATTGACTTCCACACCGACAGCGTTCACACTACTCATGACCACATCGTCGAGCGAAGTTCTCAACGCCTTCTGATCCACGTCGTGCTGGTACTGGCCTACACCAATGGATTTCGGGTCGATTTTCACCAGTTCAGCCAGGGGGTCCATGAGACGTCTCCCGATTGATACGGCCCCGCGAACCGTAACGTCATAATCGGGAAACTCATCTCGGGCGACTTCCGATGCAGAGTACACCGAGGCGCCGCTTTCATTTACCATAATGACCGGTATGGGACTACCAAGATCGATGCCTTTACAGAAGGTCTCCGTCTCACGTCCGCCCGTACCGTTGCCGACAGCAATAGCCTCGATATGAAATGTTTTAACCAGCCGTTTCACTATCTCGGCCGATTCTTTCGTTCGATTATGCGGCTCGATTGGGTAGATCGTCTCGTTCCCCAGGAGTTTGCCCTGACGATCGAGACACACCACCTTGCAGCCGGTGCGGAAACCGGGATCTATCGCCAGTACGGCCCTCCGGCCGAGGGGCGATGCGAGAAGGAGTTCCCGCAGATTTTCTGCAAACACCTTGATTGCATCTTCGTCAGCCCTTTTTTTACAGTCAAGGCGAATTTCCGTTTCCATCGATGACGAAAGCAATCGTTTATAACCGTCTCGAACGGCTAAACGCACCTGTTCACCCGTCGGAGCATCATTTTTCACGAAACGGCGCTCCAGCAACCCGATTCCTTCTTCTTCGTCGGGCAAAATATGGAAGGTGAGGAACCCTTCGTCAGCACCGCGGCGGATTGCAAGGATACGGTGAGACGGCGCGTCGGCAGCTCGCTCTTCCCATTCATAGTAATCCCGGTATTTTATCCCGTTTTCTTCCTGCTCCTTGATAACTTTCGAACGAATCATCGCTTTTGCCGCAAATAATTCACGGAGTTCCGCCCGGGCATCACCATCTTCATTGATCCATTCGGCAATTATGTCACGGGCCCCTGCCAGAGCATCCTCACGGGTCTCGACACCCTTTTCCGGATCAATATATGAAGTTGCTGCTTCTATTAAATCGTCGTCAGTCTGTTCAAAAATCTTCACTGCCAACGGCTCGAGCCCCTTTTCTTTTGCTATCATGGCCCGTGTCCGCCGCTTCGGCCTGTAGGGCAGATATAGATCTTCGAGAACGGCAAGGGTTTCCGCCGCCAGAACCATCGATTCCAATTCATCGGTGAGCTTTCCATGTTCTTCAAGTGACGTGAGAATCACTTCTCTCCGCTTGTCGAGAGCCCGAAGCAGTTCCAGACGGTCCCGAATGTCGATGATGCTTACTTCATCCAGTTCGCCGGTCATCTCTTTTCGATACCGTGCGATAAACGGCACCGTGGCACCATCATCAAGCAGATCAACCGTGGTTTGAACCTGGTGCTCCCGCAATTTCAATTCATCGGCAATTTTTGTGATTTGCTGTGCGTTCATGTACTTTTAAATTCCCCTTCGGCGCTGTCATAAGAATTATTCAGCCTGGAAGCCTGAGGCAAGGAGAGATAGCACTTTCTCCTTCAGAATGGAAGCACCAAGTTATTCATCGCCCACCCCCTCGGGCATGGGAAACCGTCATGGAAGCATCACCATCATCATAACCGTCCGGACGAAAAACACCGGTGCGGGTCGGGACATTCTGCATGATCAACAGAGCAGTCCCGAAAACTCAGCCCTTTCATTCGATTCCGGGATTCCCCGGACAGGGAGAAATTCATTATAGAGGCCTGTGCAGGAAAGTTGTGTTAATTGAACGGTGCGACGTATCGATACATAACCCAGAAATGTGAGAGGCTTCCGAGCATGACAAATACGTGAAAGACTTCATGGAATCCGAAAAAACGAGGCCAAGGGTCCGGTTTTCTGACGGCATAAATAATTGCTCCACTCGTATAAAACAGCCCGCCTGCCAGAATCCATAGGAACCCATCGATGTGAAGAGCTCTCACGAGCGGCAAGATCCCAACGATGGCCACCCACCCCATCAGGATATATACCGAAGTTGAAAACCAGCGTGGCGCCTGAAGCCAGAAGACCTTGAGAAATATACCGAGCATCGCCAGTCCCCAGATACTTCCGAAGAGACTCCACCCCCATGGTCCCCTCAGGGGGATCAGACAGATGGGGGTATACGTAGCGGCAATGAGAATAAAGATCATTATATGGTCAACTCGACGCATGCGCTGGATTCCCTTCTCGGAAACAGGCAGCCAGTGGTAGAGCGTACTCGAAGCGTACAACAGTATCAGTCCGGCGCCGAAGACTGAGAAAGTCGCAAGATGCCATGGTTTTACCGGGTCAGTTGACTTATAGATAAGCACGATTAGGCCTATGACCGACAGTATAGCTCCGATAAAATGTGTAAATCCGCTAACGGGATCACGTAATGTTTTTATCACAACGAATAAATCTTTCCCTGCTTTATCTCATACATGGTCGAATCATAGGGAAATGGAGCAGGTAATGCAAGGAGATAATGCCCGTCGCCATCCTCGTGTGATCGTTTCTTGACAGACGGAGCAATAGAAGCATATAGAGAATCTTATTTCAGTGCATGACAAACCGGAGGGAGAAGATGGCAATATGTAATATTTGCGGCTTACCAAGCAAGGTATGTCCGTTTTACGATGACAAGATCAGTATCTGCGGGGAATGTTCTTTCAAGCTGACCATCGTACGAAACGGGCTCATTACATGCATTGACCTCATGGAAGATCTGTTTACCCATTGCCCGAACCCTCGAGATCTGCATCGTGTTTTTTCTTTCGTCGGTAATCATATCGTTATGCTTTTCGATGGAATCGCATCCGAAAAAACAAAACATATCCTCTGGAACATTATCACCGATACATATGCGGAAACGTCGGATCGATTTTTGTCGGCTGATTTTTTTAAACACCGGGAATACTTTGAAGTGATCAAACAAAATATTATGAATGATCAGTACCTCCTAAATCTTCTGAGAAACGAATTATGCAGATTTGCCCGGCAAGACCGCGATGACCCCTCCCACCAGATACCAATAGATACGATTACGACGGAAGGAACCGGCATGTGGAATCTCGGAGAACAGCTGATTCTTGAATCATTGAATGAAATGCATGACGCCGATGAAGAAGAACATCTCTATTAACAGCGTCGCTGATATCGTGATATATTGTCACCGTGTTATGACCGCCATGGAGCCGCAGGTTCCGTACTCTTCACAAATTAGAGAACAAGAAAAAGGACTGACCCATTCATAAAAGTTATTAAGGCGGTCTTCATAGAACCTTTTCTTATAAATCCGGGCAAAGCGAAAGATAAGCAATTCAGACTGCCTAAGCCCAGGTAAACCAATAATGAACATCGAAATTCCCGGTTATAAAACACTATATCTTGTACACCTCGTTCTTGATTATAACGGAACAATTGCCTGCGATGGCAAACTCATTGAGGGAGTCAAAGAAAGGCTGCTGTCGCTCGCTCGCAATTTTCACATCCACGTGTTGACGGCGGACAGTTTTGGTACGGCGGGGCAAGAACTCAGGAGTGTCCCCTGCACTGTTTCGATCATATCCGGAGGAAATGAGGAGCTCGGCAAACATGAATATGTCATACAACTCGGCAGTGAACACGTGGTGTGTATAGGAAGCGGCAGAAATGATCGTCTCATGCTTGAAAAAGCGGCTCTCGGCATCGCCGTTATACAGGCGGAAGGAGCCGCGACAGAAGCCGTCAGGACTGCCGATGTGGTCATGACGAATATTCTGGACGCTCTCGACCTTCTCATCATGCCCCTGCGACTCATAGCAACACTCAGATCATAAAGGGGCACCTGATGAGGAACAGCACTCAAAACAAATAAAAAACATCGAAAAACTAATTTCCCGGTGCTCGATTTCCGATTATCTATTTGAAGTCAACAGTCGACGGATCACAACGATCTTTTCATTACCGAAAATTTCTTCGAGCAGTCTTCATGGATCTTTTTGACTATGAATCAAGGTGGAGAAAAAGCCTGAACGGTGATTCGCCGGCACGCCATACCACCGATGACGACTGCTGTTTATCATATGTTAGATGACAGAGCAAAAGCCGTATGAACGATAAGATGAAACTGCGGATTGCTTTTCTTCTTCTTATACTGTCAGTTGTGCTCGCCTCATGCAGTCTGCATCCTCGCCCTGAAAGCTCGGCGTCAGTCGACATTACCATACTACACGTTTATGACATGCACGGCAATATCATGCCGTACCTTAATAAATCGGGACGCAGACCGTTCGGCCGTAATGATCCGCCATGAACGAAACAGAATCCCGACGGCACAGTACTTCTGTCATGGGAGGAAACATGTTTCAGAGAACCCCGGTCATAATGAATCATTATAGACGGTGGCCTGCAACGATGAATTTATCGTCATCGATGACAACGGCTTTTATGTCGGCCTTGAAGCATCTCTGAATGATGGCGCAAGAGCATACACAAGACCGATTGATCCGTGAAGGATCGATTGGATGGGTAAAGAACTGAAATTTGTAATTGCTGACAGTCATTTGGTCCGAATGTAGATTCCTTCATATTGGACGAACGAGGTCTTTTTTATATAAGTGACCAAGGTTATGCAGGAAGAAGGATTATTCCATCGATGAGAAATAGAAAAATTATAATAATTCTCAGTGCATTACTTGTAACAGCCTCCTGTATCGTACTCTTTGCAGGCGACACAAGTCTGTCTCGGCAAACACCGCGGGATTTTATTGATGACCGGCCGGGGCTCCTGACACACAATGAAAAAAAACGTATTTCCCGCTTTCACCGCGCCCTCCTGAATGATCTTGATATCCATATCACAGTGGTTATTCTCGAAACAAAGTGCGCCGACATTGATCATGAAGCGGTTCAACTCTTTCAAGAATACACCGTGAGCACCGCTACAACGGGTGCCAAAGGTATCCTCTTCCTGGTGGATCCGGCTGGATGCCAGGTCCGCTTGGAGATCGGGTATGACCTGGAACATATCTATCCGGATGGATTTATCGGATACATCGAACGAAAACAAATGGTTCCTTTTTTTCGGGAAGGCCGTGTGGGTCCGGGCATTGAAGCGACGGTGGAACTCTTGGTCGGAAAGGCCCTGAGGGCGATCAAGGAATCAACGCATACGATCCGGTCCGAACGGCACCGTATCGGTGATCATCTCTCGGGAGGTGCAGGGGCACGCACGGACGTAATAATCGGTTCGGGAGAATTTCAAAAAGATTCGATACGGCCGACATGGGAATTCGGGCCACAGAATACCCCGGGGGAAACACTCAAACGCTATATGACCATTCTCAGGATGCATATCAAAGACCCCGATCTCGGCATCTATACGGATGAAACACAGGCGTTTTTCAGAACATGGACCGTCACTGACGCCCAGCAGGATAATGAATTGAAATCTTTGAAAAATAATATTGATCAGGCGATCCTCTTTCATAAGGGTCATCGGGCGGTGATCCGGTTCCCTATCACCGGCGGACAGGTGCCGCCTTATTTTTTCCAATGCGGCCCCCAAGGATGGATGCTCGATTTTGCCGCCATGAACCGGATCATTCGTTTCAACCATCGTAATCAGTGGTTGTTTTCCTCAAAAAATCACGATTTCATGTTTGCATTTGAAGACGTTTTCTTTGATGAAAACGGGTTCCCCCATTTAAAATAAGGAAAGAGGTAATATTCTTTATGACATACGGCATTACCGTCAACGGCTCGGGCCATGCATTTCTCAGAGAATTCGGTTGTCCCTGTGATCGGTGTAATCAGAGGGAACACATAGCGAACACATCGGTTTCCATTGTCAGACGAGATAGCACCGGAAAAAAAATCGTCTGGCATGCTCTCGTTGATGTCGGGCTGGGGGTGGTAACAAGTCTCTGCAATTACTTCCGTCCGCAAGATGCGCGACTTGACTGGCTTCTCTTCACTCACTGGCACCCCGATCACAGCCTCGAGTTGAATCGCATCTGCGAAACGATCCGCCGAGCATCACGATACAGAAGCAAACCATTCACCAAGATCCCCACCTGGTGCAGAAAGGGAACGGCCGAATGGCTGAAGAAAACGTACTCATACGAGTGGTACCGGTGTCTCGATCCCCGCATATCCGATGAATCGGCTCCGCCGGGTACTGTTCTTGACAGCATACCCGTTGAAGCACCCGACGTAAAGATTACCCCGATCAGCGTTTCCCATCATTCAGCTGATATTGACCCAGCCAATTTTAAAGACCGCCGCTACTCGAGTGCATCGTTCGTCGTTGAAACAGAAACCAAAAAGGCCGTGATGCTGTGGGATATCGACAACAAAAATGAATGGATCGTCGATCCTTTTTCTGACGAACAGGTCCGTGCGGCAGCACTTCTTTCGAACGCCGATTACCTGTTCATCGATTGCTTCACCTGGCACGTTGAAGACGTAAGGGGCTGCAATACGGGCCACACATCTTTTTCAACGGTTAAACGATATGCACAAGCACTTAATCCCCGGGAAACACTCTTGATGCACATCAGTGGTCATGAAGAGAAACAAGGTGACAAGGGATGGGGATGGCTTGACAAAACGTGGGAAGAGGAAGTAAAAAATGTATGGCAATGGGAATCATTGCCCGGCAATGTTCGCGTTCCAGCCTTAGGGGAGACGCTGAACCTGTAACTGAAACGGAGCAGACAATCGGACGGTCGAGCTGACGTTGAATGCCGTCACGAGTATTGCATATAATTACTTGATTTTCAGGATTGAAAATAATGAATCATGAAGATGCTGTTACGAGATTAAATAACCAGATTGACCACATTGACACCCTCGAATCAAAAACGCCGTATTCCCATGAATTTGCCAAGTGGCACGGAGATACGGAGAACCTGATCGATGAAATTTTCGATGATGAAACACGTTATATAGATGATTTCAAGGCGATATACTTCACTCCGTTGTTCCTTTCATGCACGACCGACGAATCCGCTTTCCGTGAAGCATATCGGGGAGGTCTTGAAGAGGCGCGGAACTTTCTGCTCTTCCTCGTAGAAGAACTTGAATGAAAGATAATCTTCGAGGAAAAAGAAACTCGGCAGGGCATCTGCGGAAGATATTCCGTCAGAATTGATGCGGACGAAACATCACACCATACACACTCATCCCGGGTATCGGAAACAATGATCTGCGAGGCTCGCATGGATACTCTGACATGAAAGGAAACGATGGAAGACAGAACAGATTTTTCAGGCTGTTGCCCAAACGGAAATCCGTTTGAGCAGGTCTTCATGGAGCTTTTTGTCAAGAAATCTCAGTGAAGCGGAAGATCAGCAGTTTCAAATGTCCGGGCTCGAAGGGTGAGTTCTGAAATTTCCGGAAACAAGCTGTTGGTTTATCAAAAAGCGGAATGGGCCACGTGAAAATGAATTTGTGCAACAGCCTCTTTATACCTTTTTGTCGGTAACGAGACAGGCAAATCGTTCAAAAGTCCGATCGTAAGTTTTTTCAACATTCTTCGGGAAAAAACAGCCGGGAAGTTGCCGCATTCTCAAATAATACCTGAGGCAGTCGCAACATACCCCTTTCGAGAACAGGGATCATAGGTACAGGCGCATAATTCGAGATTTCTTTCTTTTTTGCAGTCCATGACTTCACCTCAATTGTTCTGCTGCGGACAGACATTTAAATGATTCGTCATTCGTATATCAGCCTGACAGCGATACTTGTGCACCGGTCCCTTGCGATTCGATTCGCCGGTTCAGCCTGAAATACTGAATCACCCTCGTCCCCGAACACTCCCAGTATATGTTTATAAACTAAATGTACCCGGAAACACAAGACGACAACAGCCATCATGGCTTCAATGGTTAATCGTTCCGTGTAAAGAAAGATGAATGGGGCCATATGGTTGTGATATAATTTTACCAACTGTCGCATTATGAAATCACGGAAAGGATTTCGTAAATGGATAAGAATACAAGTCTCAGTCTTCTTGAAGAGGTGGCACAGAAACTCGATATAAAGATACGCTATGAAACAGTAAAAAAGGAAGACTTCATCCACACGGGGGGACTCTGTCAACTACAGGGCAGGTATATTTTGATTATCAATTCGAAGGCATCAACAGGAGAAAAAATCAGACTGCTGGCATCAGCCCTGAAGCGCTTCGATCTCAGTCACATCTACATTCGGCCGGCCGTAAGAGATCTTGTGGATTCTCTCGGTGAATAAGAATTTCCAACCGTCCTTTCCGCACGTCAGGTCATCAATGCCGCTGTAACCAAGGAATTCCCATTATCAGCCGCACCGTATGATGGCCAAGAAGATATTCCCGAACCCTCACTCATGGAACGTTCAAACGGATGCGGAACCTCGCCGTATCTTATTCAATAATACTCAGTATCCTCGGTCCGGCACGATCCGGTACCGGCGGGATGACACGGGGATAACCGAGAATTATCGGGGCAACAAATTGATAGTCGTCGGGAATCTTCAGCATCTTCAAAAGCCCGGGGTTTCGGATCTTCGATCCCAGGGCAACCCAGCATGTCCCGAGACCCCGGGCGACAGCTGAAAACATAAAGTAGCAGGCCGCCAGGGCACAATCGAGATTCAGTGATCTTACCATCGGCGAACCGCCGATATAAACGAGGCAGGGCGCATTATAAAAAACATTGTATGAAGGATTCCGTAAAATCGCTTCATAGTTTCTCAGCAACGAGTTGGGATTCTTTTCCAAGTCTTCAAGTAAGTTCGCCTTGCTTTCATCCGACAATCTCTTAAGCCGGTCCCGTCCGGTGACAACGACAAACTGCCACGGCTGCATGTTCGCCGCGCTTGGAGCGAGACAGCTGTCTTTAATTATTTCCCTGATTACCGATATCGGAACATCGTCATCGAGGAAGTCTCTGACGGCCCGTCTCATCCTTAACAGCTCTGAGAAATTCATTCTTTGACACTCCTGATGACAGGATGTAAGCCCAGTATGCTTTTAGATCAGTCAGCACTGTAGAATGAAAAAGATAAAAACACAACCCTTCACGGGCGCACGGAGCGGTTTCAGTTCATTCAACTGCTGCACTGACAAAAAACAAGACCTCCATTGCCTTACATCTATGTTTCATTTAATTCGACCGTAAAGAAGCTGTTGAAAAAGAACCACCATTGAATTGCTCACAATAGGGATTGGAATGAGGGAAAACGCAGCGGATAGTAATTTTCGATGTCCTGAAAAAATTTGACAAGATATCGAATGGTGTATTAAGAAAGCGCTCGGTTGCCCATCGAAGCTATTCATTGAGCATGAGGATCAGTCAAACAAACCTTAGGAATGGAGGAAATGACGATGAAAAGGGCTTTGGAAGGAATCAGAGTCGTCGACCTGAGCCATGTTTTGGCGGCACCAACCTGTACGATGTTCCTAGCAGATCTCGGAGCGGAAGTTATTCACATCGAACCACCCCATGGAGACGATTCGAGAGAATTCGGTCCTTTTGTCGGTGAACACGATAAGAACCAAAGCGGATATTTCATAAGCCTCAACCGCAACAAGAAGAGTATGGTATTAAACCTAAAGCGCGCAAAGGGTAAAGAAATTCTTCGTGAGCTTATTAAAATATCCGACGTTCTCGTTGAAAATTTCAGGCCGACTACCATGAGAAAACTCGGGTTCAGCTGGGAAGAAATTCAAAGAATCAACCCACGTATGATTTATGCATCTATTTCCGGGTTCGGACAGAACACACTTCCGGGATACGACAGCCGTCCTGCCTACGATATGGTAGCACAGGGCTATAGCGGTATTATGAGCATTACCGGTCCCGAAGGCGGTCCTCCCTGCAGAGTAGGCTCTTCAGTGGGAGACATATTCGCCGGACATCAAGCTGTCATCGGCATCCTCGCAGCTCTTTTTAATCGTGAAAAAACGGGAAGAGGACAGCATCACGATGGAGCCATGGTTGACGGCCTGTTCTGCGTTCTGGAAAATGCGGTAGCCCGGTATACCATTGAGGGAACCATTCCCGGCCCTCTGGGAAGCGCCCATCCTTCCATAACACCGTTCCAGGGTTTTGAAACGAAGGACTCTTGGATTATCACCCCCATCGGAAACGACGGTTTATGGGCTACATTCTGCGCCGTCCTTGAACGGAAAGACCTGATTAAGGATCCACGATTTGCAACGAACCCCCTGAGAACAAATAATAAGAATTTTTTAATCCCCATACTGGCGGAAGAGTTGAAAAAGAAAACATCAAAGGAATGGTCCGCCCTTTTCGAAGCGGCGGGACTCCCCTATTCACCGATAAATACGATGAAGGATATCTGTGAAGATCCTCATATTTCTTACCGAAAAATGCTGGTTGATATTGAACAGCCTCGTGTCGGAAAAATGAAAATAGCCGGTTCTCCGATTCACCTGTCCGAGACTCCGGGAGAAGTGTACGCACCGGCGCCCCTGCTGGGCGAGCATTCTGAAGAAGTATTGCGGACACTCCTGTCATACTCCGATGAAGAGATAGAGAAACTCAAAACCGAAGGGATCATTAACAAAACCGTATAATTGAAAATGCACGCAATCATTTGCGTATCGAAAGGCTTCATTTCACCTTCCCTGCGCAGGATTATCCGTCGTAAATTACCATCTTCCAAAAGTGTTGCAAAAATGCAATGTTGTTGCAATATAACCTCTTGCCCGTCAAAATGATTCGTGCTATGTGCGACTCGATGCCGATGCAGGGCCTGTCGTTTTCGACACAGCAGGCAACTGGTTAGAGGCGAGAGAACAACAGAACGGGAGGTAATCACATGGACTTTATGACATCGCTAGCCTATTGGGGCATGGCCGCACTGGTCATAATCAACGGAATCATCGTTTTACGGATGAAGATTGACATCAGTGAAGACCGGAAAGGAGGAGACGATCCGGAAAAATGCCAACCGGGGATATAGTTGTGGAGGTATAACAGCAATAGTTATATTTATTTCAGATAATTAGAGCCTCCTGAAAAAGTAAAACACATTGATATAGTAATTAGTTACGTGTATATTACGGGTCAATTGGTGCCCGGAAAATGAACACCGGGGGCCAAAAACCGTGCACGTGGA
>Ga0129302_1000778_pt1 | contig 23636 bp, 19 predicted proteins | sample BlaSprsedimmetaG_FD_94476 | JGI IMG/M metagenome (GOLD analysis project Ga0129302, IMG submission 94476) | Hot spring sediment bacterial and archeal communities from California, USA to study Microbial Dark Matter (Phase II) - Blank Spring... | ecosystem: Environmental > Aquatic > Thermal springs...
GGACACCAGTCTCTGTTCGCAACCCGGGCACGGACTGAAGACCTGCTCCCCGTTGCGCACGCCATGGACGAGGTGGGTTTTTATTCGATGGAGGTCTGGGGTGGGGCCACCTTCGACACCATGCACCGCTACCTTGCGGAAGACCCATGGGAACGAATCCGTACCCTGAAGAAGCACATCACGAAAACACCCCTGTCCATGCTGCTCAGGGGTCAGAATCTGGTGGGATACCGGAACTACCCTGATGACGTCACGAGGACCTTCGTGGAGCGTGCCTGTGAAAACGGCATCGATATCTTCAGGGTGTTCGATGCCCTCAACGACTTCAGAAATTTTGAAACCGCCGTGGAGGTTATCAAGCACCACGGAAAACACTTTCAGGGCACCATCTGCTACTCCCTGACGGAACCGCGCATGGGCGGCCACGTCTACAACCTCGACTACTACCTCTCCAAGGCGAGCAAACTCGAAGACATGGGTGCCGACACCATCTGCATCAAGGACATGGCAGGCCTCATCTCTCCCTATGATGCCTTTGCGCTGGTGAGCGCCCTGAAACAACGTGTTTCCCCACCGATTCACCTGCACAGCCATTTCACCTCCGGGATGGCGGATCTCTCGCTGCTCAAGGCAATCGAGGCCGGGGTGGACATCGTGGACACCTGCCTCTCGCCCTGGGCATACCGGACGTCGCACCCCGCCATCGAACCTTTGGTGGCAACCCTCCAGCACACGAACCGAGACACGGGCTTCGACCTGGAGGCCCTGGCCCTGATCAGCGAACACCTGGAAAAAATCACCCCGAAATACCGGCACCTGCTCGATGAGAGAGTTTCCATCATCGACATCAACGTGCTCCTGCACCAGACACCCGGGGGGATGATCTCGAACCTCGTGAATCAGCTCAAAGAGATGGATGCCATCGATCGGCTCGAAGAGGTGTTCCGGCAGCTCCCCATTGTCAGGAAAGAGCTGGGAGAGGTTCCCCTGGTCACCCCCACGAGCCAGATCGTGGGCATCCAGACGGTGAACAATGTCCTGTTCGACACCCCGGAAGAGCGCTACAAGATGATCACCGCACAGGTCAAAGACCTCTGCTACGGCCTCTACGGGAAGACCTCCGTACCCATCGACCCCGAGGTGCGGAAAAAGGCGCTTCAGGACTACCCCAGGGGAGACACCCCCATCACGACGCGGCCGGCGGATGTCCTCGAGCCCGAGCTCGAAAAGGCTCGCAGCGACACACAAGATCTTGCCAGGGACATGGACGACGTTCTGATCTATGCACTGTACCCCACAACCGGGAAGCGGTTTCTCAAGTGGAAATACGGCCACGAAGAGATCCCCGAAGAGGCGCGGCCAAAGACCATGGATCAGGTACAGGCCGAGGAAGAACTCGTGAAGAAGGCCCGTTCGGGTCTCCTGGAGGAAAGACCGAAAAAGAAGGAATTCCCGAAGGGGAGCACCCTCAGCACCTTCAGGGTGTACATCGATGGCGACAGCTTCGAGGTCGCCCTCGAGCAGACCGGCGGCGTTCCGCTTGTCGCACCTTCTCGAGCCGGAAGCGGGTTTCAGCCGACATTCAAACGGGCGTCTTCCGGGCGTCCTGTGCAGACCATGGCCGCTCCCCGTGGAGTGAACTCCGCTCCGGCTGAACCCGAGGCTGCCCCCGTGAGCCGGCCTGAAGAATCTTCAAAGACAAAGGACATTGCACGAGTCGCCATCGTGGCCCCCATGCCGGGCATGGTGATCCGCTACGAGGTCGAAGCGGGTTCGCCCGTGAACGAGGGTGATCTCGTGGTGGTTCTCGAAGCGATGAAGATGGAGAACTTCATCACGAGCCCGGCAACCGGCGTCGTGGGGGAGCTCTGCTGCTCCGAAGGACAGAGCGTGAAGAAGGGCGATGTCCTTGCAATAATCGTGTGATCCGGCTGTGCCCTCAGGGCCGGGATGAAGAGAGGGAGGCAATCAGATGGATGAGCGCTACAAGAAGAGGATAGAACGGCTCAGGGAGGTTAAGAAAACCTGTCTGCAGGGGGGAGGAGAGGACAAGATCCTCAAGGTTCACGCTGCCGGCAGGATGACCGCGCGGGAGCGGGTCGACTATCTTCTGGACGATAACAGCTTCGTCGAGCACAACCTCCTGATCGGGCACGATCAGGGATTGGCTGCAGACGGTATCGTCGCGGGATACGGGACCATCCACGGCAGGCCTGTGTGTCTCTACTCGCAGGATGCAACGGTCAAGGGAGGTTCCATCGGCGGCATGCATGGATTCAAGATGTACCGTACCATCGAGTGGGCCCTCGACATGCGGGTTCCCTTCATCGGCCTCAACGATTCACCCGGTGCGCGCATCCCTGACATGAATGCGCGGAGCGTGTTCGGAGATGCCATTGAAAAACACGGGGGCGCGATTTTCTATCCCAATACCCAGGCTTCGGGGGTTGTTCCGCAGATCTCGGCCATCATGGGAAGCTGCGCAGGAATATCGGTCTATTCCCCGGCGCTGACCGACTTTATCTTCATGGTGGACAAGCAGAGCCACATGTTCATCACCGGCCCGGGAATCGTGAATGTGGTCATGGGAGAGCAGGTTTCGAAGGAAGACCTCGGAGGAGCCGAGGTCCACTGCAGGATCTCGGGAGTTGCAGACGGCCGCTATGACACGGAACAGGACCTGCTGGACGGCATCCGCCAGCTCATGACCTACCTCCCCCAGAATTCCGATGAGCATCCTCCCCTGTACGATCTCCAGGATGATCCGCAGCGTTTCTGCGATGAACTCACCGAGATCGTTCCAGCATCGTCATCGCGGGCATACGACATCCGAAAGGCCATTTTCTGCATCGTCGACGCGGGCGATTTTTTCGAGATAAAGCCTGAATTCGCCCCCGAGATGGTGGTGGGGTTTGCCCGTCTGGACGGCAGGGTGGTGGGTATCGTGGCGAATCAGCCGTCCTGTCTCGCTGGCAGCCTCACCGTGGACAGTTCCGACAAGCAGACCCGGTTCATGCGGTTCTGTGACTGCTTCAACATCCCCATCATTCTGCTTGTGGACACCTCGGCATACCTGCCGGGCAGAGATCAGGAGCACAAGGGGATCATCCGTCACGGGGCAAAGGTACTCTACGCACTCTGTGAGTCGAGCGTACCCCGTATCGGCCTGGTCATGAGAAAGGCCTACGGCGGGGGCAACCTGGGAATGGGTGTCATTCCTGCCCAGTCAGGAACCGACATGCTCTTCTACTGGCCCACCACCGAGCTGGGCGTCATGGGCGCGAAGGCATCCGTGGAACTGTTCTTCGGGGAGATGATTCGAAGCGCCCCAGACCCGGAGAAAATGCGCCAGCAGCTCCTGCTCGAGTACGAGGAGCGCTATGCCAATCCCATGCGTGAGGCGGGGTCGAACCCGTTCATCAATGATGTCATCGAACCCAGGGAAACAAGGCGGGTGCTCATCCGTTCCCTCAACTTCCTTGCAACGAAGAAGACCCTCCCCAGGTATCCAAAGCGGCACGGAAACATTCCCATGTAACAATATCCCCATGAAAAAAAAGGATGTGTACCGGGGAGGGATGATCGTTCCAGGAGGGCCCTTGCCCGGGAGCCCGGATCAGAGCCGCCCCGCAGCAGGGAATTCCGGAACAGCCTGATGTTCCTCGGCTGTAAGCGCGAAACCGGGAGCGGACAAGAACCACCCCACTGCAGGGAATTCCGGGAGTGATCACCGGTGCTCCAGGGTCACGTTCAATCCATCTCGTCAAAATAGAGGGTCTCCCCGTGCCTGATTTCCACGAGCCTGTCAAGGAGCCCGGCCTTCTCCATCTCCTGCCTGATGGCAATGGGTGGGAGGTGCACCGGCTCGTCCCCGAGACGGAAGGTCCCCCAGTGGACGATCATGAGCTTCTTTGCCTTAAGCTCCTGGAAGGCCTTCACCGTGTCCTCTGGATCGATGTGGGATTTCTTCATGAACCAGCGGGGTTCATATGCGCCGAGGCTGAAGATGGCCAGGTCGATGTCGAACTCCCTGCCGATCTCCTCGAACCTGTCGAAGTAGGCGGTGTCTCCCGAGATGAAGATGGTGGGGCCCGATGACGTCTTGATCAGGTACGACCCCCACAGCTTGGTGTTGGGCCCGGTGATGGGGTTTCTCATGGTCCAGTGGTTGGCGGGCAGCAGGGTGATTTTCCTGCCTTCATGGTAGTACGTGTCGTACCAGTCGAGTTCCCGGAAGGATCTGGCGCCCATGTCCCGAAAGATCCCGGCGTATCCCAGAGGAGAGATGAAGGTGGCATCCCCGGTGAACAACGATAGCGATCGGGTGTCGAGGTGGTCGTAGTGTCCGTGCGTGATGAGGACGAGGTCGGGCTGTGGCATGGAGTCCAGCGGAAACTCGAGCGGGGTGAAATTCTTGATGGGCCAGAAGAGTCCGAAGAGGACCGGATCGACGAGGAGGGAGGACTCGTTGTCCTTGATGAGCACCGTGGAGTGGGTGATGAACGTCACACTCACGCTCGCGTGATCCTTCACCTCCTGCCAGTCGATGGTGACCGGCCTCACCCGTTCATCCCTGTAGGAATCCTTGAACTCGTTTTCTGCAAAGAGCTTCCACTTCAGAACCTCAAGCATGTTCCCCTGCCTGCCGGGACTGAAGGGATTCACGAAGCGCTTCCCGCTGTGATGGCGTTTTTCCTGTGCGATCTGCCTCATGGTCTGATGACCGGTCTCCTCACCCGGCACTGCTGTCGCGAACGAACGATTACCCAAGACGAGAAATACCCCCGCAGACAGCGCCAGGAAGATCGCGAGTGCCGCAGGAATCACGGTCCATAATCGTTTCTTGCGTCTCATGTCGGTCGAGTAGGTGATCGTGCAGGAAAAAACAAGACTCCTGCACCATTCATCAACGAGTTCAACCCGGGATGTCCCGGCACGGGGCTCCCTTCACACCCCTACATGGTGTCATACATGATCGCCGCACCTCTCCTGCGGAATCCTGATGCTCGTTGCAGTGCGTTCGGGCCCTCGGGGACAGAAACAGTACTCAGGGGGTGAGGTGCCCGGGTCAGGATGGGGTCTCGCTGACGTCTCCCCTGAGGAGCCTGAGCTTGAGCTGCCGCTCGTCGTCGTTGGCGAGGTAGACAGTCTGGCTCGGGAAGGCAAAGTCGATCCCCTCATTTTCGAAGCCCCTGAGGATGGCGAGGCAGGTCTTGTGGAGCCAGGCCTGATGAGTCCAGAAATCAGGCGGGTGGTAGTAGGCGGTCACCTGGATGTTCAGGCTCCAGTCGTTGAACCCGTTGAAGAAGACCCGCGGGGGGTAGTCGTGGTGCATGCCCTCGTGGTTGTCCAGGATCTCCCTGATGATCGCCACGGCCTTTTCAACCTTGTCGGGGGGTGTGTCATAGGTGATGGTGATGTTGGTGCGCCAGCGGATGAAGGGACGTCTGCCGATATTCTCCAGGGTGGTGTTGATCACCTTCTCGTTGGGGATGGAGATCTGGTGACCGTCGAAGGTGCGAATCCTCGTGCTCCGGAACCCGACCTCTTCCACGACGCCGTCGTAGTTGTCGATCACGATCCGCTCTCCCACGCTGAAGGGCTTGTCGAAGATGATGGTCAACGACCCCAGGAAGTTCGCGATGGAATCCTTGGCTGCAAAGGCCACGGCAATACCGCCGATACCGAGCGATGCGAGCATGGGGCCGAGGTTGAGCCCTGTGAGGCTGTGGATGATGATGGAGGCAGTCAGGACCACGACAAAGATGCGCAGACTCTTTCCCACCAGGGGGACCAGGAGGTCGTCGAGATCGCTGTCGGTCTTGGCAGCCTTTCTCATGAGATACTGTTCCAGGAATACCACGAGACGGTAGGCGAACCAGGCGATGGCGACGTAGCCCGTGAGGCTCGCAGCATTGCTTGCCACCGTGGCCACCACCTTGAGACCCTCGGTGGTCTTGAAGGTCGCGAAAATCGGCGAGAAGGACCAGAAGGCCCCGTACACCAGGATAAACAGGGAAAGGGGTTTGTTGAGGGCATCAAGGAACGAGGCCACCGAGTCGGTGCCCGTTTCGGGTGGGCCTCGCTGCTTGATTCTGCGCTCGAAGAAATAGTGGATGATGCGTTCAGCGATCACCACCAGGAGCAGCAGGAAGAAGCAGATGATGAGCTTGAGCCAGCTGATGCCCATGAATGCCTTTGCATCGACCCACGTGCCTGCAAAACCGGACATCTTTCCCGTGAGACTGTCAATGCCGCTGCCGAGGTTCTCACCCAACGAAATGATCCTTTCCGGTTGTTCTTTGTTCACGGTAAGTTCAAGGGATGTATCCCCGGAGACAACAGCGGTGTTTGTGTCCTGCGCACAGATCCATGAATCCAAGCTGCCCGTGACGGTCAGCATGACCAGGACAATCAGAACACAAGACAGCTTTTTCATGTAAGAGACTCCTTTCGCTCGGGTGTGCGATCGAGTTACTACATAGTATAAAACGCGTACGGCTTTCAACAGCGTTGATTGGTTGCGAGGAGATCGCGTGACCCGAGGCGGCTAAGGAATCCCTGTCAAAACCATAACCGCTGGTTATCCCATGCAATCCTGGTAAAAACAGGGGGATTTTCCCTTGATAGTTTTTCCTGCCCGGAGTACACTGTTCCCGTGTCAATCCAAAGGAGGGACTCATGAAAAAGCCACTCTCACTCATCGATATCCTGAATAAAAAAGGCACGCAGCGCATCGTCATGGTGACCTCGTACGACTCCACCATGGCAAAGATCGTTGATGCAGCAGGGGTGGACATCATCCTTGTGGGTGATTCCGCAGGGATGGTCATGGCAGGAGGGGACAGCACCCTCGGCGTCACCATGGACCAGATGGTCTACCACACGCAGTGTGTCTCCCGGGTGAAACCAACAGCATTCCTCGTTGGAGACATGCCCTTTCTCTCGTTCCAGACCTCGGTGCCGGATGCGGTGCGCAATGCCGGCAGGTTCCTTCAGGAAGGAGGGGCCAAGGCCGTGAAACTCGAGGGCGGCACGCGGGTTCTCGAACAGATCAAGGCCATTGTACGAGCAGACATCCCTGTTATGGGTCATCTGGGTCTCACGCCCCAGTCCGTGCACGCCTTCGGGGGGTTCAAGGTGCAGGGCAGGGGAGAGGACGCCGCCAGGATGCTCAAGGAGAATGCCCTGGCCCTCCAGGATGCAGGGGTGTTCTCCCTGGTCCTCGAATGTGTTCCTGTGGATGTGGCGAAGGAGGTCACAGAAGCGCTGACCATCCCCACCATCGGCATCGGGGCGGGACCGCACTGTGACGGCCAGGTCCTCGTGATCCAGGATCTGCTGGGCATGTCCAAGGAGTTCAAACCCAGGTTCGTGAAACGCTATGCCGAACTCTTCGATACCATCCGGGATGCGGTGGAGGCCTATGCCGGAGAGGTACGCAGCGGAACCTTCCCCTCGGAAGAGTACTGCTTCAAGGACTAGGAGTCTCCCGTGGATGTCATTACCGACGTTCATGACATGAAGGCCTATGTCAGGGAGATCCATGCGATGGGTGAAACCCTCTGCCTGGTTCCCACCATGGGGTATCTTCACGAGGGGCACCTGGACCTCATGCGCAGGGGCAGGACGCTTGCCGACCACGTGATCATCAGCATCTTCGTCAACCCGACCCAGTTCGGCCCCCATGAAGATCTCGACACGTACCCCCGGGATTTCGCACGGGACGAGAAGCTCGCGGAATCCGTGGGTGTCGAGTGCATCTTTTTCCCCGGTGTCCAGGAGATGTACCCGCAGGGCTATGCCACCTACGTCAACGTGGAACAGATCACCGAGGGCCTGTGCGGGGCAGGCAGGCCGGGCCATTTCCGCGGTGTTGCCACGGTGTGCGCCAAGCTGTTCAACATCTGCGACCCGGACTGCGCGGTCTTCGGTGAAAAGGATTACCAGCAGCTGGCTGTGATCAGGAGGATGGTCGATGATCTGAACATGAGGGTGCAGATTATCGCACACCCCACGGTCCGAGAAGCCGACGGCCTTGCCATGAGCTCCCGGAACAAGTACCTCTCTCCTGAACAGCGCAGGAACGCCACCGTGTTGAACAGGGTGCTCATCCAGGCGCAGGAACTCGTGAAGGCAGGAGAGCACGACACGGCAGCCATACGCCAGAAGACAATCGAACTGATCAGGTCTACCCCCGAGGTCGTGATCGACTACGTGGAGATCGTCCATCCCGAGACCCTTGCATGCCTCGACATGATCGAGGACCAGGCGGTGATGGCCCTGGCTGTAAAAGTGGGACCCACGAGGCTCATTGACAACATGACCCTTGAAGCCTAGGAGGGTTTGCCGTGTTATTGCATGCATGCATGGTGCCGCGTATCGGGTGGGGAATAGTGGTGATGTGTTTCCGGAGAGTCAAAAGCTGATGAGGAGGGATCTCATGGCGATTCGTCTCCAGTGGCTCTGTGTTCTTCTCACGTGTTGCCTGGTTGTCGGGTGTGCCGCGAAAGATGATGACGACGACAAGGAACCGGACGAGGAGATTGTTGTCTGGTCTGCGGTCAGTGCAGGAGCATCCCACACCCTTGCCCTGAAGACCGACGGAACTCTGTGGGCGTGGGGCATGAACAACGACGGCCAACTGGGGATCGGTACGTGGAGACAGTGGACGACCCCGGTTCAGGTGGGCTCCGGGAAGGAATGGGTCTTCATCAGTGCCGGCGGGTACCATACCATGGGGCTCAAGAAAGACAAGACGCTGTGGTGCTGGGTGATGGACCCAGGGAAAACAGAAGCACCCCGACGCCCATCGGCAGTGCAGCCGACTGGGAGATGATCGAAGCGGGTGGTTCACACACCCTCGCCATCAGGAAAGACGGAACCCTGTGGGCGTGGGGATCGAATGCAAGCGGACAGCTCGGCGATGGCACGGGAGTGAACAGCACCTCTCCTGCCAGGGGAATTTACGGCAGCGGGTGGGTTTCTCTGGCCGCTGGAGGCGAGCACTCCCTTGCCATCGATCAGGGCACGCTCTTTTCCTGGGGGGGAAATACCCGGGGACAGCTCGGTGACGGAACATATTCAGATTCGAACAGCCCGGTCGTGATCGGGGAGTAGCCCCAACCTTCACAAGGCCTGGAACATGGCGGGGGGACCGCTGTCGCAGAGTTCAGCCCTGCCTTCGTCTATCAGGATCTCCAGGTGAACGAGAATTTCAGAGACGGCGAGCCACTCCTCGTCCGGCTTCAAAAGGGGAAACACCTCGGGGATCAGGTCGAATACCACACGGGGTCGGTTTTCCAGGGCATGCCAGATGTCCTGTGTCCGCTGTGCGTGGTGCTGCCGGTAGCTCGCAAGAAGGCCCGGGAGATCGTCCAGGGGATCGCCGTGACCGGTGAAGACACGCTCCACACAGAGCTGTGAAAGCTTGTCCAGCGATTGAAGGTACGATACCAGGCTTTTGTAGGTTGGGTCTTTCAGTCTGGACCGGTGAACCTCGTGGAAGGGATTGGGCGTGATGTGCTTGAGGATGTGGTCCCCGCTGAAGAGAACCCGGCGCCTCTTCTCGTAGATACAGATCGAACCGGGAGAGTGCCCTGGAGTGTGTATGATGACGAGTTCGAAATCCTCTCCGGTGAAGACATCGCCGTCCTGCAGGGGAAGAACATCATCGATGGGATCACAGAGGTTTTTGAAAAACGCCGAGCGGCGCTTCATCCGCTGAGCGATTTCTTCGGGCATGCCCATGCTCGCGATGAAAGTAACGGAATCCTCGCTCCACATGCCGCTTTCCAGATAGTTACGGGAAAGCCGCCAGGCATCATCCTCGTGGATGTAGCAGGGAACATCATGGCCCGAGAGGGATTTGATCTGCGAGGCCAGGCCGAAATGGTCGATGTGCCCGTGTGTGATGATGATGCGTTCGATGTCGGAAAAGGTGAACCCGAACGATTCAAGCTGAGACTGAACCGTGTTCAGCGACCCCGGAAACTTCGGTGCCGAGTCGATCAGGGTCACCGGCCCCGAACCCAGGACATACATGTTTGCCGTCATGAGGTCGGGAAATCCCGGCAGGGGAACCGAAATCATGTGCACGTGTTCCATACCAGGGGAGTGTGTCTGTGCCATGTATCCGGGGAGTTAATGGAGAACGTATTCAGATGTCAAGGATTCATTTGCGCACGCAGGAATAAGGTTCTTCTTGCTGTGGCCAGATATCAGGTTAAACTCTCGAAAGGGACCTGTTACTACCAAGTGCATAACTCAAAGGGAACCTGTTACTGCTAAGTGCATAATTAGGACATCTTCGTAAATGACTTCAGAAGTCATTTGAGAGCACACAATTTGTCCAGCTTATAACGCAGTCATCAGTAAGACCTGATGCGCCGGCCCTCGAGAACTTTCCCGAGAGCGGCACCGCACTGCATCAGGTCACGGCTTGTACTTCTTTGATCTCAGGGAGTTCTTTCTTGAGTACCCGTTCGATGAGGGATTTGAGCGTCATGGAGGCCATGGGACATCCGTGGCACGCACCTTTGAGCCGGACCTGTACGATGCCTTCATCGCTGATGTTCACCAGTTCCACATCTCCGCCGTCTCCGCGGAGAACAGTTCTCGCGTTATCGAGGGCCTTTTCCACATCTGATTTATTTAGTGCCATGTGTGTCTTCCTCCTTGTCGTGTCTTGTTCGTCGCATCCGGTTCTATAGATGTCACGGGAGCCACGATGGGTTCTCTTCATACCCCAGGAGTTCCAAGGGTGGCAAGACGCAATGAACCCAGCAGCTTTCCTGACCCTGTCCCGGTGGTGGTCGATCGTTGTGTTTCGAAGGCTTTGACAAACGATGCACCTTCGGCTAGTTAGGATCATGCCTGCCTGAATCAGGACATAACCCTCGGGTGTCAGTGCATGGAACGGGTATGGGGCAGTGCTCGAACACAGGAACAAGGGACTCCCCGTCGGAGAGTGAGACATCATGGGAGCCACGTGTCCCGAACACGGAAACAAAGGCCCGTGGTTTTGAGCGGGAACAGGTTTCTTAAGTCGAACACTCCAGCAGGGCACGTGATGCCTGAGGCAGTGCGGATTTTTTTGAAGGAATACAGGAGTTCATGGTGAAAGAAGGTGCGTTCGGCAGGTGGAGCGGGCCCGGGGGATACCGCGAGGTCCTGGTCCTGGCCTTTCCGCTGGTGCTGAGCACCGGGTCATGGGCTGTCCAGCACTTCGTCGACCGGATGTTCCTCACGTGGCACTCTCCCGAGGCCATCGCCGCCGCCATGCCTGCCGGTCTCCTCAACTTCACCGTCATGAGCTTCTTCATCGGTGCGGCGAGCTACGTGAACACCTTTGTGGCCCAGTACTACGGGGCACAGTCCTTTCACCGCATCGGTCCTGCACTGTGGCAGGGTCTCTACCTTTCTCTCATCGGGGGTCTTGTCCTGCTGCTGTGCATCCCCCTGGCGCGGCCGGTCTTCACCCTTGTGGGTCACGATTCCCTGGTGATCGAATACGAGATCACCTACTTTTCCTATCTCTGCCTCGGTGCCGGCCCGGTCATTGCGGCCTCCGCCCTGTCGGGGTTCTTCACGGGCAGGGGCAGGACCTGGCCTGTCATGTGGGTCAACATCCTGTGCAATATTCTCAACCTGGTGCTGGACTATGTGCTGATCTTCGGCAAGGCGGGGTTCCCGGAACTGGGGATCAAGGGAGCGGCCATCGCCTCGGTGCTGGCAGGGCTGTTCTCCTTCCTGCTCTATGGGATCCTCATCGCAAGACCGTCGTACAATCGGATATACCGGATCCTGTCGGGATGGAGGCCGGAGCGGGATCTCTTCGGTCGGCTCCTGAAATTCGGTGTGCCCTCGGGGGTCCAGTTCTTTCTGGACATGGCGGGCTTCACTGCCTTTGTGCTCATCATGGGCCGCCTCGGCATGACCAGTCTTGCCGCAACCAACATTGCGTTCAACATCAACACCCTTGCCTTCATGCCCATGATCGGCTTCGGGATCGCCATTTCTGTCCTGGTGGGGCAGTACCTCGGGAAAAACAGGCCTGATCTCGCCCAGAAGAGCGTGTACTCGGGATTTGTCATGACCTTCGTGTACATGGCATCCATTGCGCTGCTCTATGTCGTTGTTCCTGATCTCTTTGTGGCCCCCTTTGCGGCACAGGCCGATCCCGAGACCTTTCCCGAGATTTATGCGCTCACCGTTATTCTCTTGAGGTTCGTTGCCCTCTACTCCATCTTCGATACCATGAACATCGTCTTTGCCTCCGCCATCAAGGGCGCGGGAGACACCCGGTTCGTCATGTACGTGATTGTGCTCGTCTCCGCGTTAGTGCTCGTGGTCCCGAGCTATGTCGCCATCATGGTCCTGGAGCAGGGGATCATGGTGGGGTGGTCGATCGCCTCTGTGTATGTCATTGCGCTGGGTTTCGTGTTCTACTTCAGGTTCCTCGGAGGAAAATGGAAGGACATGCGGGTGATCGAAGAGGTCCCCGTTGTCGTGAGTCCTGTGCCGCCTGCCTGTGCAGAGAGTCCTGATGTGAAGTTCGAGACGTGAGGAACGAACCTCCGCATGCACGACGGGCGATCATGGCGCGCGGACATGCACCCCGTGTGAAACCCTGCCGAGAAGGGAGCAATAACCCGGTAACGGAACAAGACCCCTAGGGTTGGTCGGGCGATTTCTGCTCCTTCCGAGTCTGCCAAGAGCGAAGGATCCTGAAGAAACTCCCCCAGAACAGGTGGGTGAGTTTATGCATGGCTTTGCCGACCCCCTGGCCGAAGATGAGCCACCCGAGTTTCCGGTGATACTTGACGAAGAGGCTGAAATGAGACCTGGAGACCCTGCCCCTGCGCAGGTACCAGCACTTCGGCGCCAGGGTAGGGTTCCACGTGTGCGTGGCCACCTTGAGGGCCTCGAGTGCAGCGAGGCTCACCGCCATCCACTCGGTGGTGCAGATCAGGGCAAGGGGCCGCTTGTCCAGGAAATAGTCCCAGAACCACGGCACCCGCCAGTCACCCGAGGTGATGAAGGTGTACTGTGCGCAGCGGTATTCCCTGGTGTGCATCATCCTGCGCAGTCCCTTATAGCTGAGCGGGGGGATGCCGAAGACATCCTCAATGGTGGGGGTGTCCTTTGTGAACACGCTGACCCATCCCATGGAGCCCGACGGCATGCACAGAAGGGCGGGCTTTGCGTGCTTCTTCGCGCAGCGGAAGATCAGGATGCTGTAGGAGAGGTCTTCGACGGCAGGGATCACGAGGTCGGCATCCTGAACCAGCGCATCGAGTTGAGCTTCGCCGGGCAGGTGTTGTGAACCCGAGACCTCTGCAGCTGGATTGATGGAACGGATCATCTTCTCCATCTGGACGATCTTGGGTGTGCCGATGGTATCGAGGAAACATCCGATCTGGCGGTTCATGTCGCCTTTGGTGTACGTGCGTTCTCCGAAGAGGGTGAACCGCTCGAACCCGCACCGTGCAAGCAGTACACTGAGCGTCTCCCCGGTACCACTGTCGCCGACGATCAGGATCCGGGTTCGCCGGATACGATCCTGCTCTTCTTCGGTGAAGACCCCGTAGTTTCTCTCGAAGAGGTCATGATAGTTCATGCATGTTTTTCCTGTCCTATCCGACGGGTGCACGGGATCATCCGCCGGACCTCTTCCGTTCCCGATAGGAGTACCAGGCACAGAACAGCTTCCACCACAGGTTCTGGGCCTGCTCCAGGAGCGGGGCAAGGGGGGTCTGGAACAGCAGCCACATGACTTTGCGCTGCCAGACCAGCAGCGTCTGCAGAGACAGACCGTTGATGCGGTTGATCCTGATGGCATTCCTCGTGATGTTCCAGTAGCGAGGAGAGCTCACGGGTTTCCATTTGCCGCTTATGAGCTTGATCACCTCGAATGCCCCCAGCGAGGAACACAGCCAGACAAGGGGGGCAATGTGGGCCGGGGGTTTGGTTTCCTCGATGAAGGACCGGTAGTAGTCGATTCTCCAGTCTGCCACTGGGACGTAGAAATAGGTTCCGTAGCGGTATTTCCTGGTGGAGAGCATGGTCTTGAGCTCTTCATAGCTGCCGAGCTTGGGAACCCCTTCGATCTCTTCCACCGGGGGGCCATCGGGCATGAGTATCGTGACATTGGCCCAGGTGCCGGAAGGAACGACCATGAGGGAGGGTTTTCCGAGGCGCTGGGCATCCCTGAACACCACGATGGAAAAGGCGAGGTCGTCCGCGGCAGGAAAGACCACGTCCACCCGCTCGATGAGCTCTGCAATCTTTTCGTGGCTGAGCAGTTCGGGAAAGACCTCCACCTGGGCCTCGGGATTGATCTTGCAAATCTCTTCCCCGATGACTTCTGCCTTGTTCCTGCCCAGCGTGTCTGAAAAACACCCGATCTGGCGGTTCATGTTCGAGATGCCGTAGACATCGAAGTCCACCAGGATGAATTTTTCCATTCCGGAACGGGCCAGCATGACGGCTACAGTCCCCCCGATCCCGCCGCAGCCGACGATGAGGATGCCAGATGCTCTGATCCGCTCCTGTTCTCCAGGGGTGAAGATGCCGAAGTTCCGCTCGAAGAGTTCATGGTAGTGCGGCACGATGGTGCTATCCTTTCTTCCCTGTGTGGAGGGGGATTCTCAGGAGACCATGGAATAGGGAGGAGAGGAGGCAGACTGCCCCCGAGACAATGGCGACAGAGTAGGGTTTGCGGAAGATCATCATCACCACCACATCCACGCCGTGCTGGATGATAACCTGGCCCACTACCGGCACATCGACCCGTGAAGAGGCGTAGAGCAGGGAAAGGTAGAACCCCCCGGTGTAGAGCAGCATGAACAGCCCGGCCACTGCCACGAAGATCCTCCCCTTGGTTCCCTCCATGGTGCTGCCCCAGAACGCGAGGAACAGGTTGCCCACAAGCATCAGGAACAGGACGACAACGGCGATTTTCGGGGTCTCTATGATGAATTCGTATCCCTCGGCAGGAAGGTTGTGTGTGAGGATGAAGGCATAGGCGGCAATGTGGTAGCCGTGCTGGTACACGACGCTGTACCACCAGGGGAAGAAGATGCTTGCAAAAAAAGTGATGCCGGCGATCAGCGCAAGGGGATTGTACAGGGTGAAGTGGCGGAAGTGTCCGGTTACGGTGTGTGCGATTCCCGGGAGACCCCGTGGCTCGATCCTCTGCAGGGAGAGCCGCTCCCGGGTGTGCTGATCGATGAAGATCCGGATGAGAAAATCGAAGAATCTCATGGGTATTTTATAAGAACAATTCAGACCATGTTCAAGGAAATTATCAGGCGCCCCGTGACGGATCGGGATTTTGTCGCCTGGTTTATCGCCCCTTGTATCGAAGGGTTGCCGCCCTGTCTACCGCTTCTGGTGTGGAAACAGGGTGTTTCAGACTGAGGGAACAGGAATGATCAGTCCTTGTCCCTGGTTTCCTCGTCTGGTTCGTAATCGATGAACTTAGTCTGCGACTCGGATAAGGTCATTGGTTTGGAGGGCATGAAGACCCTGCGCATGAAGGCTGTGATCCCCTTCTCGCTCTTTTCGAGCTCGTCTTCCGCTTCTTTGAGTACGATCTCCCAGGTGGGGGCAAAACCGGGGGCCCGTGCGAGCATGGTGTGGACAGCCTTGTCGTAGACGTGAAGCTGGCGGATCTCGGCCCTGCCAGGTTTCTGCTGGAGAGATTTCACCGTGATTCGGAGGTTCTCGTTGGCTGTCCTGAGCTGTTCCAGTTCACTTTCGCGGCTCTGGTGGCCTTTTGCATCGATCTGCATTTTCGTGTACAGGCTCTCCTTGAGCTTCCTGATTTCTGCGTTGAGTGCCCTCTTCGTGAAGGCGCCCCGTATCAGCACAGCCAAAGCGATCAGCAGGCCGATAATAAGACCGAACAGAAAAGGATTCTGCCTGAAGAATTCAATAACTTCCATCATACGTCTCTCTCCCGATCTCCGTGACTCCCTATATCGTCACATCTTCTCTCAAGTTTCAAGACAGAAATCAGCGCACCGGGTGATTAACGAGGATCACTCGTGTGTTGCCTCTTTCTCTATGACGGCGGTATAGTGCGAGAACAGAAACCATTCATACATGAAAGGCAGAGCCATGGAGGAATTCGACAGGCTGGTGGAGATTTTCGAGAGGCTCAGAGGTCCCGGTGGCTGCCCCTGGGATGCCGAGCAGACTCACAGGAGCATTTCACGGTGTGCCCTCGAGGAAGCCTACGAGCTCTTTGATGCCATTGAAAGCAACGACACGGAGCACATGAAGGAAGAGCTGGGAGACCTGCTCCTCCAGGTGCTGTTCCACAGCACCATCGCCAAGGATCTCGGGGAGTTCACGATCAGGGACGTGATCAACGATCTTGCGAAGAAATTGATCCACAGGCATCCGCACGTTTTCGGGAACACGCTTGCGGACACCTCGAAAGACGTGATCAGGAACTGGGAGCAGATCAAGCAGAAGGAACAGGGCAAAAGAGAAAGAACCTCCATCCTGGACGGGATCCCTGAATCGCTGCCCGGCCTTCTCCATGCACGGAAGGTCCAGTCCGTGGTCTCCCGTGTGGGTTTCGACTGGCAGGACCCCTCAGGAGCGATTGAAAAGATACAAGAAGAACTCGGAGAGGTCATGGAGGCGCTTCAGAAAGGGGACCATGACGAGATTGTGTCTGAGATCGGAGACCTCCTCTTCAGCATGGTGAATTATGCCAGGCTCCTCAAGGTGGATCCCGAAGCAGCGCTGAGAAAAACCATCCGCTCGTTCAAGGAGCGATTTCGTGCCATCGAGGATGAGGCACGCACCAACGGGATCAGTCTCGACGAGATGACTCTGGAGGAGATGGACCGCATCTGGGAGCAGGCCAAGAGGTCATCATAGGGGTTCAACGGTTCTGTGAACGGGAGCGGTCGCCGGTGCCGGGAAGAAATGTATCTTCTGGATTATCAAGGAACTGCACAAGAGACGGTCTTGCCTTTCCCTGTCCCGACAGGCTATACTGGGCCCATGCTCAGCAGAGACAGGTTCTTTGGCAGTTCCCCGGATTCCCTGGATAGTGCCGAGCCCGGGCGACTGTCTCTTCCGGAGGTGAGGGGATGACCAGGTGGAGAGTCGACGATCTTCTGGATCTCGAGTTCTTCATTGCCGAGGATGCACAGATCTCCACCGATGAAATGGAGGAGAGAGACCGTCGTCTCTACCTCGATACCATCCGGCAGCACCTGCCCCTGCAGGCGTTCGACGAGAAACCCCTCGGGAGGATGATTCTGAAATACTGGCTTGAAGAGCGCAGGCGTGAATTTTCAGAACACCTTGGTGACCAGGCGGTTCTCCCGTCGGAATCCTTCCGTGAAGCCCGGGGGCTCGCCATGATCCTCTTCGGAGTCCTGGGCATCGTGTCGGGGTCCACCCTTGCCCTGTCACTGCTCGTTTACCGGGGGATTGAACCAGTGAACGTGAGTGTCTACTTCGGGGTTCTCGTTCTTCTCCAGCTCATCCTGTTTGTCCTGACACTCACCCGAGCCGTTCTCATGAAGGGCTCCGGCCTCTTCGTGAAGAGATATTCTGCGATATCCAGGCTCGTCCGGGGTTTAACCGGCAGAATGTTCAGGGCGTTTACCAACAACCTGTCACGCATTCTCGGAGCACAGAGGCGCAGTGGGATCGATGCTGTTGTCGGGATAGTGAAAGGCAGCCGTGATAGCTTCAACACGATTTTTTCCTGGAGTGTTGTCTCCATTGTCCAGGTCTTTGGCATCTGCTTCAACATCGGCGTGCTGCTCACCACCCTTGTCAGGGTTCTGACAGCGGATCTTGCCTTCGGCTGGCAGACGACCCTCGACGTAAGTGCCGGAAGCGTCTACAAACTCATCCACGCGCTGTCTCTGCCATGGGCATGGTGTGTTCCCCCGCAGTATGCTCACCCGAGCCTGGAGCAGATCGAAGGAAGCAGAATGGTACTCAAGGAGGGGATCTATTCCCTGGCAAGTGCCGACCTGGTTTCCTGGTGGCCCTTTCTCGTTCTCTCCATCCTGTTCTATGGACTCCTGCCCAGGGTGATCTTCTTTGCCTGGTCTTCCTGTGTGCAGCGTATTGCACTGACCAGGCTTGATTTTACTCAAGGTCCCTACGGTGTGGTCATCATGCGCATGATGGTCCCTGCCCTGAAGAGTTCCGGCCAGCCGTCAGAAGGCAGGATCGAGAGCGGGCGGGGACAGTCGTTTTTCCGGGGAAGGCCGGAGGAGGTCTCCCTGGAGAATCCCACGCGTGCCCTGGTTCTTGTCCCGGATGAGCTCTCAGAACACCTCGACAGAGAGGAACTGGAACACAGCCTTACTACGATCCTGAACTGGAAGGTTTCTGGCGTGATGGTCATCAAGGGTGAATTCGAGGCCGATTACGACGTGATCAAGGATGTGCTCCCCCATAAGACCAGCCCGGTCAGGGGGCTTGTTCTGCTGATGGAGGGGTGGCAGCCCCCCATTTCAGAAACCCTGAAGTACCTCAGATCGCTGAGATCTCTCGCAGGTGCCCAGGCGAGGATAGCGGTACTCCTTGTCGGCAGACCGGCTGCAGGCACCTTTCTTACCCCTGTAGACCAGTCGGACAGGGAGATCTGGAAGCGGGCCCTGGATGCCCTCGGCGATCGGAACCTTTCTCTTGCGGTTGTGGGGGTCGTCCCATGAGTGTTGACCTGGCCCCGAGCTTTGCCATTGTCGGGCACCCCAACGAGGGCAAGTCGTCCGTGGTCTCGACCCTTGCAGAGGATGACAGCGTCCGCATCACCCCCTATCCCGGGGAGACGGTTTCCTGCCAGCATTTTCCAGTCCTGCTCGATGGTTCGGTCGTTCTCAGGTTTGTGGACACTCCCGGATTCCAGTCTCCCCGCGCCACCCTCGCGTGGCTGAAAGAGCACGAAGCTCCGGACATGCTCAGCGCCTTTGTCAGGGCGCACGAGCATGACAGCGAGTTCCGGGGTGAGTGTGAACTCTTCAGGCCGCTCATCGAGGGATCAGGAATTATCTTTGTCGCGGATGCATCGAGACCGCTGCGTCCCGTGGACAGAGCGGAGATTGAAATCCTCCGCATGACGGGAATTCCACGCATGGCTATCCTGAACAACAAGGACGAAACCACGGAGTATCTGAAATCATGGCGGGAGGAACTCAGGAAATACTTCAATTCCGTCAGGGTGTTCAATGCCCATCGGGTGACATACGCCCAGAGAATCGCACTGCTCGAGAGCCTGAAGGGGATCGACCAGGAAGGGGAGGAGGCCCTCACTCGGGTAATCGAGGCCTTTGCCCTCGACTGGCAGCGGCGCATGAAGCTCAGTGCGGAGATAATCTGTGACCTGATCCGTCAGTGCACAACCTGCCGGATCACGAAACGTCTTCCGGACGGGGCCGATACCCGCACGGTCCTCTCCGAGCTTGAAGTCCTCTACAGGCAGGAGATCTCCCGGATCGAACGCGAGGCACACCAGGCGATCAAGAAACTCTTCAAGCACAATATCTTTGATTACCGGATGCCCGAGCAGTCCATTGCAGCCCATGATCTTTTCCACAGGAAAACATGGCGGGTGCTCGGCCTGGGTCCACTCCAGCTTGCTGCTGCCGGTGCTGCTGCAGGAACGACCATCGGGCTGGGCATCGATGCTGCAACAGCGGGCATCTCCTTTGGTGTCTTTGCCCTGGGCGGATCTCTCGTGGGGGCCGGATCAGCCCTTGTCGGAGGGAAACGCATGGCCAGGGCACGAATCAGGGGACCAAAGATCGGTGGTGTTCAACTCTCCGGAAGCATCGGCGGCATGCAGGTCGAAGTTGGCCCCAACACAGCCCTCCAGTTTCCCTATGTGGTCCTCGATCGAGCCCTGATCTTCTCTGCTCATGCCATCAACTGGGCCCATGGAAAAAGGGGCGGGAAAAAGGGGAGGGAGGCCGAGGTCAGCCCGAAGGGATACATTGCCTCCCTGGGTAAGAACCAGCGTGACGTTGCAGGCAGGTATTTCCATGCGCTTCGCCAGGGCAAGGATGACCTCATTCAGAACACCCGGCGGGCCATGGCTGACATGATTGCGGAGGTGCTCAGTATGATTTCAAAGGGCGAGCTCTCGCAGGGTGATCCCTCCGATCAACAGGAGTGAGCGCGACCCCGGGAACCTTCCTGGAAAGAAGGACCCTGGTTATTCCTCGGGCTCTTTTCTTGTACGTGAGTATGCCGTTCCGCAGGAGACCATGTGCACCAGTCGTTCAGCCCCCGGTGTTCCTGATCCGCATGTGATTGCCCGGGCCGGCACTTCGGTGCTGACAAAACCGGAAAAAAGGAGTATACGATAGGGAGCTTACAGGGTATCGGAGACCGCAGTATGGGATCAACGGTTAAGCTCATGACAGGTGTTGTCAGGGATCAGGTTCGGGGTCTTGCCACCATGGTGTTCTACGTCATGGAAACAATGATCTTTGCCGTTCCCTTCTACCTGGTGGCATTCGTGAAGCTGATCATCCCCGTACCGTCCTGGAGACTGTTCTGGTCGAAAGTCCTGCGCCGCGTCGTCGATGTCTGGATGTACTTTCTCAATCTCCCCCAGTGCCTCAACCGCAAGACCAGGTGGGTCATCCGGGGCTGGGAGGACATGTCCCGGGTGAACCTCTGCAAGTCCTGCATGCTCATGGTGAATCACCAGACCTGGGTGGATATCATGGTCCTGGTGAAGCTGTTCTACCGCAGGGTCCCTGATTTCAAATTCTTCGCCAAGAGGGAACTCCTCTGGTTTCCCCTGGTCGGGCTGGCCATGGTGGCAGCGGATTATCCCATGGTGAAGCGCTACAAAAAGGCGTTTCTGGAGAAACACCCCCACCTGGCGGGAAAAGACCTGGAACTGACGCGGAAGGCCTGCGAGAAATTCAAGAACATGCCGGTGTCGGTGTTCAGCTTCGTCGAAGGGACCAGGTTCCGGGAAGGAAAGCATCGAAAGCAGCACTCGCCATTTACACACCTCCTCAAACCCAAGGCCGGGGGGGTCTCACTGGTGCTCGGCGCCATGGGAGACAAGATCCAGAACATCCTCAATGTCACCATTGTCTATCCAGAGGGGGTGAAGAATTTCTGGGAATATCTCTGCGGCAAGGTTGAAGAGATCAGGGTCCATGTGGAGGTTCTCCCGGTCTCCAGGGATCTCATCGGTGACTATTTTAACGATGCGCAGTACCGCCAGCGGTTTCAGCTCTGGATCAACGACCTCTGGCTCGAGAAAGACCGCCTCATCGACGAGATGCTCCAGTGGGAGCAGACCAGATCCCTCGAGGTTTCCTGACTGTTGCTGTCCCCGACTTCCTGATCTGTTAAAGGATCCGTCGAGTCAGTACAGTTCATACTTCACGAGCCGTCCGTCCAGGGGACCATTCTTCAGCGGGATTTTCCATGAGGATCGAAGACCCAGTGACTTGATCAGCTCCCGGTTTCCGAAATAGATGTAGGCCGTCGAGCCTGTGCAGCGCTGTTTCAGAAAATCCCCGAACTCTTTCATGAAGCCTGCCATGTGCTGGTTGTTCCCCATGCGTATTCCATAGGGGGGGTTGCACACCAGGGTGGCATCGAACACGCGGTCGATATCCTGGAATGCCCGTTTCTCGAGGGAAACCCGCTCTCCCGAGGGAAGGGTCCGGCAGTTTTTCCGGGCAGATGAGATGGCTCCGGAAGACCTGTCGCTGCCGGAGATGAGCCCCTGGGGCAGAATCCTCATCTTCCCGTCTGCTTCCTTCTTTACTTCCGTCCAGAGTGCTGGGTCGTAATCGGGCAGGTGCATGAATCCGAATCGATTCCGGAGATAGCCGGAAGGAATGCGGCAGTAGTGCATGAGTGCCTCGCACAGGAGGGTCCCTGAACCGCACAGGGGATCGATGAGAGGGGTTTCACCGTTCCAGCCCGTCAGCCGGATAATGGCGCCAGCCAGGGTCTCCTGCATGGGAGCATCCCCTGATTCCTTTCGGTACCCCCTGCGGTGGAGGGATCCACCGGAGAGGTCGAGGTGGATGGTAGCGGTATCCTTGAAGAGATGGAGGTTGAAGGCGATGTCGGGATTGATCTTTTCCACGTTGGGCCTGCTTCCGAAGCGATCCCGGAAACTGTCGACGATGGCATCTTTGACGCACAGCGCTGCATACTGTGAATGCCGGATGAGGCTGTGCGAGACATTTGCCGAAACAGAAAAGGTCTCATCCAGTCCAAAGAGATCCGCCCAGGGGATGGCCATGGCGGTCTTGTAGAGATACTTGGTGCTGTGGCAGTCGAAGGTGATCAGGGGGGCCAGAATCCTGGTAATTGCGCGAACCGAGTAGGTGATGCGGTACAGGTCGGCCGCATCGGCACTGAAATAGATTCCCCGGTAGGTCGGGACGACATCCCTGCCCCCGAGTTCCACGAGTTCATCACACCCGAGGGATTCCAGGCCGTCTGAGATCTGGGCAAAAAACCTGTCGTTTTTCTGGTAGCTGAACATGGTACTCCCGTATGTCCTGGGACTGCGGGGCCTGCTGATCCCTGAAGTGCTGAAGTGAGCCTCCAGATCGCTCGCTTCGAGGAGGCTCGTTCCAGAACGTTCTGTGGAAGGCTCTACCACGGAATGTACTCCACAGGTAGAGGAAACTTACGCCGCGCGCACCGTATTCCCCCGGCTCATCCTCCCACTGGATGGTCTCCTTTGACATAACAGCGGAAACCAGGTACCATAGTGGTTCTTGTCATGATGTCTCGTGGATCTGTCATGCGGGTTCCCGGGCATGGATTTAATTTTTTCACGGAGGAGTAGAAAATGAAATCGCGCCCCATGAAAAATCATTCTGAGGGAACGCTGCAGCATCTTCACGAGAAGGTTAACCTGCTCGAGCAGTCGAACAGGGAGCTCGAACGCAAGAGCACGTTCTTCGAGACGCTTATGCGAGGGATTCCCGGTCTGTTCTATGTTTTTGACGACAAGTTCCATGTGCACCTGTGGAACAAGAATGTTGAGACCACCACGGGATATGATGCTGAAGAGATCCCGGAGCGGAACATCTTCGAACTCTTCGAGGGTGACGATCTCCCCCACATGCGGCAGGCGATCCAGAATGTTTTCAATACCGGGGAAGGCGTTGCAGAGGCGATGCTCGTCACGAAAAAGGGAGAGCGTGTCCCCCACCTGTTTACCGGGGTGAGGGCCATTATCGAAGGAACACCGTATCTTTTGGGTATCGGTCTCGATATCAGCAAGCGCAAGCTCGCAGAAAATTCCCTCAGGGAGAGTGAGGCCTTGTATCGGATCTTTGCAGAACGCATGACCGAGGGAGTCCTGCTCTTCCACCGGGGCACCATACAGTTTGCGAACAACGCCTTTTCCACCATTCTGGGGTACGATGAGCCGAACCAGCTCATGGGACTGGATATCATGGAGTTTGTCCACAAAGACTTCGAGATGTACTTCAAGGATCTCTTCGATTCCCTGGAATCGGGTATGTCCACCGAGAGGTTCTTCCAGGCGCGCTGGATCAGGAAATCGAAAGACCAGATCTGGCTCGAGGGGAGAGTCAACGTGATCCAGTGGAAGGGAAACCCCACTGTGCTCTTGACCGCCAGGGACA
>Ga0129302_1000786_pt1 | contig 23535 bp, 13 predicted proteins | sample BlaSprsedimmetaG_FD_94476 | JGI IMG/M metagenome (GOLD analysis project Ga0129302, IMG submission 94476) | Hot spring sediment bacterial and archeal communities from California, USA to study Microbial Dark Matter (Phase II) - Blank Spring... | ecosystem: Environmental > Aquatic > Thermal springs...
ATATAATAGCGAGAGGAAATGAGAGAAAAAATATATTTCTTGACGACGAAGACAAAAGTAAATTTATTCAAGTTATTACCAATAAAAAAAAGAAAAACGAATACACTCTTTACGCATATTGTTTGATAAATAACCATTTACATTTATTGCTTAAAGAAGAAGAGGATAATATTTCCAGGATAATGAGAAGGATTAATACCGCCTATGCTTACTACTTTAATAAAAAATACAATAGAGTCGGGCATGTGTTTCAGAATAGGTTTAGAAGTGAACCAGTGGAAGATGATCGTTATCTAATATCATTAATACGGTATATTCATAATAATCCGGTTAAGGCTAAAATAGTAAATCAACCCCACCAATATAAATGGAGTAGCTGTTCGCTTTATCTAAAAGAGCAAAAAAGCATAATAGATAAAGAGGAGATCTTAAAATTCTTTTCTCCTGATAGATCAAAAGCAATTCATTTATTTTTCGAATTTTCTTGTCAACAAAATAATGATGCTTTTATGGATTATCAAGAAGTCTTTAGAGAAGTTAAAGAAATTACCAGTGTTGAAAAAGCCAAAGAGTATACGTCAAGATATTTAAAAGAAAAAGGTTTACAGATGGAATCTTTAAAAGCCAAAGTAAATAAAGAATATAGAGATAAGTTAATAATAGAATTAACAGAAAAGACAAATCTTTCATACAGAGAGATAGCAAACATTTTAGGATTTAGTCGATGGCTTGTGATAAAGGGGAAGGGAGGATAAGAAAAAATGACAGAGGACCGTCCCCCAGTATGTTTTTCAGTATGTCCTAAAGATTGCTTTGGTTCCTGTTCGTTGGAAGTTGAGGCAGAAAAAGGGAAGGCTGTAAAAGTTAAAGGAAATCGCAATAGTCCGGTTAATCAGGGAAGAATATGCGTTAAAGGGATAAATTATCCAAATATAGTCTATAGCCCGGAAAGATTATTATATCCCTTGCAAAGAATTGGCAAGCGCGGCAAAGGTGACTTTAAAAGAATTAGCTGGGAGCAGGCTTTAGATATAATTTATGAAAAGCTTAAAAATTTAAAAGAGCAATACGGACCGGAGTCGGTTTTATATTATAATAGATTTGCCAATTTGGGTGTGGTGAAAAACTGTGCTTATGGTTTCTGGTATCAATTTGGCGGTTTTACTTCTACTTACGGTGGACTGTGTGATTCTGCCGCCCAGGAAGCAATCAATCTGACTTATGGAGAAGTAAAACATAATAAGATTTCTGACTTGGAAAACTCAAAATTAATAATATTATGGGGCTCAAATCCAGCCTATACCAATATTCACATAATGCATTATATAAATAGGGCAGTGGATAAGGGAGCAAAATTAATAACTATAGATATTAGGGAAAATGAGTCGGGAACTAAAAGCAATTTATATTTGAATCCTCGACCCGGAACCGATGGTTGTCTCGCCCTGGGAATAGCCAACCAGCTTATTGAAAATAATATAATTGATGACAATTTTATTAACCGACATACTTTTGGTTTTGCTGAGTTTAAAGTATTAGTAAAAGATTATCCTTTAGAAAAAGTTTCGGCTATAACCGAAGTTCCAACCGGTAAAATTAAAAGTTTAATAAATTATCTAAAAGAAAATCCCCGATATGCCCTTATCTGCGGAATGGGGGTTCAAAGGTATACTAATGCAGGGCAGACGGTAAGAGCTATCTCGCTCTTGCCAGCATTAAACGGAAGTATCAGTAAAAAAGGTTGTGGATTTTACTTTAGTGATAGGCAGGCACCTGAATTAAATTGGCCTTTTTCTCCTCCCAAACCCAAGAGGATTCGTAATTCTATACCGGTAGCAAAACTTGCCAGTGAACTGGATAATCAAGCAGATCCTCCGGTGAAAGCTGTTTGGATTGAGCAGGCCAATCCTATGACCAGCAATCCGAGCATTAATATACTTGCCCGGGCGATGAATCAATTAGATTTAATCGTGGTTGCCGATCTTTTTTTAACCGATACCGCCAGAATGGCGGATATTATCTTGCCGGCAGCTTCGATGTATGAGTACTATGACCTGATTACCGGATATGGTCATTCTTATATTCAACTTCAGCAAAAAATAATTGACCCCCCGGGTGAATGTAAACATGAAACTGAGATATATCGATTGCTGGGCAAAAGGTTTGATTTTAATTTAGACTATTTACCGGAAAATAATTTAGATACTATAAAAAAAATAATTAGCAGCTCTAATTTAAATGTCGGCATCGATGAATTAAAAGAAAAACCCTATCTTCACCCCAACTATCAAGAAACAGCCTTTAGTGATTTAAAATTTAATACTCCTAACGGCAAGATAGAATTTTACTCCCGGCAGATGAAAGATCGATGGGGGCAAAATCCCTTGCCTTTTTATAATGAACCAATGGAAAATAAATATTCTTCCCCCGAGCTTTATGCCAAATATCCTTTAACTCTTATAAGTGCTCATGCCTTAAATAAGATGAATTCTCAATTTTCAAACAGAGATATTTCTAAAGAAGAACCTTTTATCTGGATTAATCCTGAAGATGCAGAAAATAGGGGAATTAATGATGGCGAAAAGGTAAGAGTATATAACGAGAGAGGTAGGTTAATTTTAAAGGCCATTCTTACCGAAAAGGCTCCCACGGGAATTGTACATACCTATTTTGGCTGGTGGGATGTAGTACACCAAGCCAACCTCAATAAACTCACCGGAGAATATATAAGTGATATAGGTTATGGAACCGCTTTTCACAATTGCCTGGTCGAAGTTAAAAAAGACTAGAAACAAAAAAACAGGGGATACTCCCCTATGATAAGTGAGGGAATAAATGAAATTTTTAGATTTGGTGAAAACCCGGCAAAGTGTAAGAAAATATCTGGATAAACCTGTTGAACGGGAGAAGATTGAGCGCTGCCTGGAGGCGGCGAGGCTTGCACCTTCTGCCAGTAATTCTCAGCCCTGGGACTTTATTGTAGTAGATGATCCAAAACTAAAAGAAGCGGTAGCCAAAGAAACATTTAGCCAACTCATATCTTTCAATCGATTTTCCCTGCAAGCACCTGTTTTAATTATATTAATTTCGGAAAGACCAGGCTTTTTAAACAAAGTTGCGGAAGCAATCAAAGATAAACAATTTAGCCTTATTGATATCGGAATTGCTGCCGAACATCTTTGCCTTCAGGCAGCAGAAGAGGGATTGGGTACCTGTATGTTAGGATGGTTTAACGAAAAAGGGGTTAAGGAGTTACTTAATATTCCTTCCCCTAAAAGGGTCGAGCTTATTATAACTATGGGCTATCCGGAATCTAATGAAATACGCCCCAAAAAGCGAAAACCGATAGATCAAATTAAAAGCTACAATAGTTACAAGTTGTAAAAATAAAAAGGATTAACACCGTAGGGATTTTGAATAAATTAAAAATTTTTAGCCGGACATCTCGGTGGAAGGGTAGAATAAAAAATGACAGAGGACCGTCCCCTGGTGTGTTTTTTAGAGAGAATATGTCAGGAGAATTTAACCGGCAAGAAAAATTTAATCATGCCTTCTTATTTGGATGGCAACGCCTTTAAAAAAAGCTTATCCAGAGAAGGCTTTTCTGCGTTGAATTTAAATGTTACCACCCTTTTCGACCTGGCCAGGGATTACTGTGATGATTATATCTCTAAAAATAAATTTAAAATTTTAGATAATTCTTTGGGCCAGATATACCTGCTTCAAATTTTAAAAAAATTATCCCGGGATAAATTACTGGATTATTTTCAACCTCCTGCCTTTTCTTCCGGAATCAGCCGTTCGATTTATCTGGCCATAAAAGAACTGAGAATAGCTGGGTTCTCTTCCCGAAATTTTCCGCACCCTGCGATAACTAACCCCAAAAAGAGGGAAGACCTGCTTAAGATAATACAGGAGTATGAGAAAATATTAAGAGAACAAAATTATATCGATGAGGCAGAAATCTATCTTCAGGCAATTAAACATAAGAATAAATGTAGGAAAAAGAATCAGCAGAAAAAAGAGATGTTCATCGTCCCCTCCAATATCGAATTAAATTATCTGGAGGAAATCTTTTTTCGGGAGATTATATTACCGGAAACCAAGGTTATCCACTTAACCGCCCCCAGAAACTTAAATAAACCCACCTCTTTTTATTTTTCCGGATCTTATAAAGAAGAAGAAAATTATCCGGAAATGCCGCTCACCCTTGATTATCTATATGATATAGATAAGATGCCGTCAAAATCCGATCTGCCCGAAAAACTTAATATTGAGTTAATCCAGTCTCACGGAGAATTTAATGAAGTAAAAACGATTATCCGAAAGATAAAATCCCAAAAGATTCCTTTAGATGAAGTGAGTATTTTTTATACCGTGCAGGAACCCTATTCCCAATATCTCTATCAGCTGTCCAGACAATATTTCTTTAATATTACTTTTGGCAACGGGATAAGCATTAAAAATTCTTCTCCGGCGAAACTATTTTTTGCCCTGATTGATTGGATACGGGATAATTACAGTATAGCAAAATTATATTTTTTACTAACCGGGGGTAGTTTTGAGTTTAAAAACCCCCAGTCGAATTCGGATGATACACCCACTCCCCAGCGAGTGGCTTCTTTACTGCGCAATTCTCCGATTGGCCGCAAGAGGAATCGATATGTCAAAGGATTAGATTTAAGCATAAAACAGTTAAAAAGAGAGATTGAGCAGGTATCTGAAGACAGGCAAGAGAGATACCGCAAAAAGTTAAAGGACCTTCTCTGGATAAAAGAATTTATAACCCAAATTTTCCACGAATTACCTCAAGAGAATTTTGATTATACCATCTCCCCAAAGCAGGTTGCCCGGGGGCTTATAAATATTGTTGCTAATTACAGTAAAATAGATGAAGATACCAATTTAGACGAAGAAGCGGTAAAAAAGATAAAAGAGAGGTTAACTATTTTAATTGATGGTGACCATCCTCTTCCCGATATGCCCTTAAACGAAGCCCTCACCCTGATAGTTGATTTAATCAAAAATGAAAGGGTTAATTGTTCGGAACCGAGAGGAGGGTGCCTGCATACTGCCAGCTACAAAAAGGGAATTTGGCTTAACCGCCCTTATAATTTTATTGTAGGAATGGATTCTGCCAAATTTCCCGATTCAGCGCACGACGGCTCTATTTTACTGGATACCGAGAAAAAAAATACCGGCCGCATTAATAATCCCAACAAAGAAAAAGGTAAAGAAAACCGATACAAAATGCTTCAATTACTCGCATCTCTTAAAGGTAAAATTATTCTTTCCTATTCCCGTTTTGATACTCAAAGCAATCGGGAATTAGCCCCGTCGAGTTTGATGCTGCAGCTATATCGTTTAAAAACCGGGGATGAACAGAAAGATTATTCTGATTTTTACAGCAGCTTTCAAGATACTTCCGGGTTTATTCCCGGCAAGCCCCGGGAAATCCTTGATTCCGCAGATTGGTTCTTGTATTCTGCAAGGCATAATTCTTTAGATATTACACTCCTTTTTGAGTACCTTTACCCTGCCCTGTCCGAAGGTTTTTATGCCGCCGGACAGAGAGAAAAAGAAGGGCTTAACCGCTTTAACGGAAAAGTAAAAGTAAACCCTGAACAGGTAGACCCCCGCCTTAACCGGGGGTTGATGGTATCAAGTTCAAGATTGGAATTGATTGCCTTTTGCCCCTATCTATACTTTTTAAAATATATCTTGAAAATAAAACCACCTCAAGAGATGATTGAAGACCCGGGTGTATGGTTAGACCCTTCGGAAAAAGGAATCCTGTTTCATCAAATTTTCGAGGAATTTTATAAAAAGTTAAAAGAAATATCACCGGCCGGAACTTTTATTTCACCATCTTATACCAATCACTGGCCTATCTTAGAAGATATTGCTCTTTCCCAGCTGAAACAAAAAAGAAAGAGGCTGCCCCCTCCTAATAATCTGGTTTACCAGCATGAAAGCAAAGAAATATTGGATTCCTGCCGCTTCTTTCTACATTGCGAAGAAGAAAAATATAAAGGGCAAATACCAACTTATCTGGAACTTGCTTTTGGTACCCGGGATAATCAGAACGAGGAATTAGGCAAAAAAATAAAAGCAGTAGAGCTATCCCTGCCCAGCGGCAAGTCGATCAGTTTTCAGGGGAAGATTGACCGCATAGATAAATTAGATGGAGATACTTATCGTATCATTGATTACAAAACCGGGACTCCCTATGGGTTTAGCCAAAGTAAATATTTTCAGAATGGAAAGCAGATTCAGCACGCCCTCTATGCCTTATCTCTTAAAAAAATATTAGTTAAAGCCAGAATATCTAACCTTCCTAAGATCACGGAAGCGGGTTATTATTTCCCTACTTTGAATGGACAGGGAAGGCAATATTTCTACGGAGAAGAAAGAAGAAATCAGGTGCTGGAAATAATCGATTTATTGCTTGATATTGTTGCTCAGGGGAATTTTGCCATGATCCAAAAAGCGGATGATTTTATGTGTTCCGATTATCGGGACATCCTGGAACAAAATCAAGTGATGGAAGTAAGCGGAAAAAATGCCAAAAAATATGATGAAGAACCTGCCCTTGATAATCTGAGGAGGCTGCAAGAAGAATATGAGTAATCATTTCCCCAAAGAATTAATTGACCGGAAGGCTCGAGAAAAAATTATTAAAGAAATCGACCGTAACATTTTAGTCGAAGCAAGCGCCGGATCAGGGAAGACTTCCAGCCTGATTCACCGCATGGCTGCTCTGATTAAATCGGGAAAATTTAAAGTCGATGAAATTGCCGCCATTACCTTTACCAGGAAAGCGGCTATTGAGCTAAAGGAACGATTCCAACAAAAAATTGAAGACAGTTTTAGGGAAACCGAAGATGAAAAAGAAAGGGTATATCTAAGGGAGGCCCTTTATAATTTGGAAAAGTGTTATCTGGGGACTATTCATTCTTTTTGCGCCCGTCTGTTAAGGGAAAGGCCGATCGAAGCTGGACTTGATCCGGAATTTACCGAGCTTGATGACCTCGATGATACTTTATTGAAAGAAGAGGACTGGGAAAGATATCTGCTTAATCTTAAAATAGAAGAATCCCCTTCCCTGATACATCTGGAAGAATTGGGCATAAAGCCTTCCGAACTTGCGGATTGTTATAAAACGATTTGCACTTATCCGGAGGTCAAGTCTGCCTTTTCGGTATCACCAAAACCAAATTTAAAAGAAGCCGTCAAAGAGATTATTTCTTTTAGCGAGGAAGCCAGTCCATATATTCCGGATGAAGAACCGAAAATGGGCTATGATAATTTACAGGAAGCAGTCTTAAGCGTAAAGAGGATGAAGGGTTTTTATGATTATATCAAAGAAGATTACAATAAGATAAAATTATTGGAAAATTTTTCCAAAGCAGAAAAGGTTACTTTAAACCGATGGACTTCCAAAGAAAAGGCAAAAGAGTTCAAAGATTCCATTGTTTTAGAACTTCAGGAAAAAGTTATTAATCCGACTCTCCAGCAATGGCGGGAATACTGTTATGCCGATACCATCAAATTTGTTCTGCCGGCGGTAGAATATTATCACGAATTACGCCGGAGGGTTTCGATGCTTAATTTTCAGGATTTACTCTTAAAGACCTCTTGTCTGTTAAGGGATTACTCCGAGGTGCGCCAATATTTTCAGCAAAAATATAGATGCCTGCTGGTAGATGAATTTCAGGATACCGACCCTATTCAGGCAGAAATAATCTTTTATCTTATCGGCCAGGATGTTTATGAAAAGAACTGGCAGAAATTAATACTGCGCCCCGGTTCCTTATTTATGGTAGGAGACCCCCAGCAGTCCATCTACCGCTTCCGCCGGGCTGATATTGCCATCTATAATTTGGTAAAGGGGTTGATGGAAAAAAGCGGAGGAGAGGTTTTAAAATTACAGACCAATTTCCGCTCACTACATTCTATCGGTTCTTACCTCAATCCCATATTTGAAGAGCTGTTTTCAGAAGGCCAGGGAAAATTCCAGGCCCTATATTCCCCGATGCAGACCGTTTGGGAAGATAATCCGCAATATCTTTCCGGAGTAAAGCAGCTAGTAATTTCCAAGGAAAGCAATAAAAATAATACTATCCGGCAGGATGCCCAATCTATTACCCGAATCATTCGCGATATGGTCGATAAGGGGTTTGAATTAGTGCGGACAGAAGAAGAAATAAAGGCGGGGAACTCGCCTAAAGCAACCTATAAGGATTTTATGATTCTTTTGCGCTACAGAAGCGGGATGGATATCTATGCCCGCACTCTGGCAGAATACGGAATACCTTTTACGGTTTCGGGTTACGCCTCTTTAAATGAATCTCAGCAGATAAAAGAGCTGTTAAAACTGTTTCGCTTGATGAGAGATATAGAAAATCAGGTGCTTATTGTCGCTGTCTTACGGGGGATATTCTTTGGATTTTCCGATGATGATTTATATCAGTTTAAAGGAGTAGGCGGGGAATTTGATTTTTATGAAAAAATACCGGAAAAATTAAACCTCAAACTAAGGGAGAATTTTGATAGAGCATTTTGCCGGTTAAGAGAATTCCATCTGTGGACTCAAAAACTGCCGCCGGTTACGGCTATGGAAAAGATTATTATAAATTCAGGATTATTGTCCCATTCCTCTTTAGAGGGCTATAATCTAAATAAATGTGGAGAACTTTATTTTATTCTGGAGAGATTAAAGAAAGCAGAGGCGGGGGAAGTTATGGGGTTTGCTTCAATGGTAGACCAGTTAGAAAAAATGCTGGAAGCCGCAGTTGAAGAGGAGCTGGATATCCTGACCGAAGAAAATACGGTTCGGATTATGAATTTACATAAAGCCAAAGGACTGGAATCTCCGGTGGTATTTTTAGCCATTCCCTATAATACCACTACCCATGAGCCAACTTATTATATTGAAAGAACGGGGCAGGAACCGTTTGGTCATTTTTTAGTCTACCGCCCCAATGCTTACAACAAAGGAAAAGGGAAACGGCTGGCTCAGCCTAAAAATTGGGAGGATTATTGCCAGCTTGAGGTATCTTATAATGAAGCAGAAGATATCCGCCTGCTCTATGTAGCGGCCACCAGGGCCAAGAATCTCCTGGTTATCAGCAGTTTGGATCATAAAAGTAATAAGAGTAATCCCTGGCTGCCTTTATTGGAAAATATTACAGAAGAAATGAATATTGGTGTTCCGGAAACAGGATTGCCCGAAGGAGAAGCGAAGGAAAGGGAAAGGCAAAAAGAAAAAGAATCTTTGCTTGAGGGTTACAAGGAGATTCAAAAAGAGTGCGGGCAATGGATAAAAGATTTATCAAAAAGCAGTTATTATGAAAAAAAACCGACCGATTTTAGAGATGAAGAGAAGCACCGAAAGATTGCCACGGTTGATGTTGGCGGGACAGCCTGGGGGAGTGCCGTTCATAAAATTTTTGATTATTTAATTAAAGAAGACTCCGATGAACAGTTATTGTCTTTACATATAGAAAAAGCACTAGAAGAACAGGGGATATCTCTAAAAAGAAAAGAGGAATTGGCGGGGATTGTCCGGAAATTTAAAAAAAGCGATTTATATCAGCGCCTGAAAAAAGCAGAACTTAAATATAGCGAAGTCCCCTTTTCCATAAATATTGAGCCTGCTCATCCTCTTTATACCGAATTAGCCGGGCAGGATTCCCGCCCGATAATTCTGTCCGGAACTATTGACCTGGTCTTTAAGGAAGCCGATGGCTGGGTAGTGATAGATTATAAGACTGACCGACCAAAAAATGAGAAGGATTACCCTAAATTAGCTGAAGTCTATCAAAAGCAGATTGCTATTTACAGTCAGGTATGGCAGGAAATCACCGGAGAACAGGTGAAACAAAGCAGTATATATTTTATCTAAAAAAAAGAAGGATTTTAAATAAAAACATAGTATTATAAATAAAAGTAATTTTTCTGGTATGCAAATTAAATAATATTGATATGAGGTGAGGATTCTTTAAAATGAAAATTCAAATAAAATATTTAAATGGTACTCGATTTAAACGTTTTATTTTAAATTCTGCTCAACGAGTAAATCAGATGGAGCAGTATCTGAATGATATTAATGTTTTTCCGGTAGCCGATGGGGACACAGGGACTAATATGGCAGCTACTATGAACAGCATTGTAAAAGATATTAAAAAATGTAAAGAATCTTCTTTCGCCAGGATTAGCAGTATTATTGCTGATTCGGCTTTAAGCGGAGCACGCGGTAACTCCGGGGCTATCTTAGCTCAATTTTTTCAAGGACTGTCAGAAGCAACAAAGGATAAAGTACGTCTTTCCACTGAAACTTTTGCCCAAGCGGCTACTAAAGCAGCAGAACAAGCAAGGAATGCAATTTCTAATCCTCAAGAAGGCACCATTATTACAGTAATGAAAGATTGGGCAAACCATCTTACCGAACATGCTCCTCACACCCCTGATTTTGTCGAACTTTTTAATAAATCGTTATCTAAAGCAAAGGATTCCCTGTCTCAAACACCCGATAAACTACTGATATTAAAAAAAGCAGGCGTAGTCGATGCCGGAGCCCAGGGTTTTGTCAATATATTAGAGGGAATAGTTAATTTTATTGAATATGGTAAAATTAAATCTTTAAAAGTAATTGCTTCTACTACCAAGAAAATAAGTAGTTTTAATTTAGAAAAAGTTGATTCAGAAATTAATTTTCAGTTCTGTGCTGAATGCTTACTCGAAGGTAATGACTTAGACTTGGAAACCATTAAACAAAAAGTTAATTTTTTAGGGGACTCACTGATCGTTGCCGGTTCTATAAATAGAGTTCATATCCATATTCACACTGATAAACCAGAAGATGTTTTTACTGAATTGTCTGAATTCGGGACCATAGTGAAAACCAAAGTTGATGATATGCACAAACAGCATACAAAGATTAAACTTGATACTCATACGAAAAGTGTCGGTTTGGTTACTGATTCAACCTGTGATTTACCGCCAGAGATAATTAAAAAGTATAATATTCAAGTTGTGCCTATAATGATTCAAGCGGGAGAAAAGAGTTATTTAGATCAAGTAGAAATTAAACCAAAGGATTTTATTCATATTTTAGAGACCTCTAACGAAAAGCTATCCACTTCTCAACCCCCTCCAGCTTTTTTTACAGAAGCTTATAATAAAATTGCACTAAAATACGAATCTATAATCTCTTTACATATTTCTGAAAAATTAAGCGGAACGATTCAGGGTGCACGTATGGGTTGCAAGGATATGGAGTACAGTAATAAAATTCACATTATCGATAGTAAAACAAGTTCAGTTGCTTTAGGATTGTTAGTTGTTGAGGCGGCTCAATTAATTCAAGAAAGGCTTAACCTTGAAGAAATCATTAACCGACTAAAAATTGCTGCTGACAATGTTAAAATCTTTATCAGCATACCTACCTTAAAATATCTGATGCGTAGTGGGCGCTTGAATAAAACTAAAGGACTTTTAGGTACACTTCTTAACTTGAAACCCATTTTGACTGTAAATTCTGATGGCAATATTGTCGAAGCAGCTAAAGTGATAGGACCAAAAAGAGTTATTCATAAGACTGTAGATTTAGCGATTCAATTTGCTAAAAGGGTTAAAAATCCCCGTTTTGCAATTACTCATGTCGCTGCACCTGAACTGGCTCAATGGTATAGTGATAAAATTCGAACCATCTTTAATCCTTCAAAAGTAATAATTGCCGAAGCGTCCCCTGCTTTAAGTGTACATATTGGTATTGGGGGAGCAGCTATCGCAGTCCTGGGGGATTCTTAAAAAATGACAAAGGACCGTCCCCTGTCATTATATTAAAAAAGAAGGATTTTTTGATATAGGTGTGGTATTATTAATATTACTAGGTAAAAAATAATTTTATATATTTTTGCCGAGAACATTTCAAACATAACATAATAGCATCCCAGAGTAATAATCTTATTGGTATTAAGGAGGTGATAAAAGAGAGAAAAAGAAATTTTCCGTTTGTTTTTTAATATCTAAAATAAAGGAGGAAAAAGAGTTAAAATGTCAAGAAAAACAGTTATTTTATGTTTGTTGAGTTTAATAATTTTAGTCAGTCTGACCACTTCAGTTTTAGCAGAGGTAAAAGGCCCTATTGTAGATAAGGTTTACTTCAATGTCAGAATGAAAGAAGAAATTGGTTTAAAGGATACAGCAGAAGGCCTAACTGATATCTTCTTCTGGGGAGTTAGCGGTCCGACAATTATAGGCTTAGATCAGGCCACTAGAGATAAGCTGGACATATATGCAGTACCCTCGGGTTCCTGGTCACTTAACTTTAACCCCGTACCCAATGCAGCTCCTTACATCGTTAAAGTAGAAGATAAGGAATTTTTCAATCCCTTCGCTATCAGGGAAGTGAGATTTGCTATGAATTACCTCATTGACCGGAAATATCTTGTTGACGAGATTTTAGGTGGTGCCGGTGGTCCTATGTTTACCATGGCTACCCCGGGTCAACCAGGTACTTATAAATATAACTTAGTAGCTAATCGACTGGGATTCACCCCGGAAGGGAATGAAAAGAAAGCCATAGAAGATATAACCGAGGCTTTACAGGAAGCAGCGGCTCTGCCAGAGCTACAGGGAAGACTGGTAAAACAAGGAGAATGGTGGACCTTTGACGGTGAACCGGTAACTACCAATTTTCTGATCAGGGTTGATGACCCTCAGGGAAGGTTGAAAGAGGGACAGTATGTAGCTTCCCAGATTGAAAAAGCGGGAATTAAAGTTGAACGCTGCCTTTGGGACAGGGTTAAATGTATTGAAACCTCATATTATTCCGACCCGGCAGATTATAAGTGGAATATCTATACCGAGGGATGGGGAGCCGGAGCGACCAGAGCATTCTGGGAACATATTGTCTGTCAGATGTATGCCCCCTGGTATGGTTATATGGCCGGAGGACCGGATAATAAGTGGCATTACGAGAATGAGGAGATTGACCGTTTAACCAAAAAGGCCTATACCGGGAATTTCCTGACCGAAGAAGAATACTGGGAAACCGTGTTAAAGGCTTTAGATTTGGCTTTAAAAGATGCCTGTAGAATATATGTAGCTTACCAGATGGATTACTATGCTACCCATAAAGACTCTTTTAACAAAAGAATGTGTTACGGTCTGGGTGACGGTCTAAATGAATGGTCTTTAATTACCGCTGATACCAAGAATAAAGAATTAAGAGTTACCGAATTTTCTGCTAAAGGTGCTTTGTTTATGTCTGCCTGGGACCCCATCGGAACAGAAGGTTTCAATGATGTCTATAGTCTGGTTATAGCCCAACCCATGTCTGAAAGAGGTTCATTTGAAAGCCCGGCCAGCGCTATTGCAACTCCCTGGAGAGCTATCCCCTCCGATGTCAATACAGAAGTAGAGCGAGATGAAGCGGGAGAAGTTGTGGGTAAGATTCCGGTTTCACCGGATGCGATAAAATACGATTCTACCAAGAAAGAATGGTATAAAGTGGGTTCGGGAATAAACTCAATGAGTAAAGGCACTTACAGCTTCCTTTTTGGTAATTTCCATCATGGCCGGCCAATGAATATTGCGAATCTTCTTTACGCCGAAGCATTTGTAACCGAATGGATAAATAAGGATGGAGAAGACGATAAATATTACGATGCAGCATATGACGATTACCATAGGCCTGATCAGGAAATTGGAAAGGGAATGTTATTGAACCCCGATGGTACGATTACTAACTATTTTGATTATAATTTTCCGCCATCTAAGGAAAGAGTTGCTGCCAACGGAGCACCTCAGGCTTACCTGTCCGGAAGGGGTATGGTAATGCCTTGGGAAATTTTTGAGGCATTAGCAGAATTAGTAGCAGTAGGAAGTGAGTCAGGCACTGTGTATAGCTTTACTCCCGGTGATGGGGTAGAACAGGTAGACCTATTACGACCATCCTGCGTAAAAGATATCCGGGCAAAACTGGTAGAATTGAAAGATAATAACCATCTGCCGGTATCTCTAAAAGATTATGTTACAGTAGAAGAGGCGAAGGTCGGATATGAGGCAGCCATCAAGTGGATCGATGAAAAAGGTCATGCATTTATTGGTAACGGCGCTTTCTATCTGGAGAAATATGATCCTAAAACTAACTATATAGAGTTAACTGCATTCAGAGATCCGGAATATCCCTTTACTCCTGACTACTGGCCAAGCGTCTTTGCCACCAACACAGTACGTATAGATAGTGTTGACATACCTTCCATATATCTGCGTCTTTCTAAAAAAGAAGGTATACCTGTAAAAGTCCAAGTATCTGAAGTATTGTATCCGGACGGAACAGCCAAGATAGCCGAGGGTGGAGAAGTCTCAACTATGCTAATAACACCTACTGAAGAATTATCTTATAAAGCTAAATTTTTAGGTGCCGGTTCATTTGAGGCAATTATACCCGCAGAAGCAATTAAGGATTTGGAAGAAGGTTCATATACCATCTTGATAAGCGCCTCAATAGAAGGGGCTGTACCTGCCTCAGTTGCAAGTTCAACAGTGATATATTAAAAAACTTAATTTGCAGTGTCCTCTATATGGAAACTATTCGTGGAGGGCACTGCCTTTTTAAAATTAAACTTAGAAATTATTGGTACTACTTTCGTAATAATTATATACTAACGACTAATTAGGAGAAATAGCATATAATGTATTGGAAATACTGTATTAAAAGAATTATCTATGGTTTTGCTATCTTCGTCATACTTATCTTCATCTTTTCCACACTCTTTAATACTACTATGGAGAGTACTTTAAGGTCACAGATTGAAGAAGAGATTCGCGGAGAGACTTTGAAGCTTGATACCCGGATGACTCCGGAAGAACTTACCCGATATATAGCTGAAAGGAGAGAGTTTAAACAGCATCTCTATCACTTAGATAAACCCATCTGGAATCGGATTGTCTGGAGAGCAATTAATGTTCTTTCTCTTGATTTTGGTAAAGCTACTATAATGAGATCCTCTTCCGGAGAGGCAGATGTTTGGACAATTATCGCTGAATGTTTGCCCCGAACTGTCCTGCTTTTTACTACCGCTATATTTATTAATATTATTCTGGGATTATGGTTAGGGCTTAAAAAGGCGCAAAAAGCTGGAGGATTAATGGATAAGACTACTTCGATTGGTACCATGATCGTTTATGGTATGCCCTCCTGGTGGCTGGGTATGCTGGTAATTATGTTTTTTGCTTATACTATTGGGATATTTCCTTCGGGGGGTCTGCATTCTATCCCTCCTCCAACCGGCTTTGCCTATTATACAGACCTTCTTCGTCATATGGCTCTGCCGGTATTAACCCTGGTGCTTATAGGGTTTTGGGGTAGTGCTTTTCTTATTCGAAATATTGTATTAGGTATATTACAAGAAGATTACATAATGGCTGCCCGAACCAGAGGAATCCCGGAGAGAAAAGTGCTCTATGGCCATGCTATGCGGACGGCAGCCCCACCCATAGTAACTATGGCCCTTCTTTCCCTTCTTGCCTCAGTAGGAGGTAATATCATTTTTGAAGGAATTTTCAGCTGGCCCGGTTTAGGGAATCTATACTGGATTTCCATTGAACAGAATGATATACCGGTTTTAATGGGCAATCTTTTTGTTACCACAGCACTATATATAGGAGGATTGGTTATTCTGGACCTTATCTACGGATTTCTTGACCCTCGGATTAAAGTGGGGGGAAAGCAGTAATGAAGTGGATTGATATTAAAGCAGGTTTCCGGGATTTTTGGGATGAATTTAAGAGGGTTAGATTTGGTTTATTTGGCTTAATTTTATTATTTATATTTATTCTTACTGTTTTTATAAATCCTTATATCGTACCTTTCCCTGAAGCGAGCAGCCGCTGGAGAGATATTACTTATTGGGAAGACAATCCTGTCAGCGCCCCACCGGTATGGGTTAACTGGTTTTCTTCTACTAAAAGAGCACCTTCTTTAATTTTAAAAGAGCATGATTTTTCAGAAGAGAAAATGGGAAAGATAAAATTAGCCAGAGCGGTTTTTGAGTATGAATACCCTTACGACCTTCCACCTCTTGATGTTATATTCCATGGTTATGCTAAAGGGTCACCGGTTATTATGTTAAGTATAGAAAGGCCTGATGGCCAGATTGTTGAACTGGTTAGGAGGCCGATATCTAAGAGTGATGGGAAGGATGTCAGGGTATCGATCGGCAAGGATTCAAGGATCGAATCTTATAACTTTGGCGCTAAATATGAAAAGCCGGAAAATAACAGAATTGAACGAGAAATGGTTAAGCCGACCAGCATTTTATTTTCTGAAGCAAAAGAAGGGATTTTGGTTCATCCTACTCCTCTTAAAGGGGTATATAAATTAATAATTGAAATTATCTTACCTGCTGAGAATGATGCAGTAGAAGATATCTATTTTACGTTTTCCGGGGGTGTATCGGGTTGGCTGGGGACAGACAGTTCCAAGAGAGATATCTGGAGCGGGGTTGTGGCCGGGGTAAAATGGGCACTGCTTATCGGGCTATTAACTGCTTTTACTGCGGTCTCTATCGGGGTAATTTATGGAGTAATGAGTGCTTATCTGGGCGGATGGAAAGATTCTTTGATGCAAAGAATCTTTGAACTTTTTATAGGTGTTCCTTTGCTCCCGGTTTTAATAGTGATGAGCGCCATCTTTAAGCCCAATATCTGGATAATGATTCTCATGATGATTTGCTTTTTCTGGGTAGGACCGGTAAAGACGGTTAGAAGTATGGGGTTGCAAATTAAAGAGGAAACCTATATTGAAGCCGCCCGTGCCTTTGGAGCTTCCAGCAGCAGAATAATATTTAAACATATGATACCTTTACTTATCCCTTATTCCTTTGCCTCAATGGCCCTTTATGTACCCAGTGCTATTGTGTATGAAGCATCTATCAGTCTGTTGGGGTTAGGTGATTCGACAATTGTAACCTGGGGGCAGATACTCCATGATGCTCTAACCGGAGGAGCAGTAATAAATGGTCTATGGTGGTGGGTTATCCCTCCCGGTCTTTTTATAGCCCTGATGGGCATGACCTTTGCATTTATCGGTTTTGCTATGGATAAAATTTTACATCCCAAATTAAGGACGAGGTGAAATGACAGATACAGATAATGTTCTAAAAGTAGAAAACTTAAAGATTAATTTTTTTACCCGTAAAGGGACAGTCTATGCGGTTGATGGTATTTCATTTACCTTAAAAAAAGGAGAAACCCTTGGTCTGGTAGGAGAATCAGGATGCGGCAAGACAACTACCGTCTTAGGGTTGATGAAAATGGTGCCAACGCCCGGGGAAATTACCGGTGGCAGGATTTTGATAGGCGGGAAAGATATTGTGCCCCTATCTGAGGATGAAATGAGAAAAAAAATTAGATGGGTAAAGGCTTCTATGGTATTTCAGGGAGCGATGAACTGTCTTACCCCGGTGTATACTATTGAAAAACAGATGATGGAAACTATTCAAGAACACAAGCAGATGGGGTATTCTAATGCAAAAAAGATAATAATAAATTATTTGAATTTAGTCGGCCTTCCCGAGGATATAATTCGCAGATATCCTCATGAACTGTCCGGAGGAATGAAACAGCGGGTAGTTATTGCTACCGCTCTCTTCTTAGAACCAAAAATTGTTATCTGTGATGAACCTACCACTGCTTTGGATGTGGTAGTTCAGGCACAGATTATAAACCTTATAAAGAGATTAAAGAAAAAATTAGGTTTATCGGTGATCTTTATTACCCATGACCTGGCTACGGAGGCAGAAGTTGCCGACCGCTTATTAGTAATGTATGCCGGTAAGTTGGCAGAAATTGGAACAAATGAGCAGATCTACGGTAAAGGAGAGCCAATTCACCCTTATACCAAAAAGCTGCTTAAAGCTACTCCCCGACTTCACGAAAAAGTAGAGGAACTTTCTTTTATCCCCGGTACCCCTCCTGATCTGGTTGATCCTCCTTCGGGGTGCAGATTTCATCCACGTTGTTCAGAGGTAATGGAAAGATGTAAAAAAGATGAACCTCCTTTAATTAAAGTAGAGCCTGAACACTGGATAGCTTGTTGGAGGAATTATTATGAGTGAACCTATTATTAAAATCGAAAATCTTAAAGAGTGGTTTCCGGTAAGAAGAACTATTGCTCAAATCTTAAAGGGAGAACAAACCTGGGTGAAGGCTGTTGACGGAATTACTTTTAATATAAACCAAGGAGAAATTTTCGGATTGGTGGGGGAATCAGGATGTGGGAAGACCACTACCGGAAAATTACTAATGAAGCTTTTAGAGCCCACCGATGGAAGGATAATATTTAAAGGGAAAGATGTAACTCATCTTGAGGCTAATAAACTTAAAGAATACCGCAGGAATGTTCAGATGGTCTTCCAGGACCCTTATGCCTCTATGAATCCGAGATTTCGAGCCCAGGATGTCCTTGAAGAACCCTTGATTATCCATCAGGTGGCTGAAACCAGAGCAGAACGGGAAAAGATTGTTCGTCGCTCCCTTGAGGAAGTGAGGCTTATACCCCCTGAGGAATTTATGGCACGTTTTCCTCATATGTTAAGCGGAGGACAACGTCAAAGGGTAGCTACTGCAAGAACTTTGGTTTTGTCTCCGAGTATGATTGTAGCTGATGAACCGGTTTCTATGATTGATCTATCTACAAGGGCAGAAATACTTCATATAATGAAGACGGTGCAAAGAGAATTAGGTTTAACCTATTTATATATCACTCATGATCTTTCTACCGCTCGCTATTTTACCGACCGAATCGCAGTTATGTATTTGGGAAAGATTGTAGAGATGGCTAGTGCAGACCAAGTCATTGACCACCCATTTCATCCTTATACTAAGGCATTGATTACAGCTGTGTGTGAACCTGTTTCCGGGAAATCTAATACTATTAAAGAGATCCCCATTAAAGGGGAGATACCTTCAGCGGCGGATATTCCTCCGGGCTGTAGATTTCATCCCCGATGCCTTTACGTTAAACCCCTGTGTCAAGAAGAAGAACCTATTCTTATAGAAATTGAACCGGACCATATGGTCGCCTGTCATTATCCATCCGTTTGATTAAATATACTGGCTAGTGGGATAAAATTAATAGAGGAAGGAGTTATTTATGAGATGAAAGAGATATTAAAAAATATTTTAGATTATTTAGAATCAAAAGTAAACTATGCTGATTTAAGATTTGTTCAAACTGAAAAGGAGAACATTGAAGTAGAAAATGGTATCTTATCTTCCTATAATGTCTCAACTAATCGAGGGGTAGGGATACGGGTATTGGTAAATAGTGCCTGGGGGTTCGCTGCTTCTAATAATTTAGATAAAGTATCTTTACAGGAAACAGCTGCTAAAGCTTTAGACATTGCCCGAGCCTCTGCCCTTACTAAAAAAGAAGAAATTAAACTTGCTACTGAAGATAAACATATTGCTACTTATACCACTCCTATAACTAAAAATCCCTTCCAGATAAATCCTGCAGAAAAGATAGACCTTTTAGTAAAAGCTACCAAGATTATGTTAAAAGATAAAGTAAAGAAAAGTGAAGGTTCATTTAGTTTTTATAAGACCTATAAAATATTCATATCCACTGATGGTTCTGAAATCGAACAGACTATATTTGAATCAGGTGGTGGAATTGCTGCCTATGCTATTGGTGAAGGAGATTTCCAAAAACGTTCCTATCCTTCCAGTTTTGGAGGAGATTATGCTACGCGGGGTTATGAATTTATCGAGGAGATGAAATTATTAGAAAATGCAGAGAGAATATCGGAAGAGGCTAATCAATTATTGGCTGCTCCTTCTGTCCCAGAAGGGATAATGGATATTGTATTAGGAGGGTCTCAACTTGCGCTTCAGGTTCATGAATCCTGCGGGCATCCTGTAGAATTAGATAGAGTTTTAGGGAAAGAAATTAGCTATGCCGGAGGGAGTTTTTTAACTCTGGATAAATTAAATAATTTTACCTATGGAAGCCCGGAAGTGACTATAGTAGCGGATGCAACTATTCCGGGGGGATTAGGAACTTTCGCTTATGATGACGAAGGTGTCCCCGCCTGTAAAAGTTTTCTGATAAACAAAGGAAAATTTGTGGGTTATTTAATGTCCAGAGAAGATGCCTTTAAATTAGGATTGAAGAGTAACGGTGCCGGCCGGGCAGAAAATTGGAACAGAATCCCCCTGGTTAGGATGACCAATATCAACTTACTACCGGGAAATTTAGAGCTGGATGAGCTTATAGGAGATATAAAGGAAGGTTTATATTTAGATTATAATAAGAGCTGGAGCATAGATGATAAGAGGATAAACTTCCAATTTGGCACAGAGATTGCCCGGGAAATAAAAAATGGAAAATTAGGAAAAATTTATAAAAACGCAGTCTATCAAGGCATAACTCCGGACTTTTGGAAATCTTGTGATGGGATAAGTTCTGAAAAATATTGGCATATCTGGGGAGTACCAAATTGTGGCAAAGGGCAGCCGGCTCAAGCGATGCATGTGGCACATGGCACATCCCCTGCGAGATTCAGAAAGGTAAAGGTAGGTGCTTCCAAATGAAAGATATAAATTCCGGAAAAGAACTTATTAATAAAGTAAAATATTTTCTTAAAAATTACGGCTTTGAAATAATCGCCTCAGAGGACAGAAGTGAGCTTACCAGATTTGCAGAATCTTACATCCACCAAAATGTAGCGGAAACCAATCTAAATTTAACTGTAAAGGTAATAAATAAAGATAGAATCGGTGTGGTGCAGATGAACAGTATTGATGACCATACTTTATCCAAAAATATAGAAAAGGCAATTGAGGTAACCAAGATTACCCCCAAATTAGATTATCATTATCAATTATTAAAGCCCCAGTCATACAAAATAAAAAGCAAATATTCTAAAGATACGGCCAATTTTAACCCTTTAAATCGAGCTCAATTAGTAAGTCAACTGATAAAAGAAGTAAATAAAAGAGAGTATAAGGCGGCGGGAGCTTTTAAAACGGAGGAGTCCACTCTCCTGGTAGCCAATTCAGAAGGAGTTTTTGCCTTTGACCAGGGGACTAAGGTAGATTTTAATTGTGTCATCACCCGAGATAATTCTACTGCCCATGCCTTGTTTATAGACAGTGATATTAATAATTTTAATATAAATAAAATAATCGATGAATTATTAGGGACTGCTTTAAAAAATGTAGAACAGATAGAGATTGACCCGGGGGTCTATACGGTTATCCTTTCTCCGGAAGCAGTTGCAGAAATCTTAAACTATACCGGCTATACTGCTTTTAATGGCAAAACGATTATGGAGAGTAAGAGTTTCGTCTGTCATAATCAAGGCAAGAAGATTTTTCCGGAGACTATAACTGTGTCTGATGATCCTTTTGATGAACTTACTATGCCTATACCTTTTGATCTGGTGGGATATCCTCGGGAAAAGATAGACCTCATTGAAAACGGAGTAATAAAAGATGGAGTTTATGACCATCTTACCGCCTTAAAATATAATAGAAAATGTACCGGAAATACTTTGCCGCCAGAACAGGCTTCTTTCGGAGCCCTCCCCTTTAACCTGGTGATGAAAGAAGGGAATAATTCTGTTGAGGAGATGATATCCTCTACTAAAAAGGGTATTTATATTTCTCGTTTTCACTATGTCAATATACTTAATCCCATGAGCGTTCAGCTAACCGGGATGACCAGAGACGGTACTTTCTTAATAGAAGATGGTAAGCTGGGAAGAGCAATCAAGAATATGAGGTTTAATACCAGCGTAGTAGATATGTTAAAGGCAGTTGATATGATCTCCAAAGAAAGACAGACAAAACCAGGATTTATCGGCCCAACTGTTGCCCCTTATCTTCGCACAAATAACTTTACCTTTTCCAGTAAAACAAGTTTTTAAAGGAAATCAGGTTAGACAAATTTAAATTATTTATTTCACGGAAGAGATAAAAATATCTCTGATGGCCAAAAAATCGCTTTTTTGCGGTTTTTTCCCTCGAGAGATTTCTTCAAAAATAGACCTTCCCAAAGAAGCAAACAGAGAAAATAAAAAAGTATCCCCTGACACTATCTCGTTATTGGACAGAAGTATCTTTCCGAACAGGTCGCCTGCTTTCTTTTGTTTTCCTCTTAATTTTTCGAAGAGTTCATTTATCTTTTTCTTACTATCTTCCTTTTGCATAAAGTCATATCCAATTCTTTGAATAACAATAAAAATCTTAGGATTTTCTTCTAATATATTTATATAAAAATCTACTATCATTTTAATTCGTTGTTTTATATCTTCTGTATTTAGAATTATTTCTTCTACTTTCCCAAATAATTTTTCGATATTTAATTCAACAAGTTCTGAAGCTAAATCGATTTTGGAAGGATAGTAATAATAAATAGTCGGTTTTTTAATCCCTGAAAGCTGGGCAATGTTATCCATGGTGGCTTCATAGAAACTTTTTTGAAAGAAAACCTCCCGGGCAGCTTCTAAAATTTTTTCTTTTTTATTTGTATTTTCCATTAGAAAGACCACTCTCCTACCAGATATAGTCCTTCCGCACTTCCCATTTGACCCAGCTTTGAAGTTTGTTCACCCAAAACGGAAACATAGGAAAAAGTAATTGAAAAGTCATCGGTGAAATCATAACTTGCGCCGATAGAATTTATCATACTTCCATCAATAAGACTGATTATGCCTAAATAGTTGGGACTAAGCTTGCTATCTTCTAATTCTTTTCTGGCATTTAAAGAAATATAAGGAGAACATTGGTCTCCTTCTTCAAAGACAAAGCCCCAGATAAAACCCACATTTAGGTAGAGGTCAAAAGAGGTAGTATAATCTGCACCGATTACTGCTTTTAAGTAAGGGTCTTTTAGCATATCCTCACCTTGCACTTGCCAGGGTTGAGGAACTATGTAAGCCAAATCACCCCTTAAAGTAGCCCCTTCAATGCCGGGAAAATCTCCCTGAAATTCAAAGCCGAAAACACTTTTTTTAGGATACCCTAATCCTAAATTTAAAGCCATTCCGGAAGCACCGGGAACGGGTTCTACAGTTTCAGGATAACCATTAAGATAATATCCGTTATAATAACTAATTGCTGCATCAAAAGAAGTAAAACTTCTTCCTAATTTTATCCCCCAAACCGGATTTTCTGGAAAGGTATGCGCTATATTCACCGATTCTATTTCTATTCCTTGAGCTTGAAATTGAGGGGCAAACATAGAAAGGTAGATTTGCTCTTCGTATTTTTCTGGCATATAAGAAGGAACGAAAGAAGGCAGGACTATTGCCTGCAAATAGGTAATATCATTAAAATAATAAGTTGCATCAGCGGATAACACTCCGTTTTTCTGGGCTATAGATGTAAAAGACATTCCGGGCGGTAGAGGATTAAAATTGTCTAAGGGACTAAACATATCCGCCGACCCCCAGCTTATGATTAATAGACCTGTTCTTATGTCGAGTTGGGGAATAAGGTCATAAGCGCCTATAT
>Ga0129302_1000794_pt1 | contig 23378 bp, 18 predicted proteins | sample BlaSprsedimmetaG_FD_94476 | JGI IMG/M metagenome (GOLD analysis project Ga0129302, IMG submission 94476) | Hot spring sediment bacterial and archeal communities from California, USA to study Microbial Dark Matter (Phase II) - Blank Spring... | ecosystem: Environmental > Aquatic > Thermal springs...
GCAACCAGGGAAGAAGCCGAGAATTTCATTGCCGAAAATTACGGCGCGACGTTAGCAGGAGTGGAAACATGAAGCAGCACAAGGCAGCGTTCCACCGTCGTTCATGGTGGGTTCTGATCGTGTCCGTGGCGATGATAGGATGTCAACCGGCACCGGCTCCGTCTGCTCCTGCAGAGAAGCCACGTCCCACATCTGTAAGCGAGACGCGTACCCCATTTCCCACCTGGACGCCAACAGCCACGGCATTACCGGCAACGCCTTTCCCCACCCGTGCAGCGACCGCGACGCCGCAGCCCTCGTCCACTACCACTACGACGCCCCTTCCGGTGTGCGCTCCCATCTGGCAACGCCCGCTCCCTAAAAGCGAACCACTGCACGAGCTGATTCTTTTCACGAGCACAGTCCACGCGCCGTTTGCGCCCGAAGAGATCCGCCAGAGAACGACCCCCACCCACCTGTGGGCTATCGCCGCCGATGGACGGCATAGCGAACGGTTGTCTGTCACAGAAGATATGCTCTTCATCCGTGCCGCCAATGGCGATACCGCCACCGGCGTCGCCGCCGGCGACGGCGTCACAATCGATCTGCTGGTGACGCAACCCTTTTCGATGGAAACAACTTTCGTCCGCCAGCACGCGCTGCTGTCCGAATGTGCAGAGACAGCGGAGTTTCCATGCACCCAGGTCCTGTTCTCCCCCGCCGGAACGTGGGCGGTCTATTTCTGGGGCGAAGAGACTTGCGGGCGCGGTGTGGCTGCGCTCGACCTGCGTACCGGCGAAACGCGCATCATTACCGAAACGGGCGGTTATGACTTCGCCTTCATCTCCGAGGAAACGCTCCTTCTGACAACACTGGTTAGCACCACCGCACACTGCGAAGATGGTGCCCTCGCCATCGTCGATCTGCGCAGCGGTGAGCAGAACATCCTGGGCGAGGCTGGTTCTATCCGGTGGAACACATTGCGGACAGCCTTTACCGCCAATGTCCGCCCCTATAAGAGATGGGGAAGCTCCGTGTGGGGCTACGACGTCGTCCGGGGACAGCACTTCGTCACCGCAACAGCAGAGCACGCCACAGAGGAATCGCAACCGCTGTGGACGCCCGCGGGCGATCATCTGCTGTACCAACAGCGCGTGATTTCCTACACGACGCCGGCGAAGGCCCAGCTTACCCAAGGCCCGCAGCAAATAGTCGTCATCAACGCAATCTCCGGAGAACGCATGGTCTTGCTCAGCGATCCGGCTTACGACTATCATCTGTGCACAGCGTACGAAGTTTGTTCGTGGGAGGGTGACTTCATCGAAGTCCGGCGGATTCCCTACCGGCAGAGCACTTTCGATCTGGAACCCGATTTCAACAGCGCGGCGGTAAACTGCGCTGTTTACGGCTTCCGCTGTGCCGACCCTGTCGAGCGTTTCGCCCTCAACTGGCGGACAGGCAAACTCGTTCCGTGGGACGCGCGACCCGCAGCAGAAGCCGTTCCGACCAGCACACCAACGCTCACACCGGCAGCGACAGCCCCTCAGCCCGCGGCGCCTGATTTGACTCGCCCTGCCTTCTACACAGCGCCCGATGGAACCTACACGCTGCACCTAGGCGCGGATGAACGGAGTTTGTGGTGCGTACCTGCCGAAGGCGAACCGGTCCTATGGGTCAACACCGGAGCCAATTTCACGTACATTCCTTAAGCGTGATGCGCAATTCGTAACCGGAGAATCTTTAATTGAAATTTATTGCGTTCAATCAAAAACCGATATACCTTGTTCTTATCCTGGTGTTGATCATCGCTGCGCTCTCTGCTTGCGAGATGCCCAGCACGCCTGCCCCGACGCCAACCCCGACGCGCACGCCGATTCTCCCGACCGCCACACCAACACCGACGCCCACCCAGACACCTACGGCAACGCCTACCGTCACCCCCACACCCACCCCGACACTGCCGCCGGGACTGCTCCTGCCGGTACAGGCCGTCGAACCGCAGGGCTGGCCCGCGCTGCCCACCGAGTTGTACTTTCTGCGTGAAGGGCACATCTGGATATGGCTAGCCGAAGGCAACGTCCTCGATATCGTCCCGGTCGCCGATGAGGGAAACGGTGGCGTCCTGGCATACCGTGCGACGCCGGACAAACGCTTCATCGCTTACGTCACCGGCGCCGGAAAACTCTATATCTTCGACCGCGCGCAGCAAGAACACACCTACGTCCCCACCGCCGGACGACTGATCGAGGCGCAGGCCAGCTCGCCGGGCATCGACTTCGCAATGACGCCGGACGGACAGTACCTGATATACATCGCGTGGGGTGTCCAATCAACACTGCCCGATACGCCAGGAGTCGCGACAGCCTATCCCCCCTACGGCACCATCCTCGCTCTCAATCTCACAGACGTACGCCAGCCCCAGCGCGAACTGGGATTCTGTAACAGCACGACCATCGCCAAATGCACCGGCCTGGCCCTGGCACCGGATGGCAGCCAACTCGCCTACGAGGATAGCGCAGGCGTATGGCTGACGCCTCTCGACGTCCCGGAACCGCGCCTGGTGTTGCCCGCTACGGAGAACGCGGACTGGCACTTCTCGGCCTGGGCGCCTAACAGCCGCTGGCTTATCCTGAAAAAGCAATTGACACAAGACACGGCATTGGCTTTGTTCAACATCGCCACAGAACAATTCATTCCCATTAGCATATCCTGCTCACAGAGCTGTCGCCTCGAATTGAGTTGGGGCGAGCAAAGTATCTGGGTCTCCATCGATGGCGCGGAGCAAGGCTGCCTCTACGAGATACAACCCGTCATCGGCGAACCCACGCTGGAAATCACCTACGGGAAATGCCTGATCGATTCGTGGGCGCTACACCCCACATCGCCGCTGGCCCTGCCCGATGGTTGGGTCGCGTTCGTCCACCGTGGCTGTGGGGTGGACTGTCACGGGCCAGCCCCCGGCCTCTATTTCCTGGGACCAGAGGAAGCCACACGGCCCATCGCGCTGCTCGATGACGCCGAAGGCACTGCGTTATGGGCGGCGGATGCCTCGGCCTTCCTCTACTTCGATCCGGAGGGCATCCCCACACACTTAGGTGTCACCAACACCTCAGAGTTCTGGGATGTGCGCCGCGTGCTCGACGGCGCGTACGCCTTCCAGTGGGGCGAGGTTACCCTTCAACAGGAACAGGAGCAAGCACAGTAACGGTAGACGTGACACCCCGTCTACCGTCTACCATTTGACCTTTCCCGCTTGCCGTTGTATAAAACACGGCATGAACCTATCCGCCTTTCTTGAACCCGAACGTCGCCGCCAGCGTGCCGGCGCTTTGACCGGTGCCATCTTGCTGGCGCTGGTGGCCGTGGGCGCGCTGTTAGCCGCCTGCACGGCCACGCTCCCTGCCGAACCCAATCGCGTAACGCTCGTCGTCGACGGCGAACAGCGCCCCATCGTCACCGAACTGGCCACCGTGCGCGATCTGTTGACTGCGGAGGGCATCACCATCGGCGACCTCGACCGGGTGACGCCGCCCGAGACCGCCGCGCTGCGCGATGGGATGACGGTCGTGGTGGTGCGCGTGGTCCGGCTGACGGAGACCTTCTCTGAGACGCTGCCCTACGGACGGCAAGTGCTGCGCGACGCCACCGTCCCCGAAGGCGAAACGCGCCTGCTGCAATCGGGCCAGTCCGGCGTCCTGGAGCGTGCCTACCGCATCACACTGGAAGACGGTGAGGAGGTAGAGCGCACGCTGATGCAGGAGGCGGTCACCCAACCGCCCCAGGATGAAATCCGGCTCGTGGGCACACGCCCCAACGTCGATACAATCATCATTAGCGGCACACTCGCCTATATGAACCAGCAGGATGCCTGGATTCTGCGCGGAAGCAATCGTACGCGCCGCCGTATCACGGCTTTGGGCGATCTGGACGGGCGCGTGTTCGCCCTCTCGCCGGATGCTTCAAAGCTGCTCTTCACCCGTGCTGTCACCGATGCTGAGCACATCAACGAACTGTGGCTCATCCACACGGGTGAGGCCGACCCCGATCCCATCCCGCTCGACGTCAGCGACGTGCTGTGGGCCGGCTGGCATCCTGAGGGCAACCGCATCGCCTGGACGACGGCGGAAGTGATTGAAGCCGCGCCGGGCTGGCGCGGGCAGAACGACCTCTGGACGGCGATCCTTTCTCTGCAAAACGAACTCATCTCGCGGCGAGAAATTTTGAAGCCAGAGGCGGGCGGTGGATACGGCTGGTGGGGAACCCGCTATGCCTGGTCGCCCACGGGCGACGCGCTGGCCTACTCCCAACCGGACACGGTAGGGAGCGTGACGCTGCGCGACAACGAACGCACGCCCTTGCTCACCTTCCCGGCCTACCGCACCTACAGCAGTTGGGCGTGGAACCCGGCGATCGCCTGGTCGCCAGACGGCAATTTCGTCGCCGCCGTCATCCACGCGACGTCGCCCAACATCGCCGATGCGGAAGAAAGCCCCGTCTTCAACGTGTGGCAGATCGCCGCGACGGGCGCGTACAGCGCTGCGATGGCCTCAGAAACGGGCATGTGGGCCACGCCATCCTTCGCACCGGATGGATCGGCGCTGCTCTTCGGACGGGCGCTCGTCCCCTACCGCAGCGACACCAGCCCACACAAACTTTGCCTCATCGATCGCGACGGCTCCGACCAGCGCTGCTTCGACGCGCCGGGCGAGACCGGCATCGAGTTGCCGTCGTGGCGTTGGAGTCCCGACGGGGACGTGATCGCCTTCATTTTGCTGGGCGACATTTACCTGATGTCGCCCATCGACGGGAGCACGATCCCGCTGGTGGACGATGGCGGCATCACGCAGGTGGATTGGCGGTAAGCCTCAACAGATTATCCGGCGCTGCGGGAATGCCGGAATGTGATCACATCAATCGCTACAGTGAAGTCATTAGCAGGGAGAGACACAATGGATGAAGTGCAAGATATTCGCTGGAAACAACGCTTCCAAAATTTCACGCGCGCGTTCACATTATTGCAGCAAGCCATAAGCATTGACACACCTTCGGAGGTTGAACGCGCCGGACTCATCCAGTTCTTCGAGATGAGCTTCGAATTAGCCTGGAAATTGCTCAAGGATTACCTCGAAGCAGAAGGGTTCAACATCACAAGTCCGCGAGATGCCCTCAAACAAGCCTTTCAAGCCCATCTGCTCGAAGACGGCCACACCTGGATCGACGCACTGCAAGACCGGAATCTGATTACACATACTTACGACGAAGCGACGGCGATTGCTGTTGAGAACAAGATTCGGAGCGCTTATTACCCGATCTTAGCGCGCCTTCATCAGGACTTCAGCGCCAGGATTCAGGAATGAGCCACGGATTATTGCCCCGCGATCTGGATTATATCACCCAGGCGCTACAAAGATTCCCGGAGATCGAAACGGCCTCGATCTTCGGCTCACGGGCTAAGGGGAACTACAAGCCGGGGGCTGACGTGGATGTAAGCATCAAAGGCACAGAGATCACCCCTACCACCGTCACCCGGCTTGCGTTTCTGCTCAACGAGGCGTATCCGTTGCCATACTTTTTCGATGTGGTGCATTACGAGAGTCTGGCAAATCAAGACTTGGCAGAGCATATCGAGCGCGTCGGAAAAGTCATTTTCGTGCGTTAGGAGACACTCATGTCCACTCCCCAATCCATCCTTGACCTGATCCGGCGCTTCGACGATAACGCCGCGGAGTACCGCGGTGAAGCGTCCCAATACCGCAGTCCCGCGTACAACGAGACCGAGACCCGCCGCGAGTTCATCGATCCACTCTTCAAGGCGCTCGGCTGGGACGTGGACAACACGCAGGGCTACAGCGAGAAGTACAAAGAGGTCGTCCACGAGGCGCGGGTGACGGTGGGCGGGCGGGTGAAAGCGCCCGATTACGCCTTCCGCGTAGGTGGCAGACCCGTGTTCTTCGTGGAAGCCAAGCGCCCCGGTGTGATGCTCCACGCGGGCCGCGAGGCCGACGAGTCCGCGTTCCAGGTGCGACGCTACGCCTGGTCGGCCAAGCTACCGGTGAGCGTGCTGACCAACTTCACCGAATTCGCCCTCTACGACTGCCGCAGCAAACCGGCGCGCAGCGAGGGCGCGGGGATCGGCCGCGTGGCCTACTACACCCACGCGCAATTCCCCGACGTGTGGGACGACCTGGCCGGCCTGCTCGCGCCCGAAGCCATCCGCAAGGGCGCGCTGGACCGCTTCATCGCCTCCGAGAAGGCGACGCGCGGCACGCTCGCCGTGGACACCGCCTTCCTCGCCGAGATCGAAGGCTGGCGCGACACGCTGGCGCGCAACATCGCGCTGCGCAACCCCGGCCTCACCGTGCGGCAGCTCAACTTCGCCGTGCAGAAGACGATCGACCGCCTCATCTTTCTGCGCATCGCCGAGGACCGCGGCTTCGAGCCGTACCACCGCCTGGGCGACCTGGCGCAGGGCAAGGACGTCTACCGCGCGCTCGGTGAAGTCTTCCGCCAGGCCGACAACCGCTACAACGCCGGGCTGTTCTACTTCCGCCCGGAAGCGGGCCGTGACGCGGACTTCGACGATTTCACACTCGATCTCCAGGTGGACGACAAAACGCTCAAGGACATCCTCACCCGCCTGTACTACCCCGAAAGCCCCTACGCCTTCGACGCCCTGCCCGCCGACATCCTGGGGCAGGTCTACGAGCAATTCCTCGGCAAGGTGATCCGGCTGACGGCGGGCGGGCGCGCTAAAGTGGAGGAAAAGCCGGAGGTGAAGAAAGCCGGCGGCGTCTATTACACGCCCACCTACATCGTGGATTACATCGTCGAGCACACCGTCGGCACGCTGCTGGAAGGCAAGACGTGGCGCGAGGTACGCGGCCTGGACGCGCGTGGCGTGCAACGCTACGCGCCGCTGCGCGTGCTCGATCCGGCGTGCGGTTCCGGCACGTTCCTGCTGCAAGCCTACCAGTATTTGCTGGACTGGTATCTGGAGCAGTACACGGCGGACGACAGTACCGCGCACGCCAAAGCCGGGCGCATTTCCCCCCCTCTATCCCCCCCGACGGGGGGGACGAAAGCCGAAAACCTCTCCCCCAGTGTGGGGGAAAGAGGCCGCAGCGATTCCTCCCTCCCCCCCAGTGGGGGGGAAAGAGGGGGGGCAGAATGGCGCTTGACCACCGAAGCCCGTAAGGACATCCTGCTCACACACCTCTACGGCGTGGACATCGATCCGCAGGCGGTGGAAGTGACCAAGCTCTCGCTGTTGCTCAAGGTGCTGGAAGGCGAGGACGAGCAATCGCTGGGCCAACAGTTGACGATGAGCCTGGGCAATCAGGAGCGCGTGCTGCCGGATCTGGGACAGAACATCCGCTGCGGCAACAGCCTCATCGGGCCGGATTATTACCAGGGGCAGCAGTTGGGCTTTGGGCTGCTGGACGATGAGGAAATGTACCGCATCAACGCCTTCGATTGGGAGCAGGGCTTTCACGCGGCAATGATGGCCGGCGGTTTCGACGCGGTGATCGGGAATCCGCCGTGGATTTCCTTGTCCGGTAAATACGGAGTTGATATACATTCAAAAGAAGAAACAAACTATTTGGTCAGAAAATACCGAGGCAACACCTATATGCCAAATATGTATGAGTATTTCGTGACACAGGGATTCAACCTGACCAAACAAGGCGGAATGTTCAGTTTTATTGTTCCAGATCGTTTAGGATTTAACGATCAGTTTATCGGGCTTCGCAGAAAGATATTGAACGAATCAGGTATAGTTGCATTATTATACAAAGTTCCATTTCCGAGCATTGTGGCGGACACTTTAATTTTCGTTTTTCGCAAAGGAAGGCCGTCACCTGATCACAAAGTTGAAATCCGGGAATATGAGACAAAAGGAATTCAAATACAACAGACCGATTTACTCAACGACCCAACTTTTCAATTCAAGTATTTTGAAAGCGATCAAGTTTATTCCATCATTCGCAAATCTCGCTCATCACCGTTAGTATCAAATCTGATACAAGTATGTCGAACCACATCAGGTTTTGGTGGCAAGTCCAGTTTAGTCACAGAGAATTGTGAGCATGAAAGTCAAATCCCTGTTTTTAGAGGGCGTAGCATTGATAGATACAGAATACGTCAAAGATACTGGTTTGAGTTCAAGCCTGAAAACATTACTGGTCGAACGACTGATACGGTCAAATTAGGAGCTTCGCCTAAAGTTTTGTTGCGCAAAACCGGTGACAGGATAATAGCTACTTATGACAACAGCGGTACATTCCCGGAACAGTCCTTATATTTCCTCTACGATAATCAAAGTCAAATGGATTACAAATATCTGCTCGGAATTCTTAACTCCAGGCTTTTGACATTTTATTATCGCACTGTGTCATTAACTAACATAAAAAGTATAGCGCAGGTTAAGAAGACAGACCTTGATCAACTCCCCATCCGCACCATCGACTTCGACGACCCCGCCGACGTCGCCCGCCACGACCGCATGGTCGCCCTGGTAGAGCGCATGCTCGACCTGCACCGGCGGCTCGCGGCGGCCAAGCTCGCCCACGAGAAACACCTGCTCCAACAGCAGATCGACGTGACGGACAAGGCCATCGACACGCTGGTGTACGAGTTGTACGATCTCACGCCGGAGGAGATCGAAATCATAGAAGGGGCTGCGGCATAATCTTGAGGGATACTTTATCAGGCAGCTAGCAGCTCATCTGGCGTCGCCAACTGGGGCAAGGTCGCATGACAAAACGGCAGTGGCAATTGCACCGTCATCGCACGAAGACGACGCTCCAAGAGCGGGAAAGCAGCGCGGTAGCCGTTGCACAAAGGTTGATCACACGTTGCTAACCAGTGAACGCCCAGAAGATCGCCCGCGTCGTTGCTGCCAAGACTGGCTAAGGCTACCATTGCCGCATCTTCGCGGGTCAGGCCAGTGCTTTCCCGAACTCGCCGCGTCCAACGGGAATGATAGCGAGTCGGTGACAAGACTGGCATCGCATCAAGCACAATCTGCGCAATGGCATAGGGTCTCAAGTATTGCAGCACGTTAAAAGTATAGTGGCTGATAAAGAGCGCAACGCCGCGTTCTTCAGCAATCCGCCAGAATGTCAACGCGCTGACTTCCAGGGACGTCAATGGACGCGTCCGTCCATTATACAATCCCGTCAGGAAGGATATAGCGGATGAGGTTTTTATCGAGCAGGCAACGCCTAGGATTGCATTGGGTGTTCATAGGCGGCTAATGTCTGGTACGCTTCGGCGTGTGCAGCATCCCAAATGCGGGCTTGCTCGGCTTCTGGCGCGGCAAAAAACTCAGCGACGGTCAAGCCGCCCAGGAATGGGTCGCTATCGTGCAAAGGACGAGTTTCCGGCAAAGCCGCCATCTTGGCATCGAAATAGGCCAATAATTCGGTTTGCCCGGCGGGAATCTCGGCCTCTTCTGGGCGGATAGCTTGCAATTCTGGCACCAACCGGAGCAACGTCGCCTTTTGACGACGATCTAGTCGGCGAATCAGCCGGGCGAGCTGTTCTAGGCGCGCGCCACGCATTTGCAGTTGCGTCATTGCTACACCTCCATAGCTTCAATTTTTCTACATCATACCATACTTTAGATCTATAGGGAAGATAGTTTTTTCTACCAATCATATTCAGGAGGCATACTATGCTTTACAGACCATTCGGCAAATTGGGTTGGCCCGTATCCGCCGTAGGACTGGGTACGTGGAACATCGGCAATCAGTGGGGCGCGGTGGATGACGCAACGGCGTGGGCGACGGTGCGCGCGGCGTTTGACTGCGGCGTCAATCTGTTCGACGTCGCCGAATCCTACGGCGATCCCAACGGCCTTTCAGAGGAACGGCTTGGCGTGGCGCTGGCAGGCCTGCGACATCGCGCCTACATCGTCAGCAAGATCGGGCACTGGGGCAAGCGCACCGGGCAGGGCGTGCCCAAAACCACGACGGACATGATCCGCCTGTGCGCGCACGCCTCGCTGCACCGCCTGCGCACCGACTGGCACGACGTCCTGCTCTGCCACGAGGGCGACATCGAAGACCCCAGCGTCTACCTGGAAACCTTCGAGTTGCTCAAGCAGGAAGGACGGCTACGCGCTTACGGCATCTCCACCGACAGCCTGGATGTGCTCAAGCGCTTCAACGCCAACGGGACGTGCAGCGTGGTAGAAGTCAACTACTCGCTCGCCAACCGCGCAGCAGAAGCGGAGCTGTTCCCTTACTGCGCGGAACACGGCATCGCGGTGCTGATCCGTGGCCCATTGCGCAAGGGATTGCTCGCGGGCAAGTATGATCTCGACACCGTCTTCACAGACCCGGTCCGTGCCGGATGGAACAAGGACGGCGCGGGACGGGCCGGCTTCGAGGCGGATATGGCAAAGGTCGAGAAACTCAAGCAGCACGTGCAGCCGGGCGCGGCCATGGTCACGACGGCGCTGCGCTTCAGCTTCTCGCACCCCGTTGCGCCCGTCACCATCCCCGGGGCGAAGTCGCCGGAGCAAGCGACGATGAACGCCCAGGCCGGCGACCGCGCGCTTACGGCAGAGGAACTGGCGGCGATCAAGGCGATTTTCAAGTAGACGGCAGGCAGTAGACGGTAGACAGGGGGAGAGAAACCCCGTCTACTGTCTACCGGCTACCGTCTACCGCAAAAAGGAGATTTCTATGCAAGCAGCTTACTATGAAGGCAACCGTACGATCACGACCGGTGCGTCTATCCCACAGACGCCGGGGCCGGACGAGGTGCGCATCGACGTCGCGTATTGTGGCATCTGCGGCACCGATCTGCACATCTACCTGGGGCACATGGATAAGCGCGTCAAAATGCCGCAGATTATGGGGCACGAGATGTCCGGCGTCATCGCCGAAGCCGGCGCAGATGTAACGGGCTGGCAGGTGGGCGACCGCGTCGTCGTGCGCCCATTAGCGCCGTGCGGCCACTGCCCCGCGTGCGAGACGGGACACGCGCACATCTGCTACAACCTCAAGTTCCTCGGCATCGATACGCCGGGCGCGCTCCAGGGATCGTGGACGGTCCCGGCGTACACGCTGCACGCCATCCCCGACGACTTACCGCTGGACAAAGCCGCGCTGATCGAACCCCTCGCCGTGGCCTGTCACGACGTGCGGTTGGGTGACGTGCAGCCCGGCGAGCACGTCGTCGTCATCGGCGGCGGGCCGATTGGGACGCTGGTGGCGCTGGTGGCACAGCAAACCGGCGCGCACGTCATCGTCTCGGAAGTCAGCCCGTTCCGCGTGAACCTGGCGCGCGAGATCGGGCTGGATGCGGTGAACCCGCAGGAGATGGACCTGGTGGCATTGGTCGACGAGCGCACGGGCGGCGCGGGTGCGGACGTGGTCTTCGAGGTGTCCGGCTCGGCGGCGGGCGCGGCAGTGATGACCGACCTGGTGCGCACGCGCGGGCGCATCGTCATCGTCGCCATCTTTTCGCAAGCCCCGCCGGTGAACCTGCACCGCTTCTTCTGGCGCGAATTGCAATTGCGCGGCGCACGCGTCTACGAACCGGAGGATTTCGAGAAAGCCATCGACCTTGCCGCGCGCGGCGTCCTCCCCCTGGAGCGCCTCATCAGCGCCAAAGAGCCGCTGGCGAACCTCGGTGCAGTCTTCCAACAGATCGAGAGCGACCCGAAGCTAATGAAAGTATTGATTAAGACAGGACAGTAGACAGTAGACGGTAAACAGGGAAGAGAAACCCCGTTTACTGTCTACCGACTACCGTCTACTTATCAACGACAAGGAGCACACAAAACTATGAGTATCCTAGACCTTTTCAAACTTGACGGAAAAACGGCGCTCGTCACCGGCTGCCGGCGCGGGATTGGGCGCGGCTACGCGCAAGCACTCGCCGAAGCCGGGGCGGACATCGTCGGCGTGAGCCTGACGCTGCAACCGGGCAGCGAGGTGGAGCAGGACGTCGTCGCGTTGGGGCGCGCGTTCACCGGCTACGCCTGCGATTTTGCCGACCGCGCGGCGCTCTACGCCTTTATCGCGCGGGTGAAGGCGGAGTGCCCGCCCATCGACATCCTCGTCAACAATGCAGGCACGATCTTCCGCAAACCGGTAGCGGACTATCCCGACGACAAATGGGACGAGGTCATCGAGACCAACCTCAACGCGCAGTTCATCCTCGCGCGCGAGTTCGGGAAAGAGATGCTGGCGCGCGGTCACGGCAAGATCATCTTCACCGCCTCCCTGCTCACCTTCCAGGGCGGGATCACCGTACCGAGCTACGCCGCGAGCAAGGGCGGCATCGGCCAACTGGTGATGGCGCTGTCGAACGAGTGGGCCGGCAAGGGCGTCAACGTCAACGCCATCGTGCCCGGCTACATCGCCACGGACCTCACCGAGGCCTTGCGCCACGATCCCGTCCGCAGCGAGCAAATCCTGGCGCGCATCCCCGCCGGGCGCTGGGGCACGCCGGACGACTTCAAAGGCGCGGTCGTCTACCTCGCTTCCGCTGCCTCGAACTACGTCAACGGCATCACGCTGATCGTCGATGGCGGGTGGATGGGACGGTAATATTGACGAATTTCAAACCCTGCGTTATACTGTGCCCTAGTCAGCAGGGAATTTTTCCAGGCATTTTCAGAGGGGGAGATTATCTCATGGTCAAGACAAAGAACAAGAAACTCGGTATTCTGGTCGGCGGAGGACCGGCACCGGGCATCAACGGCGTAATCCACTCCGCCACCATCGAAGCTATCGTCAACGGCATGGAGGTCATTGGCCTGTACGAAGGATTCAAGTACCTCATGCAGGGCCACATCGTCGGCAAGCCCTTAACGATCACCGACGTGAGCCGCATCCACCGCGATGGCGGGTCGATCCTGCGCACCTCGCGCGCCAATCCAACCAAGTCGGAGAAAGACCTCGAAACGTGCAGCCGCACCTTGATCGACGCGGGGATCAACTGCCTGCTCGCCATCGGCGGTGACGACACAGCCTATTCCGCATATCGCGTCGCGCGCTATGCAGACGAGCACATGAACGTCAGAATCCAGACGGTGCACGCACCCAAGACCATCGACAACGACCTGCCGCTGCCGGAAGGCATCGTCACCTTCGGATTCGAGACGGCACGCGAATTGGGAACGCGCCTCGTGATGAATCTGATGGAAGACGCGCTCACCAGCCAACGCTGGTACCTCGTCGTCGCGATGGGGCGCAAGGCCGGCCATCTGGCGCTCGGCATCGGCAAAAGCTCCGGCGCGACGGTCACGCTCATCCCCGAAGAATGGGAAGACCGCGAAATCCGTCTGCAAGAAGTCGTGGACATTCTCGCTACGACGATCATCAAACGCCAGGCCGATGACAAACCACACGGCGTGGCCGTGGTGGCCGAAGGCGTGGTGGAGCAAATGTTCCCCGGCGACCTGGACGGGCTGGAAAACGTCGAGCTTGACGAACATGGCCACATCCGTTTATCGGAAGTGGACTTCTCGCACATTCTCAAGGACGAACTGCGCAAGGAACTCAAGTCCATCGACATGAACACCAGCATCGTCAACATTGATCAGGGCTACGAGCTGCGCTGTGCCGATCCCATCGCCTATGACATCGACTATACGCGCAGCTTGGGCGAAGCCGCCGTCACTTTCCTGCTCAACGAGGGTAGTCACGCGACGGTCACCATCCAGCAAGGGCAGATGGTGCCCATCCCCTTCGCGCAGATGATGGACCCCTCCACCGGCCGCACGGAAGTCCGCAAGGTCAACACCGACTCTTTCGTTTTCCGCTCGGCACGCAAGTTTATGATCCGCCTCACGTCTGACGACGCCGAAGATGAAATCCTCCTCGGCAAGATGGCGGCGCAGACCAATCTCACGCTGGATCAGTTCAAGGCCAAGTACGGCTATCTGGTCGGCATCGCACCAAGGCCATTTTAAGTAGACGGTAGACGGTAGACAGGGACTCCCCCCGTCTACCGACTACTGTCTACCGTCTACTATTTTGGAGGTCACACAATGAAGATTGATGCAATTCGTTGCCGGGAGTTGACGGGCGTTATGCCCTTCGAGGGTGAGTTTTGGGAGGAGCGGCTTGCGCGCCCGATCGACGTCTACCCGGAACACCGGGCCGAGGGCGCGCACTGGCTGGAACGGCGCGACGAGGGCGCGTACCAGATTCGCGCGACCTTCGTGGAGATCGGAACCGACGCCGGCATCATCGGGCTGGCGGGGCCGATCACGCCCGCTATCGCGCACATCATCCTGGCGGATTTCAAGGAGCTGCTGCTCGGGGCCAACCCGTTGGCGGCGGAATTGCTGTGGGACAAGATGTACCGGCTGTCCGTTCACGGGCGCAAAGGCGTCACGATGATGGCCATCAGCGCGGTGGACTGCGCCCTGTGGGACATTCGCGGGAAGTGGTTCGATGCGCCTGTTTACACCCTGCTGGGCGGCCCCACACGCGAACGTATCCCGGTCTACGCCAGCATGCTCGGTTTTTCTGTGGAACCGGAACAGGCCGCCGCGCGCGCCAGGGAATACGCCGCCCAAGGCTACACCGCGCAGAAGTGGTTCTTCCGCGCCGTCCCCGCCGACGGACGCGCCGGGATCGAGCGCAACGTCGCGCTGGTCAAAGCCGTGCGCGAGGCCATCGGTCCCGATGCCGACCTGATGCTCGACACGTGGATGAGCTGGGACCTGCGGTACGCCCGCACGATGGCGGAGCGCATCGCCGAGTACCACCCGCGCTGGGTCGAGGAGCCGGTTATGCCGGACAAGGTCGATGTCTGCGCGCAAATCCGCCAACACGCGCCCTACCCCATCTCCAACGGCGAGCACGAATACACGCGCTGGGGCTTCCACAAGTTGCTCGAGGCACGCGCGCAGGACGTGCTGCAACCGGATATCTTCTGGGCCGGTGGGATCAGCGAGGTCGCCAAAATCGCGGCGCTGGCCTCAGCTTACGATGTCGAGGTGGTCCCGCACAACCATTCCACCTACGCGACGCTCCACTTCAGCGCGTCGCAGTCGCCTGCTCTCTGCCCGGTGCAAGAGTACCTGGTCAAGTGGAACACGCAGCTCAACTTCTTCTTCACCCACAAGCCCGAACCGGTCAACGGCTACATCGAACTGCCCCAACAACCCGGCATCGGGTGGGAGATCGACGAGAGCCTGGTGGAATCGCAGCGAATCTTAGTATCCTAGCGTAGTGACGACTTCAGTCGCTCTTGACCACGCTCACGACTGAAGTCGTCACTACACTATCTACTTCCACAGAGCATGATACGTCGGTGCGAGCGCCGGATAGAGCGCGGCGAACGTCCCGGCAAGGGTCACGTAATGCGCGGCGTTGTCCGGGTCCGGTGTGATCACTGTCTCGGAGTAACGCACCGCCTGCCCCACAGCATCTGCCACATCCGCATAGATACCTGTCCCTACCCCGGCTAACAACGCCGCCCCCACCGCCGAAGCTTCAAGCGTTCGCGTCTGGTACAGCGGGCGATTGAACATATCTGCCTGTACCTTAAGCCACAACGGGTGCTGCGCCGCACCGCCCGAGGCAATGATGCGCTCCGGCGTCACGCCGAGATCGAGCATCAACGCGAGACCCTGGCGCATCGCGAAGACGACGCCCTCCATCACTGCCCGCGCGATGTGCGCGCGTCCGTGGCGCAGCGTGAGCCCGACGAAGCTGCCGCGTGCGCGGGGATCCATGTGCGGCGTGCGTTCGCCCGCAAGATAGGGCAGGAAGAACAACCCTTCCGCGCCAGGCACGACGGTTGCCGCAGCGTCGGCAATCTCTTGATACGTGAGACCGGATAGCACGCTGTCACGCAGCCACTTGAGCGAGAGACCTGCTGCCAGCATCGCCGCTTCGAGATGCCACATATCAGGCATAACGTGGCAGAAGCAATGCAGGCGCGCCTGCGGATCGTAGACCGGGCGCGCGACGGGCGCGAAGAGCTGCCCGCCGGTGCCGATCGTGGACGAGAGCACGCCCGGTGCGACGACGCCGTGCCCCACGGCCTGCATGGCCTGGTCGCTGCCGCCGTAGATGACGGGTGTACCGGGGCGCAGCCCCGTCGCCGCCGCGATCTCCGGCAGCAGACCACCCGCGATCGCTGCCGACGCCGCCACCGGAGGGAGCACGCGCGCGTCCAATCCGAGCGCATCGAGCAACGCTGTGCTCCAACAGCGATTCGCCGTATCGAAGAGCGACGTCGAGGAGGCGTCACTCGGCTCCGTCCCGATTTCGCCGGTGAGCCGGTAACGGACGTAGTCCTTCGGCAACAGCAGATGCGCGGTGGCTATAGCAACATCGAGTTCGTGCTCGCGCAGCCAGAGCCACGTCGCCAGCATGAAGCCGGTTGCCAGCGGGTTCGCCGTCCACGCGGCCAACTGCTCGCGCCCGACGCGCGCATACACGTCCGCCACCTGTGCTGCCGAGCGTTGATCCGCCCAGATGATGGCTGGACGCAACGGAAGCCCGCGCGCGTCGAGGCATACCGTCCCATGCATTTGCCCGGAGAGGCCGACGGCCTGCACCTGCTCTGCCGGAATGTTGGCTACAGCCAACGCGCGACGCATCGTATCCAGGGCAGCACTCAGCCACGTCTCCGGATTCTGCTCCGCCCATCCCGGATGCGGCGTTTCCACGGCATATTCCTGCGCCGCCATCCCCAACAAAACGCCGTCCGGGCTAATAACCACCGTCTTGGTACTGGATGTCCCTATGTCGAGGCCCATCAAAGCTACATCTGCCATTACTCCACCTCCGGATTTTGATCCTCGTTTTGAGAAAATGTACTCCTTTCTCGATATAGCGCAATGTTTGCCCGAGTCGTGCTATAATAACGGGAGTAGGGAGTAAGGGGGACAAGGGGTAAGGGGCAAGAATTTTGTGGGGGTGTTATTCATCGCCGCACTCATTCGCTGATTCGCTCATTCGCCGATTCTTTATGCGCACATCATCGCAGGAGATGACAATGCTTGGAGATGTTCGCAGCCAGCTCGTACGCGGGATCGCAGCCGCCAAAGCCGGTGACAAGGCTGAGGCGCGCCGCTATCTGGAACGGCTGCTGACGGATTATGCCGCGACGCACACCGAAAAAGCGCAAGCCTACATCTGGCTGACCGAACTCACAGACGACATGACAGAAAAGCGCGCGCATTTAGAGCAAGCCCTGGCCTGCGATCCGAACAATGCGGTGGCGCGGCGCGGCCTGGCCGTACTTGAGGGACGGCTCAAGCCGGAAGACATCATCGATCCGGATCAGCAATCCGCCCAAGAACAAGTCGCTGGCGCTTCTACGCAGAAAACGCCACAGCCGGTCGACGCGCGACGTTTCGTCTGCCCGCAATGCGGCGGCGTGATGGGATTCGAACCGGGTGACACTTCGGTGCGCTGCACGTATTGCGGCCATCGCCAGACAATTTTCTCCGCGCTCAAAGATGGCCTACTCGTAGAGGAACACGACTTCATTGTAGCGCTGGCCACCGCCAAAGGCCACGCGTTGCCCCCAGGGATGCACGTCTGCCAGTGCAAGGGCTGCCAGGCAAAACTCGTGCTCACCCGGGAACTCTCGACACACTGCCCTTACTGTGGTTCATCTCACATCGTCGAGATCGAAACCCCAGAAATGGTGCAGCCCGAAGGCATCATTCCCTTTGCCGTCACAGTAGAAGATGCAGAGAAAACATTCCGTCGCTGGCTCGACAAAAACGTCAAAGGCAACCGGGTTCGTACCACGCGCGTGCGGGGCCTCTATCTCCCCGCATGGACGTTCGACATCAGTAAGACAATACGTTGGCGCGGCGTCGAACCAGACAACAACGGGTACGGTGGGTACCAAAAACGCGTCCACGAGGGCAGTTACTACCTGCTCGAAGATGATGTCCTCGTCCCGGCAACCCACACGCTACCCCAAGATTTGTTCGGCGTTTTCGAGAAATTTCTGCTCAAAGAAACTGTACCCTACGACAGCGCCTACCTCGCCAACTGGCCCACAATGCTCTACGAAATATCGGTTTCGGATGCATCGCTCCTGGCGCGGCAGATTGTGCTCAAGAAGGGGAATAAAGCCGCGCACATGCAGGCAATCGCCAGAGTTCCCAATATCCAGAACTTCCAGACATTCCCAGGCGAGATGTCGGTCCTTTCCTACAAACTGGTGGTGCTCCCCTTCTGGATCGCCAACTACCGCCACGAGGACAACGTCTACACCGTCGTTATCAACGGGCAGACGAAACGGGTGAGCGGGCAAAAACCATCCGGCGTGCTCAAGAAACTGTTCGGCAGCCTCTTTGATTGAAATGAGGAAACACAAGGTACAAATCAAGAATCAAGAATCAAGAATCAAGAATCAAGAATCATGAATCATGAATCAAGAATCATGATTCATGGATCATGCCTTACGCATCACACATCATGCATTTTGGAGAACAGCTATGACAACAACACATGCCATTCCACGCCCAGAATATCCGCGCCCACAGTTCCGGCGCGAACCGTGGATCAATCTCAACGGCCCGTGGACGTACACCTTCGACTTCGGCAAGTCGGGGACGCAGCGGGGGTTTGCCAACAGCCCCGGTTTCGACGGCACGATCACCGTTCCCTTCTGCCCCGAAAGCCCACTTTCCGGCGTGAATTACAAAGACTTCATCGAGATGATGTGGTACCAGCGGACATTGGAGATTCCGGCGGATTGGTCCGGCAAGCGTGTGATCCTGCACTTCGGCGCGGTGGATTACGAGAGCGAGGTCTTCATCGACGGTGAATCCGTGGGCCGGCATTGGGGCGGCACGGTCTCCTTCAGCCACGACATCACTGCCTATGTCACGCCGGGCTTGGAAGCGTCAGCGGCTAAGACGCACAACCTCGTCGTCTACGTGCGTGACGACGTGCGCTCCGGCGAACAGCCCGGCGGCAAGCAGTGCCCCGACTTCAAGTCGCGCGGCTGCCACTACACCCGCACGACCGGCATCTGGCAGACGGTGTGGCTGGAAGCTGTGCCGGAATGTGGTTTGCGAGACTGCCAGATCGTGCCGGACGTGGACAATGCCCGGTTTGTCGTCACACCAAGTTTCTACGCGCTCAAATCGGACCTACGGTTCCGCGCCACGCTAAAGGACGGCGATACAATCGTCAGCCAGGCCGAAAGCGTTGCCGCCAACGGGACGTCGCTCATCTTGCCGGTCACGTCAGCGAAATTCTGGTCGCCCATGTCGCCCTTCCTGTACGATCTGATCTTCGAAGTCCTCGACGGCGACATGGTCATCGACACGGTGCAGAGCTACGCCGGGCTGCGCAAAATCCACATCGAAGGCAACCGCCTCTTCCTGAACAACGAACCGCTCTACCTGCGGCTGGTGCTCGATCAAGGTTTCTACCCCGACGGCATCTGGACCGCGCCAACGGATGATGCGCTCAAGCGCGACATCGAACTGTCGCTGGCGGCGGGCTTCAACGGCGCGCGCCTGCACCAGAAGGTGTTTGAGGAACGCTTCCATTACTGGGCGGACAAGCTCGGTTATCTCACCTGGGGCGAATCGTCCAGTTGGGGCCTGGACGTAAAGGATGTGGTGAGCGCGCGCAACTTCCTCGCGGAATGGCGCGAGATCGTCACCCGCGACCGCAATCACCCCTCGATCATCGCCTGGACGCCGTTCAACGAGACGCGCGACACCGGTGACACGCGCCAGCACTATCGTCTGCACAGCGACGCAGCGCAACTCACCCGCGACCTCGATCCCACGCGCCCGGTCAACGACGCGAGCGGCTACGTCCACGTGGATACCGATCTATGGACGGTGCACACCTACCAGCAAGACCCGGACATCCTGCGCGACCAACTCAAACCGCATCCGCAGCACGGGCCATTCCGCAACTATCCCGACCGCGAGGTCGCCTACGCGGGCCAGCCCTACATCGTGGACGAATACGGCGGCATCAAGTGGATTCCGCGCGAAGACCTGGTCTACGCCGACAACTCCTGGGGGTACGGCGACGCGCCGCAGACGCTGGAGGAATTCTACACCCGCTTGGAGGCCTTGACCGACGTGCTGCTGAGCTACGATCACATCGCCGGGTTCTGCTACACGCAATTGACCGACATCGAACAAGAGCAGAACGGCATCTACAATTACGACCGTTCGGAAAAGTTCGATATGGCGCGCATCAGGCGTATTTTCGAGAAGGGAAATGAGTAATCGGTAATGAGTAGTGAGTAATCGGTAACCGGTAGTCGATAGCCGGTTGATGACCAACAATCCATTCACCAATTCCAGTTCCCAGTTACCAATTACCGATTCCCAGTTACCAATCATCCAAGAAAGGAGCACACAAATGAACAGCGATCTGGCAATGATTATCGATATCACTGAGCGGGAGTACCACGGTATGTCGTTCAATGCGCCGCCGTTGCGCAAGATGCTCGACAAATTGACGTTGGACGAGGTCCCCTCCACCGACACCTACGAAGGGTACTCGGTGTGGGGCATCGTATTGCACCTGCTGTACTGGAAATACCAGTTGCTGGAGTGTTTGAAGGTACCTGACCTACCGGACTATCCCTACCAGAAAGACAATTGGCCCGCACTTCCCGAAATCCGCTCGCAAGAAGCCTGGGAGGAAACACTTGCCTTGATGGATGAATTCCACAACATCTACGTGTCTGCATTGCGCGCCTTTCCTGCGAGCAAGCTGGATGAGAAAATGGAATTCCAGTGCACATGGGGAGATACTATCGCCTGGATGACGACGCACGACACCTATCACATCGCCCAAATCCGCAACATGGGCCTGAAGCATTTCCCTGAAGGAGAATAGGACCATGGAGAGCAAGATCCTGTACTTCGGGACATCCGGTGCCATCAACACGGATGCCACTCAATATGAACAACACTCAACAACGACACTACATTCGTGAGCTGGCCCGCCGCGTGGCGGAGATCGCTGCCAGCGACGAAAATGCCGCCATTCAGCGGCGCTGGCGCGACGTCAACGCGCTTCGCAAACCCGACCGCGCACCGGTCTGGTGCCGGCCCGTAGGCGCGTGGGACGAAATTCTGCCCGACAGCGCGCTGGAATGTACCGATCCCTGGCTGCGGCATCTGGAACGCCACTTCCGCCGGATCCTCATCAAGCACAACATCGCCGACGACAGCCCGGTATCGCCGTGGTTTGGCGTCCACGCCCACTTCGATATCACGCCATCGAACATCTGGGGCGTGGACATCGCGCACGAAGAGAGTGGCATCGAAGGCGGCGCGTGGGGTTACGATCCGCCACTCCAGACAGCGGCGGATTTCGACAAGCTGCGCCTGCCGGCCTTCAATTACAACGTGGCGAAAACGCAGACCGCGCTCGACCGTGCGCACGAGCTACTAGGCGACATCCTCGAAGTGCGCTTGACCTGCGGCGCACCCCTCGGCGCCACATTGGGAATGCCCGCCGCCGACCTGCGCGGCCTCACCCAGATGATGCTCGATATGATCGATGCGCCGGCGTTGATGCACCGGCTGATGGCCTATCTGCGCGACGCGACACTCGGCGCGATGGCCCAGGTCCGCGCGACGGGCCTGCTCACGCCCAATCCATGCGCTCCGATGACGTGCAGCGATCCAGTTGGGAATCCGACCGCGGGCGGCGCAATCGGCTACGAAAATCTCTGGATCATGGCGAACAGCCAGGAATTCGAGGGCGTCTCGCCAAAAATGTGGCGCACGTTCTGCCTGGAATACCAGCGCCCGATTATCGAGCAGTTCGGGCTGAGCGCCTACGGCTGCTGCGAAAACCTCACGCACAAAATCGCGGGGGTGCTTTCACTGAAAAATCTACGCATCTTCGTGTGCAGCGCGTGGACAGACCTGGCGAAGGTCCAGGAGGCCGTGGGACAAAACTACGTCATTATGTGGCGGCAGAAGGCCAGCGACGTCGTCTTCCCGGACGATGATGCCGTCATCCGGCGCGATCTCGAGAACGGCGCGCGGCAGTTGCAAGGATTTCATTATCAAATCGTGCTGCGCGAATTGCAGACGCTCGCCGGACACCCGCGCCGTCTGCACGACTGGACGCGCATCGCCAAAGAGATGGCAGCAAAGTATGCCTAGAAAACGTGAGAAGAATGGTTTGACTTCATGACACTGAGGGCGGATTTTGATCCGTTGTAGAATTATGCAGGATTTCATCGGCACACACTTTGGACAATACAAAATCCTCGCATCTATCGGCGAGGGCGGCATGGGCATGGTCTATCGCGCGCGGGACACGCTCTTGAACCGCGACGTCGCGGTGAAAGTGTTACCTCCGGAATTGGCGCGCGATCGCGAGTTCGTGACACGCTTCCGCCGTGAAGCGGAGACAGCAGCCAGCCTGGATCACCCCCACATCGTCGCGATCTACAATATCGGCGAGCAAAATGGCGTGCATTATCTGGCCATGCGCTTGCTGGAAGGTCAACCCCTCAATCACATCCTGAAACACAGCGGAGCACTGCCGCTCGAGCGCGCGCTGCACATCACGGAGCAGTTGGCGCGCGCGCTGGACTACGCCCACGCGCGCGGCGTAATCCACCGCGACGTCAAGCCGGCCAACATTATGGTGGGGGAAGATGAGCACGTAACGCTGATGGATTTTGGCATCGCCAAGGCCGTGATGGGCAGCAAACTCACACGCACGGGGACGATGATCGGCACGCCGGAATACATGGCACCGGAGCAATTTACCGGCGAGACGGTAGACCTGCGCGCGGACATCTACGCGCTCGGCGTCGTGTTGTACGAGATGCTGACCGGGCGCGTCCCTTTCACCGGCGAGACGCCGGTGTCGATTTCACATGGGCACGTCTACCAACAGCCCGCGCCGCCGCGCCAACTCAACGCGCAGATTCCGTCCGCCGTGGAGCAGGTGCTGCTGCGCGGCCTGGCGAAACGCCCGGACGAGCGCTATCCAAACGCGGGGGCATTGGCGGAGGCCTTACGCGCCGCAGTACACGGCGAGGCCGCTCCCGTGAGCGCACCGGCACGCCAACCGCTCAAGATCGTGACGCCCGACGGCTACGAGTACGCGCTCGCGCCAGGCACGCTGCACCTGGGCCGTTCCGAAGAGAACGATGTCGTGCTATACAACGCGCAGATTTCCCGCCGGCACGCCGAGATTCACTCCGACGCGCGCAGCAGCGCCATCGTCGATCTGAACAGCGCGAACGGCACGTTCGTCAACAGGCAGCGCCTCGCGCCTCACCACCCACGGATGTTGCAGGCCGGAATGTCCATACGTCTGGGCACGGAGACCACCTTGTACGTACGAGCCGGGATGCCGGTTAAGCGCAAGACTGTACCATTTGAGCAACCGGGTTCGCCCCCCCAACATCCTCCGGACAAAACAACGGCCCAGGCGCCC
>Ga0129302_1000797_pt1 | contig 23329 bp, 17 predicted proteins | sample BlaSprsedimmetaG_FD_94476 | JGI IMG/M metagenome (GOLD analysis project Ga0129302, IMG submission 94476) | Hot spring sediment bacterial and archeal communities from California, USA to study Microbial Dark Matter (Phase II) - Blank Spring... | ecosystem: Environmental > Aquatic > Thermal springs...
GATTTAACGGGCTGTAATCGTTCAGCAGTGCCGCAGGTTCGGGCAAGCGGCCAAGCGCCGCGTACCCCGTGTACGTAAGCCTGGCTGATCGCCCGAAGATGCGGTGCTGCTGAACGATTACTAGAAGACTCCCTTTACCTTGCCGGTATTCACGTCCACGTCGATCCGGCGATAGGCGGGATCGGAAGCGGTGCCGGGCATCAAACTGATGGTGCCGGCCACCGGGACCACGAAGCCGGCCCCCTTATAGGTGAGGATGTCGCGAACCGGCAGGATCCAGCCCTTGGGCACGCCCTTGAGGGTCGGATCGTGGGAGAGCGAGAGGTGGCTCTTGACCATGCAGGTGCCCATCTCCTTCATCTCCGGGTCGGCCTCCATCCGCTTGAGCTTGGTCTGGGCCTCGGCGGAGTAGCTGACCCCGTCGGCGCCGTAAACTTCCTTGGCGATCAGTTCGATCCGCTTGCCGAGCGGGGTTTCGAGGTCGTAGAGGAAGCGGAAATCGTTCTCTTCCTCACAGGCATCCACCACCGCGTCGGCAAACTCCAAGGCGCCGTCGCCGCCCTTTTCCCAGTGCCGGGAGAGTGCAACCCGAGCTCCGGCAGCTTCGCAGAGCCGGCGCACCGCCTTGATCTCGTTATCGGTGTCGGTGTAGAAGGCGTTGATGCAGACCACGGGGTTGATCCCGGCCTTCTTGACCGTCTCGATGTGATGGAGCAGGTTCTTGCAACCCTCTTCCACCCAGCCCACGTTCTCCTTGCCGTACTCTTCGGGCATGGGTTTCCCCGGAACGGGGATGGGGGCGCCGCCGTGACACTTGAGGGCCCGGATGGTGGCCACCACCACCGCGCAATGGGGCTTGAGCCCGGAGTAACGGCACTTGAGGTTCCAGAACTTCTCAAAGCCGATATCGGCCCCAAAGCCACTCTCGGTGACGTTGTAATCGGCCAGTTTCAAGGCCACCCGGTCGGCGATGACCGAGCTCTGGCCGATGGCGATGTTGGCGAAAGGTCCGGCGTGAACCACCACCGGCTGGCCTTCCAGGGTCTGCATCAGGTTGGGATTGAGCGCCTCCACCATCCAGGCGGTCATGGCCCCGGCCACATCCAGGTCGGTGGTGGTAATCGGCCGGTCCTGCTTGTCGTAGGCCACCACGATCTTACCGATCCGCTCGCGCATGTCCTTGAGATCTTTGGCCACGGAAAGGATGGCCATGATCTCGGAGCTTACCGCAATAGCAAAGCTGCTCTGCATGGTGAAACCGTCCATCTTGCCGCCCTGGCCGATGGTGATGTTGCGCAGCGCCTGGGCGCAGTAGTCGATGATCCAGTTGAACTCCACCTTCTTGGGGTGGATATCGAGCCGCTTCAGGCCCCGCTTGGCCAATTGCTCGTCGGTGTAGTTGGCCTCGTGCTGCATCCGCGAGGTTAGGGCCACCATTCCCAGGTTGTGGGCGTTCATGATGGCATTGATGTCGCCGGTCAGCCCCAGAGAGAAGGGGGTCAGCGGGATACACTGGGCCAGGCCGCCGCCGGCCGCCGAACCTTTGATATTCATGGTGGGGCCGCCGGAAGGCTGACGGATAGCCCCGATCACGCTCTTGTTGCGCTTGCCCAGGCCCTGGACCAGACCCATGGCACAGGTGGATTTGCCCTCACCCAGGGGGGTGGGGGTGATGGCGGTGACATCGACATACTTGCCATCCGGTTTATCCTTGCAGCGGTCAAGAATCTTGCGGTAGTCAAGTTTGGCCACGTAGTGGCCATGGGGCAGCAGCTCCGCTTTGTCCAGGCCCAGCTTCTCGCCCAGCTCATACACGGTTTTCATGCGGCTTTCCGCCTCTTCAGCGATCTCCCAGTCCGCGTGCTTGGTTGGATCAAGCGCCATTGGTACCCTCCTTAACAGATTGAAATTTGCATAAAAAGTTGGCCGGAACTATTCCGGAACCGTCTGGAACAGTGTTACTCCCCTTGGATTCCCGCGAAGATAATCGGATAACGCCGTTGCATCTCGATCAGCAGCGGATTCATCACCTCCCGCATGGAGGGTTCCGCCGCCCGGGTGGTGCGCAGGCGGAAAATATGCAGCCACTCCAGCAGGTTGGCATAAACGATGATTTCGGTCTTGCAGGAGTTGGGCAGAACGGTGCGGGCCGCCTGGGGAGAGGCGGTGGTCAGCAACTGCAGATAGATCCGTTCGGTCTCGACCATGGCCCGCTCCCAGAGGCGATACTCCTCGCTCCCCTCCGCGAAGAAGAGCGGTTTGATAAAGGTTACCTCATTGCCGAACTTATCCTGGGAGTAGCGGCAGTAACGTTGACTTTCCTGGAGAAAGGAACAGGGCCGATGGCGGACAATTTCGTGGGTCACCGCCCGGTTGGTGACAAAACGGACCGCCAGATAGCGGTGCTTGGCCAGCAGGTCGGCGGACAACTCCTCCACCTCGGCTAAAGAGATCTTTTCCACCTCCACCCCGGTCTGGGCCAGAAAACCACGCCGGCCGGCCAGATCAAAAAAAAACAGCGGATAACGACCGGCGAGAAAGGCGGTAACCCCCTTGATCAGCTTGACGTTGGGGTGGGACTGGAAAAGCTCGCGGAAGGCCCGGACGGTGCCGCTGAGCAGCAGGTTCTTCTCCCGCTTGTCGGGCCGGTCCAGCTGGAGAAATTTGGGCTGAATCGCCAGGAACTGGTCGATGATCGCCTCGGTCTCGCAGCGTACCCGCAGGGTAAGGGCCGCCATCTCCATCACCGAGTTGTGACCATGCTCCATCACCTTGCGGATAAAGGGCTCGGTGGAATCAGCGTTGATCTTCTCCTCGCTCTTGTAACAGAGCCGGCCGCAAAACTCGATCCGCCGGGCCATACTCTGCCGGTCAAGCTCATCAAGTATGGTAAACGACGCCGGAACGATTCGCATAACCCTATCCCTCCAATCTCAGGAGCAGGAGCAAGGGCAGCTGGCTCCGCCCACCGCTCCCTGGTGGCTGGATTGCCAAAACGGCGACATTTCGCGCAGTTTGGCGATAATGCCGGGCAGCTTCTCGACAACGAAATCCACTTCCGCTTCGGTATTGTAGACGCTGAGGCTGAGCCGCACCGAACCGTGGGCGGCGGTGAAGGGCACCCCCATGGCCCGCATCACGTGGGAAGGCTCCAGCGAGCCGGAGGTGCAGGCCGAACCGGAGGAGGCGCAGATGCCGTACTGGTCGAGATGGAGCAGAATCGCCTCCCCTTCCACATACTCGAAACTGATATTGGTGGTGTTGGGCAGCCGCTTTTGAGGATGGCCATTGAGCAGGGAACTGGGGATTTGGGCCAGCAAGCCCCGCTCCAGCTTGTCCCGCAGGGCCCGTACCCGGCCATTCTCCTCCTCCATCCGGTCGGCGGCCAGCTCACAGGCCCGGCCCAGCCCGACAATGGCGGCCACGTTTTCGGTCCCACCCCGGCGCCCCTTCTCCTGATGCCCCCCGATGATCAGCGGCGCGAACGGAGCACCCTTGCGGACGTAGAGTACCCCGATCCCCTTGGGGGCGTGGAGTTTATGGCCGGAGATGGAGAGAAAATCGATGACCGAGTCAGCCAGGTTGATGGGAATTTTACCCACCGCCTGGACCGCGTCGGTATGGAAGAGAATGCCCCGGCTTTTGGCAATCCTGGCCATCTCCTCCACCGGAAAGATCACTCCGGTTTCGTTGTTGGCCCACATCACGCTAACCACCGCGGTGTCATCGGCCAGGGCCGCCTCGTACTGCTCCAGATCAAGCATCCCCTCCCGATCCACCGGCAACTGGGTAACCCGGTGCTTATGGCCGGTAAGGCGGTCAAGATGCTCGCAAAGATTCTTCACCGCGGGATGCTCCACCCGGGTAGTGACAATATGGCGTTTTTCGGAATTGGCCTGCAAGGCGGCAAGAATGGCGGTGGAGTCACTTTCCGTGCCGCAGCTGGTGAAGATCAACTCCTCGGGCTGGGCCCCGATCAGATCGGCCACCTGGCGGCGGGCGGCCACCACTTGGCGACCTACCTGACCGCCGAAACTGTGCATGGAGGAGGGGTTGCCGTAAAGATCGGAAAAATAGGGCAACATCGCCTCCAGCACCTCGGGGGCAACCCGAGTGGTGGCGTTGTTGTCCATGTAGATCACCGGGCGTTGGTCTTGCCTTGCGCTGGTCATTGTTAGCGGGCCTCCTCGACGATCAGGCTGTCGAGCACCTGTTCGCGCAATTTTTTTTCGACATACTCCTTGAGGGTGGTCTGGGATTTTTTGCAGGTGCCGCAGGCACCCCGCAGGGCGACGGTCACGAAATTACCGTCGAGATCGATCAGTTCAATATCGCCGCCATCCTTGCGCAAGGCCGGCCGGATCTCCCGGTCAAACAACTCCTCGATCAGCTTGATCTTCTGGATATTGGTCAAACCCCGCTTGCGCTGATCGGGGATGATCTCCTGCACCTCGTGCCGCTCCTCGCGCAGAATCTCCTCCAACCGCTCCACGCAGCGACCGCAACCGCCGCCGGCCTTGGTGAAGTTGGTGATCTCCTCCACCGTTTTCAGCTTGCTCTCCTTGATGGCCCGGCGGATCTCCAGGTCGGTGACCCCAAAGCATTCGCAAACCACCTCCCCCTGAACCATGGGGATCGGCGCCCCCCGGTAGTTGGCAATCGCCGCCTCCAGGGCTTCACGGCCCATCACCGAGCAGTGCATCTTCTCCTTGGGCAGACCGCCGAGAAAGTCGGCGATATCCTCGTTGCTTATCCTGGCCGCCTCCTCCAGGGTCAACCCCTTGATCATCTCGGTCAGGGCCGAGGAGGAGGCAATGGCGCTGGCGCAACCGAAGGTCTTGAACTTGGCGTCGGCGATCCGCTGATCGGGACCGAGTTTAAAAAAGAGCTTAAGGGCATCACCACAGGCCAGGGAACCAACCTCACCGACCCCGTCGGCATCGGGAATCTCCCCCACGTTCCGGGGGTTCATAAAATGATCTCTAACCTTGTCCGTATATTCCCACATGGGGGATCTCCTTAAGAAAAAAAGCTTACGCGGATCGGGGAAAAGCACGCAAAAGCGCTGGGCCGCCAGGGAGGTATTTCGGCAAACCCGAGTAGAATAATTTGTCCCGCCTTAAAAATCAACGTAAACGTTCCACCTTCTCGCGGAGTTCCTCCCCGGGCCGCCATCAGCGGCCCACCGGCAAGCGGCGGCTACTGGCGCAACACCTCGGCGCTGACCCCCACCTTGCCGTAGTTGCTGGCCCCACATTCATTTTTACCCAGGTCCATTATATTGGCCTCCTCGGGGCTGACCTTGAGCCAGCCGCCGTTGACCCGGCGAATCTCGGCATAAACCCCGGGTTGGGGCCGCATGTTCTCCTGGATAAATTCGGCAAACTTCTTCTCGTTGGGCTGGCGAAAGGCGGCCACCTGCCGGCGCAACTCCCCCAACCGACCTCTGATCAGCAGCTCCTTATCGGCCTCCTCCCAGGTGGTGTAGTGGCCGGGCAGGACCACGATCTCGTCGCCGAGATGGCGCAGGCGGAGCATCAAGGAGAGGTAGAGCTCCCGGGCCCACTGCTCCCACTTGCCACCCAGATCGGGCCGGCCGGAAGTGTTGACGAAAATGGTGTCGCCACTCAGCAGGTATTTACCGCCGATCAGATAACAGGTGCTGCCCATGGTGTGGCCGGGGGTATGGAGAGCCTTCACTTCGGGGCCGGCCGCCGCGAAACCAAAGGTGTCATTATCCGCCACCGCTTCGTAAGCAAAGTCCGCGCCCTCAAAATCAAGGCGGTTGGCGCCGTTGAGACAGCCGGTTTTCTCCACCAGGGCCGGTCCCCCGGAGATATAATCGGCCTGGCGGTGGGTTTCGAAGGTGCGAATGATTGTGGCGCCGTGACTGGCGGCCAATTCGATATAGGCCTCGATATTGCGGGAAGGATCGAAAACCATCGCTTCCCGGCCGCTGATCAGCAGGTAGCTGCAGGCAGCCTTGCCGGGCCGATTGAGCTGATAGAGCAGATAGGGATCGCTCGCGGGATTGACCCGGCGGGGCACCAGCAGGTTGCCCCAACCGACAATGCCCTCCTCCAGATAGCCCACATCGGCAAAACCGTTGTCAACCAGGATCTCGGCCACATATTTGGCCGACCCCTCCTTGGCGCAGACAATTCGGATCTTCTCCCCGGCGGGGATCCGGGCCAGGCTCTCCTGCACGTTTTCCATGAAATGAAAATAGGGAATATTGATGTAAGGGAAAAATCGTGGCCCTTCCACACACCAGTTGGCGAAATCTTTCTCGTTGCGCACGTCGAGCAGGACAAAGTCCGGGCCTTGGGCGATCTGGTCAAAAAGTTCCATCGCGCTAAAAAGATAAGGTTTGTTGTTACTCATCGCTTCGCTCCTGAAATAAAGTTGTTTTCCATCCTCCCGGACCCTGATTCGCCCCGGGTCCGGCTCTGAATCAGAACTCCAATTACCACGCTCCCAATAAATAGTAAAAATATTTATTAACAAAAAATAAAAAGGTTCAGCAAGGGTTTTAGGGATGAAAGTGGGCATGGATGGCGGCGGCCAGTTCGGGGCCGACCCCGGGCACGGCCGCCAGCTGGGCCGGGGTGGCGGCGGCTATCCCCGCCAGGCTGCCCAGAGTTTTGAGCAAAACCTGTTTGCGGGCCGGCCCTATTCCGGGAATCCGGTCAAGGTCGGAGAGCAGTTGCCGTTGGCCGCGCAATCCACGATGGAAGGTGATGCCGTAGCGATGGGCTTCGTCACGCATCCGCATGAACAGCAGCAATATTGGCGAGTGGGCCGGCAGGTTGAGGGGATTTTTACGGCCGGGGATAAAGATTCGCTCACCAGTTCCTCCGCGATCCTTGGCAATGGAGGCCAGGGCGGGCAGATCTTCAGCCAGGCCCAATTCGCCGGTGACCGCCTGGGCCACTCCCAGTTGCCCCCTGCCGCCATCAAGCAGCAGCAGATCGGGCAGGGTCCCCTCCTCCCGGCTCCGGCTCAGGTGGCGAATAAGCACCTCACGCATCATGGCATAATCGTCGGGGGTATCCGTACCCCGAATCTTAAAGCGGCGATATCGGGCGCTCTCCTTCTCCCCGGCCTTGAAGGAGACCAGCGACCCCACCGCCTCCCGGCCGCCCAGGTTGGAGATGTCAAGGCACTCAATCCGCTGGGGCGGTCGGTCCAGACCAAGGGCGGCGGCAATCATCCCGGCCAGCCGCTCATCCTGCCGTTGACTGCGGCCCTGCTCGGCCAGGATTTGAGCGGCATTGTCCCCGGCCAGGGCCACCAGAGCTCTTTTGTCCCCCCGCTCAGGCACCGGCAGTCGCACCGGGCCGCCCCGTTTTTCGCTCAACCATTCGGCCAGGGCCGTGACGCCGTCGGGAACAAGGGGCAGCAGGATAGTGGGGGGGATTTGGCGCCCGACCGGGTCGTAGAAACGACGGAGCAGCTCGGCCAGCACCTCGGCATCATCGCCCAGGGGTTGATCGAGAAAAAACTCCCGTTTATCGACCAGGGCCCCCTCCCGAATCAACAGCAAAGCCGCCGCCACCCTCCCCTCCCGGCGAACAAAGCCAAAAACATCCCGGTCGGCCGCTTCCCGGCTCAAAACCACCTGTTTCTCCAGGGTCTGGCCCAAGGCTCGAATCTGATCCCTCAGGGCGGCGGCCTCCTCGAAGCGAAGATCCGCGGCCGCCGCCCGCATGTTGCCCTCCAACTCGCGGATCAAATCCCGCTTGCGTCCATCGAGAATGGCCAGCACCCGGTTGACCCGCTCCCGGTATTGCTCCGGGGTGATGGCCCCGATGCAGGGAGCGGGACAGCGCCCCATCTGATGGTTCAAGCAGGCCCGCTGACCGGGACGGAATTTTTTACTTTTGCAGCGCCGGAGAGGGAAAAGAGCGTTGAGCAGGCGAATGGTTTCCCACATCGCCGCGGGGGAGGCGTAGGGCCCGAAGTAGCGGGCCCCGTCCCGGCTGATCCGCCGGGTCATCAACAGACGGGGCCACTCTTCGTTGACCGTGACCTTGATCGAGGGGTAGTTCTTGTCATCCCGCAAGATCACGTTGTAGCGAGGCCGATACTGCTTGATCAGGCCCGCCTCCAGGATCAGGGCCTCCTTTTCGGTGCGGGTGAGCATGGTGTCCACCGCCGCCACCCTGGCCAGCATCGCCGCGGTCTTGCCAGCCCCGGCCCGATCGATCCGGGTGTAGGAGGAGAGCCGCTTACGCAGGCTGACCGCCTTGCCGACATAGAGGACCTCGCCGGCGGCATCCCGCATCAGGTAAACCCCCGGGCCATCGGCCGCGCCCTTGATCAGTTCCGCCTTGAACATCTCCCGCTTAGATGGTGACCTCAAACCGGCAGACCCGGTCGCCGGTACACCAGCAATCGGTTTCCCGCACCTGGCATTTTTGCCCCAGGTGGACGGAAAAAAGCCCGGCGATCAACCCTTCGTCAAAGGTGCAGACCGATTCATGGGTAATGGGCAGACCGGAACAGTCGAGATCCTCGGAGATGGTCAGCACAAAAAAACCGGCGGCCTGATCGACCCGCTCCACCCGCAACAGGCCGATCTCCAGCTTCTCCAGCAACTCGGCCAGTTCACCGATAAACCGATCGAAGCCGGTGGCCTGGGTCAGATACTGGTCATGAAGCGCCCGACCCGCCTGCAGGCCGGCTTGGTAAAAGATGCGATTGGCAACCTCCGCGCCAAACTCCCTGATCAGGAGATCCCGCAGAGAAAACTGCATCATCCGGTAGGCCAGCACACTGGTTCGGTTACCGAAGGTCGGCCTGCCCCAGGCGATATCGCCCAGGTGAGACCATTTGAATTGCAGTGCCTGTCGCTGCTCTTCAGTCATGGCCATCTTCTCCATCGTAAAGGTTGGGGGCAACGCAAAGCGCCAGCCAGCGCCCGGGGGCGGGCGGATTCTCAACACCCAGCGCGACCAGAAACCAGCGCAACTCCTCCGGGGTGCAGTTCAGGGAAGGAGGCCGAAGCCCGGCCATGGTTTCCCGGACCTCGTTTTCCAGAAAACTCACCAGGGCCGCGGCAATCTCCCGGCGCAGCTCCCCGGCCGGTTCAAGTCGGCAGCGGCGGCAGAATTTACCCAGCCGCTGCCAGTTCCAGATGGCCCGTCGCACCCCCCGATAAATGGCGAGATCACGATTGGCGGGAGTAAGATCGCGCAGGATGATCTCTCGGTAGCGGGCCATCACCCCAGCTTGCAAGGCAGCCAACTCCTCCCGGCTCAAGCCGGCCAGGCCTGGCCCCTCGGGATCCTCGCTTAGGTGGTAGAGGGAGTTGTGATAGGCAATTTCGGGAATCTCCCCGGAATTGCGAACTATCAACTCCTCATCGGCGATCAGGGCCCGACGGTCCACGCCTGGATCAGGGATGATGCTGGTGCTGCTGTTCACTCATCCTCCGCCGTTCGGCCCGGCGCCAGCGAATCATGATGGTATCTTCGGCCCTGTCCAGATAGGCCCGGCGCAGGGCAGCCTCGATATCCCCCAGTTCGCCACCCCGCCGCCGCCTAACCTCCTCGGCCCGGTCCTGGGAAGCGAAAGCCATCTTGCTGACCCGGCTCATGGTGCCCGGCAGGTCGGAACCGATCAGGTAAACCGCCTCCTCAACCTCCGTCAGGGGCTTGATCTCGGCCTCGGCTCCGAAATCGGCGGCGTAGATCGCCATGGGACCCCGGTCGATATTCAGGGCCCGGCTCAGGGCGGCGCAGCCCAGAGAACAGGTGGCATCCACCAGTTGATCTTCATAATGGATCAGATGGCGGCTGTGATGCCAGCGGCGGCGATCCATCCCGCAATAGGGGCAGCTGGGGTATTTTTCCAATTCATTGATCAACGGCTCGGGGTCGGGCTTGGTTTTGGGAATAAACTGCAGCGGCGTGCCGTCGGTGGAGCCGCCGCATGAGCAGGAGGGGGATTTTGCCCCGGCGGTTTGGCCGCCCTGGCAGGGGCGGGCCTCCACCGAAGCCCCGCCAAGCAGGGCCGCCCCGGCCAGGGCGCCCGCTCCCATGATTTTAAGGATCCGTCGTCTGTCCACGGAGGCCGCTGTTTCTTTCATTCACTCTCCTCTCAGGTTCGGTTGTTGTCGAAACTCCCGGCCAAACGCTTCAATTTTCGGCGATAACATCGGTGGCCTGGCCGGCCAGCCATTTGATCAGCTTATTAAGCCTGCGCTCCACATCACGCTCCATGGTGCCGGGATGGAAGGTATCCTCCGCCTCCAACCGGACAATCCGGCCAAACAGGCCGCTGATCAATGAAGTATCACTCTCCAGCCCATTGGGATCCAGGAGTTTCAGCTCCACCTCGCAAACCTTGAACAGGCCGATGGCCGGATCGAACTGCACGCCGGAGATGGCTGCCCCGGTTCGGCTCAAATCAAGGATTGGCCGGAAAGAGCCTTTTTGCCCACCGCCAGGCTGGCCACGTGGGCCGGCATGGCGTAACGCTTTTCCCGGCGGCGGTTGAGGATGTTGATCGAGGCCCGGATCTTGGTCTCCAGTTCATTGACCGAGAAAGGCTTGACGATGTACTGAGTGACCCCCAGCTGGATGGCCATGATAATGGCATCGCGGCCGGCGTTGGTGGTCATCATAATAAAGGGGTCGCCGCCAGCTTGGCATCGTTGCGCACCTGATAGAGCAGCTCCTCGCCGTTTATGTTGGGCATGTTCCAGTCGGAGATGATGATATCGATCTCCTCCTCCTGTTTAGAAAAAAAACAATGCTCAGCTTGCCGAAAGAAAACCCATCGGTCAAGTTAATATCGTACCGCAAACGTATCGGCTCCGCCCGAAAACAGTAAAAAAATATATCCAAGCAAATGGCGTTTGACTATAATGCTTTCTTGATATATTCAACAGTTGCCGGAAGAGCTTCCCGCAGCCCAACCCGGAGAGCCTTGATTTATGAAGGACAAAACCGACCCGCAGGAGCTGGGCTTCCTTCTGGCCGCTCTCTTCTGGACTTTGGCAATCGCCATCCTGGCCACCTGCCAGCAGAGCAGCGACCGCCAGGCCGCCCTGGAAAACGCCAAGATCTCCGCCCGGCAGAGCTTCAACAAGGATCTACTGATTCGTCGTTGGGCCAGCGAACAGGGCGGGGTTTACGTCCCGATAACTCCCGCCACTCCGCCCAATCCCCATCTGTCCCACCTGCCCGAACGGGATATCACAACCCCCTCGGGCCGACCCCTGACCCTGCTGAATCCCGCCTATATCATCAGGCAAATCCACCAATTCGGCCGCGACTCGGGCGATCATGGTTATGGCCACATTACCAGCCTGAAACCGCTCAGGCCAGAAAATGCCCCCGATAACTGGGAAAGGTCGGCCCTGGAAAAGTTAGCCGCCGGCGAACCGGAATGGTCGAACCTGGAATGGCTCGCGGGGGCAATCTATCTGCGCCTGATGCAACCCCTGGTCCTGGAACCGGCCTGCCTTCAGTGCCATCCGGAGCAGCCGGTGGGTTCAATTCGGGGTGGGATCAGCGTGTCGATTCCCTGGGCCCAGTTCCAGGAGACTATTACGCGAAAACGGACCCTGCTCTGGCTGGGCCATGGGGCCCTCTGGCTGCTGGGGCTGGGGGGGCTGGGTTTTGCCCGCCACCATCTCCGGCGCCATTTTTTCAAAGTCCGGCAAGGCGAACAGCGTCTGCGCCAAAGTGAAGAGAGATTCCGCCTGCTGGCCGAAGGAACCCAGGCGATACCCTGGGAGTTGGACCTTGGCACCAACCGCTGGACCTACATCGCCCCCCAGGTCGGCAAGATTCTGGGCTATCCCCCGGAGGAGTGGCGTGATCTCGGGTTCTGGGAGGAGCGTATCCATCCGGATGACCGCCAGCGGGTCCTTGAACATTGCCGGCACTGTCGAGAAGAGGGCCAGGACCAGCAGTTCGAATACCGTTTTCTGAAAAAGGACGGCAACTTCGCCTGGCTGAAAACTCTGGCCACGGTTAGGATGGAGCAGGGCCGGCCGGTTCGGGTCCGGGGGGTGATGCTTGACCTGACCGAACGCCACATCATGGAAGAGAAGCTTCGCCAGGCCGCCAAAATGGAGGCGGTCGGCACCTTGGCGGCAGGAGTTGCCCACGACTTCAACAACATACTAACCTCGCTGATCAGCTTTGCCACCTTGGTCAAACGCCGGCACCTGGATGATGAAATCAGCCAGGACTATCTCCAGGAGATGCTTGACGGGGCCAACCGGGCGGCGGAGCTTACCCGCAGCTTACTGGCCTACAGCCGCAAACTGGAAGTCAAACTCAAGCCGGAAGATCTCAACGATATCGTCGAAAAAAACCGCAAGCTGCTCCGCAGGTTGATCCGCGAAAATATCGAGATCGCAACCGAGTTGACCGAGAGCGAACTGCCGGTACTGGCGGATCGGGCCCTAATCGAGCAGGTGTTGCTGAACCTGGCCGGCAACGCCCAGGACGCCATGCCCGTGGGCGGCAGCCTGACCATCGGCACCGGTCGCATCGACTCCCTGAACCGGGACAACAAGGCGGTACCGCCCGCCATTCCCCTACCCTGTGCCATTTTGACCGTGGCCGACACCGGGGTCGGGATCGACCCGGGTAGACTGGAGCGGATCTTCGACCCCTTCTTCACCACCAAGGCGGTGGGCCAAGGCACCGGCCTGGGCCTGGCTCAGGTGTACGGGATTGTGCTGCAGCACGACGGAGTGATCAACGTGGACAGCGAGCCCGATGGCGGCAGCGTGTTCACCATCTTTCTTCCCCTCCACACCGGCGGGCCCACGGTAAGCGATCGGCCGGAAATAGTTGAAAACGCCCCGGTGGCCGACAGCCCGCTGAATATCCTGCTGGTGGAGGATGAACCCCAGGTGAGAAAAGTTCTGGAACGGCTGCTGACCAGCCGGGGCCACCGGGTCCTGGAGGCCGCCCAGGGCCTGGAGGCCCTGCAGATCATGCGGCGGCAACCCGAAAACATCGACCTGGTGGTCATGGATGTGATCATGCCGGGGATGAACGGCCGGGAGACCTTCCGGGAGATGCGAACCATCCGTGCTGATATCAAAGTGCTGTTTATAAGCGGTTATCCCGGCGATGTCATCACCATCCAGGATATCCGGGATGAAAAACTCGACCTTTTGGCCAAACCCCTGGTCCCCCGGGAACTGATCGAAAAAATCAAAGCGCTAACCAACAAGTGATGATGCTCTCCATCGAACTGATCTTCAACCTGGCCCTGCTGGTGGCCTTAAGCGTCATTTCCGGCTTCATCGCCCAGCGCTGGCCGCAGACCAGTCGCCGGGGGCTCCTGTTGCAGGGGGTGCTTTTCGGCAGTGCCGCCATCGTCGGAATGCTCAATCCCCTGGTGCTGGGACCGGGGCTGATCTTTGACGGCCGTTCGGTGATGATCAGCCTCTGCGGCCTGTTCTACGGCCCCTGGGCCGCCGGCGTAGCCGCCCTGCTGACCATCGGCGCCCGACTGGAGATGGGGGGCACCGGGGCGTTCACCGGGGTTATGACCACCATCACCGCCCTGGTGCTCGGGCTGCTGGCCCACCACCGGCTCACCCCCAACCGGCGGAGCTCCCTTGCCGCCGGCGAGCTCTATCTCTTCGGACTGGTTGTTCATCTGGCCGTGCTGCTGGTAATGCACCTCACTTTCCCCCCCGAGATCGCGGCCACCATCCTCAAACGGGTGGGGTTGCCGATTATCCTGCTCTACCCCCTGGCCACCATTCTGGTGGGCAAGATTTTGGTGGACCAGGCGGCCTTAAGGGCCAGTGAGCGGAACTACCGGCGGCTGTTTGAGGTTCACGCCGCCGTTAAAATGCTGATCGACCCCGATACCGGAGCGATCGTCAAGGCCAACCACGCCGCCGCCGCCTTCTATGGCTGGTCCCGGGAACAACTGGGAGAAATGAACATCAAGCAGATCAACACGCTGCCCCCGGAGCAGATTGAAGAGGAGATCAAAAAAGCCAGGGCCAGCAGCCGGGTTCACTTTGAATTCAAACACCGCCGAGCCGACGGCTCGATCCGCGACGTGGCGGTATTCAGCAGCAAAACCACCATGAGCGGCCGGGAGCTGCTCCACTCCATCATTATCGATATCACCGAGCAGAAGGAGGCGGAAAGGGAACAGCAGAAGTTGCGGAGCCAACTGCTCCAGGCCCGCCAGATGGAAGCGGTGGGCCGATTGGCCGGGGGAGTGGCCCACGAGTTCAACAACATGATGACCGTGGTCCTCAGCCGGGCCCAAATGGCCATGGATCACGCCCGGCAAAACCCCCAGCTGGAGGAGGATCTGAGCGAAATATACAAAGCCGCCGAGCGCTCCGCCGGGCTGACCAGGCAGTTGCTGGCCTTTGCCCGCAAACAGTTGATTATCCCCCAGGTACTGGACCTCAACACGGCGGTGGAAAACATCAAACAACTGCTGACCAATCTGCTCGGCGAAGGGCTTGAGCTGCAATGGCACCCGGAGCCCAAGCTGTGGCCCCTCAAACTTGACCCCAGCCAGATTGAACAGCTGCTGCTCAACCTAGTGGAAAATGCCCGGGACGCCATGGGCGAAACCGGATCGGTCAGGATCGCCACCGCCAACACCACCCTGCAGCCGGCCGATTGCGCCGAACGCCCCTGGCTGGTGCCCGGCGAATATGTTTTGCTCACCGTCGGCGATAATGGTCGGGGAATGGATCGGGAAACCCAGTTGAAGATATTCGATCCCTTTTTCACCACCAAGGAGTTCGGCCAGGGGCCCGGTTTGGGTCTGGCCACCGTTTATGGTATCGTCAAGCAGAACCGGGGGTTTATCGATTTGGAGAGCGAACCGGACCGGGGCACCACCTTTACCGTCTACCTCCCCCGACACCACGAGGAAGAGCCAGTAAATGAACGGCAAAGTACTGATCATTGACGACGAACTCCCCATCCGCAAGGCCTTCACCGCCTTGCTGGCGGAGCGGGGATTGGCAACCGCCGCGGTGAAAAGCGGGCCCGAGGCCCTGACCCTGCTGGCCGGGGCCGCGGCCGATTTCGATATCGTCCTGCTGGATTTTGCCATGCCGGAGATGGACGGGCTGGCGGTACTCCGGGAGATCCACCGCCGCCACCCGGAAATAGTGGTGATCATGATCACCGGCTATGCCGAAGTTGCCCTGGTGGTGGAGGCGATCAAACTGGGGGCCTACGACTACCTGCTCAAACCCCCCGATCCCGACCATCTGTTGCTGACCATCGAACGGGCCCTGGAAAAGGGGCGCCTGCAAAGGGAGGTACGGCAACTTGACCGCAGCCTGGGCTCCTCTCTGGAGATGCAGTTGGGTCGCGGCGAGGCGATCCGGCGGGTGATCGAGGAGATCCGGCGGGTGGCCGCCTCCGATTTTTCCCTGGTCATCGAAGGGGAAACCGGCACCGGTAAAACCTTTATCGCCTCCCTGATCCACAACCTCAGCCACCGGGCCGCCGGGCCGTTTATCGCCCTCGACATGGGCTCCATCCCGGAAAGCCTCCTTGAAAGCGAGCTGTTCGGCCATGAAAAAGGGGCCTTCACCGGGGCCGAACGCCGAAAAAAAGGCTACTTCGAACTGGCCCGGGGCGGCACCCTACTGCTTGACGAGTTGCAGAACCTGACTCTCCAGGCCCAAAGCAAAATCCTGCAGGTGGTGGAGGAGAAAAGTTATTACCCGGTGGGGGGGAGCAAACCGCTGACCACCGATCTGCGAATCATCGGGGCCACCAACTCCGATCTCGACCGAGCCGTGGCGGAACGAACCTTCCGCCAGGATCTCTACTACCGACTCAACGAATACCACGTCACCCTGCCCCCCCTGCGGCAGCGTCCCGAGGATATCCCCCTGCTGGCCGCCCGCCTGCTGACCGACGCCGCCACGGAGATGAACCGGGGGTTTACCGCCCTGGATGACAGCGCCCTGGCCCTGCTGGTCGAACACCCCTGGCCGGGCAACGTGCGGGAGCTGAAAAACGTGCTGCGCCGGGCGGCCCTCCAAAGCGATAACCGGGAGCTGACCGCCGAGATGATCGCGTGGGCCCTGGGCAACGGCCGGAGAACCCCGGAAGCCTCCCCCCAGCGGTCAAGCGATCAAACCGCCGGCGAACCCGTCAGCCTGGAGGAGGCGGAGCGGGAGGCCATCGGCCGGGCCCTGGCCCATACCGGCGGCAACCGGACCAAGTCCGCCGCCATCCTGGGGATCACCCACAAAACCCTGCTGACCAAAATCAAAAAATACGGCCTCTTCTAGGCAACTCCCGACCGGCCGCTGTCCAGAACCAGACGGACCTTGACCGCCAGCTCCTGTTCGGCGAACGGCTTGGGGATAAAGTGTACCCCCTCGTCGAGTACCCCCCGGTGGGCGATAACGTTGGCGGTGTAGCCGGACATGTAGAGTACCTTGAGGTTGGGATAACGCCCCAGCAGCTTTTCGGCCAACTCGCGGCCGTTCATCCCGGGCATCACCACGTCGGTGATCAACAGCTCGATGCCCCCGGAATGCCCGCCGACCAAAGCCAGCGCCTCCCTGGGGCTGCCGGCCGCCAGCACCCGGTAACCCAGCTTCTCCAGCATCTTCTGCCCCATCCGCAGGATCGCCCGTTCATCCTCAACCAGCAGCACCGTTTCACCTTGGGCCCGGGGGGACTCGCGGGAATCCTCGACGGCCAGCTCGTCGGCATCACCCGGATGCCGGGGCAGACAGATCTTAAAAGTAGTCCCCTTGCCCGGCTCACTGTAAACGTTGATAAACCCTTCGTTTTGCTTCACAATACCGTAAACGGTGGCCAGGCCCAGGCCGGTACCCTCCCCCACTCCCTTGGTGCTGAAAAAGGGCTCAAAGATATGCTCCCGCACCGATCTTTCCATGCCGCGACCATCGTCACTCACCATCAGCAAGGTAAAATCGCCGAGAACAGCCTCCTGGTGATGGGCGCAATAGGCTTCATCAAAGGTAACATTCTGGCTCTCGATGGTGATTTTACCCACCCCGGCAATGGCATCCCGGGCATTAACGCAAAGATTGGCCAGCAACTGATCGAGCTGGGAAGGGTCGATCTTGATCGGCCATACTCCGGCCCCGGGCAGCCAGGCCAACTCGATATCCTCGCCGATCAGCCGCCGCAGCATCTTGAGGGTTGAGCCGACCCGTTCATTGAGATCCAGCACTTCGGGGGCAATGATCTGGCGACGGGCGAAGGCCAGCAGTTGCCGGGTGATGTTGGCCGAGCGTTCGGCGGCATTACGAATTTCGTGGAGGTCGCCGCAAAGCCGGTCATCGGGGTCCATCTCGGCGATGGCCATCTCGGTATAGCCCATGATCACGCTGAGCATGTTGTTGAAATCATGAGCCACCCCCCCGGCCAACTGGCCCACCGATTCCATCTTGCGGGCCTGGAGCAGTTGCTCCTGGAGCTTCTCCCGCTCCCCGGCCGCCCTTACCCGCTCGGTAACATCCCAGACCATGGACGCCATCAACCCTTTGCCGGGAATCGGAACATTCCGGGCCGTGATGTAGGAAGTTTCCCGGCCCCGGCGGGTGATGGGCACCTCATCCCAGTGCATCCGCTCCGGGTCGCCGCTGGCACAATCGGCCAGCACCCTTTGCCTGATCTCCTCCCTGAACCGGGGATCCTCATAAACACTCTCCCAGAAATCGCCGCTGATCAACGCCTCTCTGGTCGTCCGGTAAAATCGGGGAAAGTTGTCGTTCATGTAGGAGAATTTCACCGTGGGATCGACGGAATTAACCGAGATACCCACCGGCAGATGATCCATTACCATCCGCACAAACGACTCGCTCTCCCGCAACTCCGCGGTCCGTTCGGCCACCCGCTTGCGCAGCGACCAGGACCAGAGGAAAAAGATCAGGATAAGGAGCAGCAGGGGTCCGGCCACCATGGCGACATAACGGGTGATTTCCCCGGATGTGAACTCGGAATCCTCATAGACCCCCATCCACTGCTGGTGAATGCGGCGGTACTCCCCGGTGTCGGCCAGCACCTTCAGCCCTTCGCTGAGCTGGGCCAGCAGGGCCTGGTTGCCCTTGGCCACCGCGTAACAGTAGCCGGAGGAAAGCAGGGGCTGGTGCCCGACCAGCAGATTGTTCCAGCCCTGTTCGCTGATCCAGTAATGGGCGCTGAGGCGTGAGACCAGGGCGCAGTCATGACGGCCCAGAGCCAGCTCCCGCAGGGCCTGCTCCGGCCCGTCAACCGCGGTCAGCCACTGGCCGAGACCGTTCTCCAGGGCGAAATCATGCATGATATCCCCCGTCTGCACCACGATTCGCTTGCCCACCAGTTCGGCCAGATTGACCGGCGGAGCGCCCTCGCCGCGCCTGACCACCGCCACCCCCTCCTTGATCAGGTGGGGTTGGGTAAAATCGAAACTACGATTCCGCTCATGGGAGTAAAACATCCCCTGCAGGGCATCGATCTCACCCGTGGCCAGGGCCCGGCGGATCTCCCCCCAGGGCCCCAGGCGGATTTCAACGTTGAGTCCCATCTCCCGGGCGATGGCCCGGGTGAGATCGACGTTGTAGCCAGCCGGGAGCCCTTGCTCGTCCAGGTATTCAAAGGGGGGATAGCTGTGATCGCCCCCGATCACCAGGGGGCGGTGGCTTGGCAGCTCCAAGGCGGCAAACCATTTGGCGTGCAGGGCCCTGAAAGTGCCGTCGGCGATGACCAGGGCCAGACCTTCGTTGAGCAGGGCCAGGGTCGCGTGATCGCCCTTTTTGACGGCAAAGCCGAAATCCTGGCGGAACTCCTCCAGGGGCCGGTTGATAACCCGGAGATTGGCAAGACCGCCTTCCTGGATCAAGCGCAGAGCCACCAGCCGCTGGGTCACCACGGCGTCATGGCGCCCATCGGCCAGCTCCCGCAGGGCCTCCTCGAAAGAGAGGGTGGTGTGGATCGTGATTCCCCGCTCTTCCCGCCGCAGAAACTCCTCGGCATTGTCCCCCTTCATTACGGCGACCTGTTTGCCCCGCAGGTCGTCGAGGCTGCCGATCCCCTGGGTCCCTTCCCGCACCACGATGGCCCCATGCAGAGACATGTAAGGGAAGGTAAAATCAAAAATATCTTCCCGTTCCGGCGTGCGGCCCACCAAAGGCAGGGCCTGGACCTCCCCCCGGGCCAGCCAGCCACGCACCTCGGACCAGGGCCCGACACGAAAGCTAACCTCCCGGTCCATGGCCGTCAGCGCCGCCCGCAGCAACTCCACCGAAAAGCCGCTGGCCCGGCCCTCTCCGTCGACCACACAAAAGGGCGGATAGTCGGTTTCGGTGGCGCTGCGGGTCGGCTCCCGGGCCATCACCGACCCGGGCGAGATCAAGGTCCAGGCCAGGATCGTCACCATACCGAGCGAAACTCGCCTGACCAGATCCCTGCCCCAAAAGGGCAGCAGGCATTTTCGCAATTCCCCGCTGGACATCAATCCTTCCCGGTTACACGTTAATTTTTTTCCAAACTCCCACCTTGTGGCTGCCTATCCGAAAAAGTTTATAAAAATATAGGCTCAGCTGTCAAGGTTTACGGAAAATATTGCCCGAGGACCGCGGCGATCAATGGACGCCCCGACTCACCATCCCGGTAATTATTACTCTGTAAAAATTCCCATCCTGTAATTCCGCAACCTCGGTTGCCTACCTCCAAAAAAGTAAATTAGCTCGCTATTTCAAGACAATTATCGGTTGGCATCAACCTTGCTAAGGGGATGACCAGTCCCCGGATTATCCCGGGCTTCGGCCCGATGATTCAACCAAGAAGGAGTAAACCATGAACAACGTGGCAGACAGCAGCACAATCATGGTGGTGGACGACGACCCTCGGGTTCTGAAGGCGGTAAAGGCGATCCTCCAGGGCGAGGGTTACCAGGTTGACGTCTGTCAGGATGGCATCGAGGCACTAAAGACCTTCCCCACCAAGGAGTATGACGCGGTCATCTCCGACATCAAGATGCCGGAGATGGACGGGATCGCCCTTCTGGAAAGGCTGCGGCAACTGGACCAGGAGGTTCCGGTCATCCTGCACACCGGCTATGCCGAGCTGGACACCGCCATGACCGCAGTGCAGCAGTCGGCCTTCGATTACCTGGTCAAGCCCGTCGACCCGGACAAATTGAGCAGGGCGATCGGCCAGGCGGTGCTGTTCCGCAACCACCACCGATTGAAAAAAAATTACCAGAGCCGGTTGGAGTCCGAGGTGGAGGCGGCCACCGTCGGCCTGTTCAAAATGGTGGAGGAACTGCGGGAGGCCCGGGACGAGGCCCTGGTGGCCTCCCGGCTCAAGTCGGAATTTGTCGCCAACATGAGCCATGAGATCCGCACCCCCTTAAACGGGATAATCGGCGCCACCGGCCTGCTGCTACTGGACCCGGAGACCAAACCGGCGACCCGGGAGTACCTGGCCATGATCGAGGAGAGCGCCCTGACCCTCAACAAACTCCTCAACAATCTGCTGGAGCTGTCAATCCTCGAGGCCGGCCGGGTCGGGCTGCGGGAGAGGGCCTTCAGCCCGGAGCAACTGCTCCGGGAACTTAAAACCGAGTATGAACAACCCGCCAAAGCCAAGGGGCTGGATCTGATTTTCACCTGTACCGGTTGCGGCCCGGAACACCTGCACGGTGACGATGGCCGGCTCAAGCAGATCTTTAACCTGCTGCTGGACAATGCCCTGAAATTCACCGAGCAGGGCTCGATTTCGCTGTCGGTCAGCCGCCGGATCCTCGCCCCCGGCCAAACCGAGCTGGCCTGCAAGATTTTCGACACCGGCTGCGGCATACCCGCTGACAAGATCGCCTCTGTTTTTGAAAAATTCCGCCAGGCCGACGGCTCCTGCACCCGCAAGCACGGGGGAGCCGGCCTGGGGCTGGCCATCGCCCAGCGGCTGGTAAAACTGCTGGGCGGCGAAATCGCCGTCAAGAGCACGGTGGGCCAGGGCACCATACTGACCTTCAGCGTCAGCTTCAAACAACCGCCGGCCGAGTCCGGAACCTGAACGGTCAACCAGGGAGGAGGAAAAACGCATGGCAGAGGAAAAATTAGATGACGAAACCAGGGATGAGTGGGACGAGGACAACGAAGACACCCAAAAGGACAAGTACCTGACCTTCCATCTCAACCGGGAGGACTACGGCATCGAAATCCGCTTCGTTACCGAGATCATCGGCATTCAGAACATTACCCGGGTGCCCGACATGCCCCACTTCCTCAAGGGAGTGATCAACCTCCGGGGCAAGGTTATCCCGGTGATGGACGTCAGGCTGCGTTTCGGCATGCCGGAGCAGGAGTATGACGAGCGAACCTGCATCGTGGTGGTCAACATCAACGAGACCGCCATCGGTTTGGTGGTGGACAAGGTCCAGGAGGTGGTGGATATACCCGAAAGCCAGGTGGAACCACCGCCGGAGATGAGCCGGGGCAAGTCCAGTCCCTTTCTGCAGGGGATGGGCAAAATCGGTGATGAAGTAAAAATTCTACTGAACATCGAACAACTGCTCTACGACGAGGAGTTGAGTGCCATCAAAACAACCGCTGATAAAAACCCAACAAGCCTTAACAACCCACGGTAACGACTTTTAAACGGCGGCCCAGTCGCCCCGACCCAAGCAGTTAACCAGGCCGGTCGTGTTGCCACAAGCGCCCGCCACCAACCGGCGAGGAACAAGTGATGAATAAGCAAAAATGGTTCAAATTGAGTCTGAAACAAAAAATGATGATTCCCCTGCTGGCCTCGGTGCTGATTTCAGCTTTGCTGGCCATGCCTCTGGTTCAGCGGGAGCTGGAACGGCTGAAAAACGGCATCATCGCGGTCACGGTCCAGGACAAACAAGAGGAGATTGAACGGGCCATCGACCGGGCGGCCATGGAGGCCTTGGAGAAAGCCTCTATCTTCACCCGGCTGCCGGAGGTACTGGCCGCGTACGAGATTGCCCACCAAGGTAATTTCGATGTCGAGGATGACCCCCATGCCCAACAGGCTCGGGAGCTCCTGCGCCGGGAATTACAGGAGGCGGTCAAGGGTTTTGCCGACGCCGCCGGGGTGCCGATGCAGCTCCACTTTCACCTGCCCAATGGCCGCAGCCTCGTGCGAATGTGGCGGGAACGGCAGATTCAACGTAACGGTGTGTGGGTCGATATCTCCGACGATATCTCCGGTTTCCGGCCCACGGTTCTGGATACCAACCGCAGCGGCCAGGCGGTAAGGGGGATCGAGGTGGGCCAGGGCGGTTTTGTCATTCGCGGGGTGGCCCCCATCAAATCCACCACCGGTCGGCAGCTGGGCTCGGTGGAGATGCTGGCCGATTTCGAGCAGCTGTTCCAGGCTGCGGCCGGCAGCGGCCAGCACCTGCTGCTCTACATGAACTCCGATCTGCTCAGCGTGGCCGGCCGGCTCCGGGATGCCCAAAAATATCCCATCTTGGGCAACCAATACGTGCTGGTCTCCGGCACCCCGGAAGGACGCATCGAGCAACTTATAACTCTCGGCCTGCTGGACAAGGGTCGGAGAGCTCCGGAAATTTATCAAGCCGGCGAGCTGGCCCTGGCCGCCTTTCCGGTTAACGATTACCGGGGCAACCAGATCGGCATCATGGTCCTGGCCAGCGACACCGGCGCGGTGGAGGCCGGGATCCGTAACGTCCTGCTGATTCTGGGGGCGATCGCCGCCCTGATCATGGTCTTAATCGTGGGGATCAACTATCTCACCACCCGAGCCATCACCATGCCGATCGGCAAAACCGTGGAGATGCTCAAGGAGATGGGCCGAGGCCGGCTCGACAAGCGCCTGCGCCTTGACAGCAACGACGAGATCGGAACCATGGCCAAAACCATGGACGAGTTTGCCGACACCCTGCAGCATCAGGTGGTGGCGGCCCTCCAAAAACTGGCCCAGGGGGATCTGACCTCCGAAATCAAGCCCGTTGACGAGCAGGACTTGATCGGCAATGCCCTGCTCAAGACCCATGAGGATCTTAACCGGATCGTCGGCGAGATTCTGGTCGCCACCGAGCAGATCGCCGCCGGCTCCGGCCAGGTCTCCAGCGCCAGCCAGTCCCTATCCCAGGGCGCCACCGAATCGGCCGCCTCCCTGGAAGAGATCACCAGCTCCATGACCGAGATGGCCTCCCAGACCAAGCTCAATGCCGAAAACTCCACCCAGGCCAACCAGTTGGCCGACCAGGCCCGCGACCGGGCCGAAACCGGCAACGAGCAGATGGAGAAGATGATGGTGGCCATGGGCGAAATCAACCAGGCCGGCCAGAATATCTCCAAAATTATCAAGGTGATCGATGAGATCGCCTTCCAGAC
>Ga0129302_1000807_pt1 | contig 23241 bp, 25 predicted proteins | sample BlaSprsedimmetaG_FD_94476 | JGI IMG/M metagenome (GOLD analysis project Ga0129302, IMG submission 94476) | Hot spring sediment bacterial and archeal communities from California, USA to study Microbial Dark Matter (Phase II) - Blank Spring... | ecosystem: Environmental > Aquatic > Thermal springs...
AAAAAGAAGGGAAGAAAACGGAAGAAAAAATTTTATGGATGGGTTGGAAGAAAATAGAAGAAGATCAAAACCGGCATTTTCACACCGCCGGACTTAATACATTTTCAGATTACCACTGACATGACAGGCTTGATAATAAGTATAATATACAGAAACTATAGAATAACTTGTTATACGACAGCGAGAATCGAAGGAATAGAATGGCACGACTAGCACCAAAAACAGATGTATTGAGGGCGCTCTTCGCTAGGTCTGGAAATCAATGTGCCTTTCCGGGCTGTACTCAGCCACTGATTAATGACAAGAATAAATTTATAGCCCAAGTTTGCCATATTGAAGCTGCTTCGGAAGACGGGGAGCGATATAACCCCGAGGGAAATGACGAATATAGAAGAAGCTACGATAACTTACTGATACTGTGCTATCCACACCACATTGAAACCAATGACGTTGACGAATACCTAGCAGAACGGCTCTTAAAGATCAAGAGAGAGCATGAGCAGCTATTCCTCAAGTCTGACTTCAAGCTTGATGAAGCAGAGCTAAATAAGCTTTCTTATGAAATGGAAAAGTACTGGTCTGATATTGATCGCCTAAACAAACTGGACCATATTTTTGCTGATAGCGGCTTGGCAGTGGATGTAAAGGGTGACAGCAGTTTTTTTGATGTGATAGCAAGCACATACGATGCCGTTAATGGCATTGAAAAAATTCTTGAATCATTTCATAAAAGTGATGAGTCTCTTAAGGCAGATTTCGAGGCTTTACTGGTTAGGAAAGGTATTTCCCCAGAATTGTTTCACGATATTCCATACTATGAGCATCCTTTTGAGAACAGAAATTGGGAGTCACACAATCTCGGTACGCCTAATTGGCTTCAAAGGTTGCGGATTGATCTTGTACACATTGAGGTTAAGTATCTCGAAGAATACTTAAAAACGCATAGCGATGACCTTCAAGCCAAAGCCAGTTTTGAAAAAGCGAAAGAGGCATTGAAAGAGTATGCTAAAACAGCAATGCATGTTGATTAAAACGTATAACAAACAACTGCAGCGGACCAATTTACGCTGCGCTTCAATTGCCCGCTGAGTTGGGCGTTAGGTTTAAGAAATTCAAGCGCAGGAGTTAAGCAACACACAAGAGTTTTGACCTTCACTTTAACTCGTATATGGAAGCATGAAGGCCATGAGTACATTGGTGTTTTTCCCTTGGTTAGGGCTTAAAAATGTAATAAAAGCAGGGGATTTTAGCCTCATCCCCTTCGAAAGAGGAGCTAAACCAGGCGGCCTTGGTACTGCTCTCCAAAAAAGTCTTGATGAGGTTACAGAACCTTATATCATTCCTCCCAATAAACCCATATCTTATGCAACCATCGTAAAGTTTGGGACGAACGAAATCACCACTGATTTATCAGAAGAGCAGGCTGCCTCTGTCTTCGCTTTCTCAGAGTTAGTGGCTATTTCCGGGCTGAGTGCTCGTAAATACTTCGCGGCTAGCTCGATGTCAGGTTACTGGAATCGTGAGAATTTTCGTATTTTTATACAGAATTTCACACCTGAAAGTCATGGCGTTGCAGTAACCACTCGAAGAAGGGACGGTTCTCGGAGCACTTATTACTCTGGCAAGACTTATAGTTTTCAAAAGCCTGAACATGTTGAGAGCAGTAGTATTAAAAAGGTAAAACTTGACATACCTCTACTCGACTCGCTCTTGAGGGCAAAGGATGGATTAAGCCCAGAAACATGGAGCTGTTTTTTCGAATCTATTTTGAATTTTAACTTTGCTAATACTGATAGCGATGGAATTCAGCAAGAAGCAGAAGCTGTCTTCATAATAGGGGCATTTGAACGCCTGCTTGAGTGCGGAGGAAAAGAGAACGACTTAGCAGAGCGTTTTGTAAGAATCCTCAGACCAAACTCAGATAAATCCCCAAATGACTTCACACGACTGTCTGCTCAGCAGACTTCAAATAGATTTCGCCATTCTTCAACAATTCGAGATATGTGGATTAGGGATTTTTATCGTCTAAGAGGAAATCTTGCTCATGGCAAAGTAGAATCCAAATACCCTGCCATATGGACACTGCGCGACCATTTGCTCCATGCGAGTTATGCATTCCCATTAGTGCTTAAGTGTAAATTGACCGAAGGAAAATATTATAACCTCACCGAAGATGATCAGTTCCATATAGACCTCTTTGAATCCTTGTTATGTGAAGAACATTTCAAACCTCAAGAGATGGAACATGAACATCCTTGGGATAAAGTTATTCAGAAAGCCAAAATAGATAGAGTTTTGAGACGTCCATTGAAAAAGATGATGAAATCATAACTATAAAACATTTGCTTTTGTCAATATATGTGGTGAATAAACCTAACATAGCTCTTTCAGCCGACGGCTAATCGCTGCGCCTGAAGAGCAGCGTTCGACATGAAATGAAAAAGGCTTAAGGTGGGGTTTTCAATGAATTTTCCTGTCAAACGAGAAGATTTAGAGGGTGGAAGGGACAAGAGGGTCAGGTCTTCATTCTTGACAAAGCTGAAAAATGAAGACCTAACCCCTTAATTTGACCGAAACAGTTCATCCAGCCGTGCATATATTGAATATGGCGGGACAATCCTATATCCTATTGTCAACAAGAAAATGGCCCTGTAAAAAAGTGATCCCTATTGTCATTTAAATTTGACCTCCTGACTATTTTAACTTTCCCGTCCGAGTTTGTTGGAACGGGAGAAAAAGGAGGGTGATCAGCATGTATAAATGACAACAGGTTAAGGCATTGGGTGCGAGGGGGTGAGTACGAGTTTCGGAGCACGGTTGATGGAAAACAGTGTACAGAGGGAGATGTGACGAAAGTCAAACAACCCATACCGAGCATTGGAAAATACACGGTCCAGAATGCCCAAGACTAAGCAACGATTTTAGCAGTTATGTCTCGATTTTTGGGCCAAACGGCTATCGCAATATATGGCAAGGTGCCATTTGGGATGGGGCGCTCAAGGCCCCAAAAGTAGGACCTATTTCTTCTCCAAAATCTCCCTTACTTTATGAGACAGTGCGTTGATGCCAAAGGGCTTCTGGATAAATCCATCGCAACCACGTTCCAATATCTCTGTGGCTTCACCATTGATGCTGTAACCGCTTGAAAGCAAGACTCTTATATCTGGGTCGATTTCCTTCATGCGGTCATAAGCTTCACCACCACCCATATTGGGCATAATCATGTCTAAAACGACAAGATCTATGTCATCACAATTTTCCCTGTAAACATCAATGGCCTCTTTTCCATTCTTAGCTATCAGTACCTGATAACCCCCCGCCTCCAGCAATTCCTTACCTAGTTCCCGGATCACCTCTTCATCATCTACCAACAGGACGGTTCCAGTTCCCTTAACGCATTGTTCAACGGTCTTTACCGTCCTATGGGCCTTTTTTTCCGATGCAGGCAGATAAATACTGAAAGTAGTTCCACGCCCCTTCTCAGACTCAACTTCAATATATCCACCATGGGCCTTGATGATACCATAGACCGAAGCCAGACCAAGACCAGTACCTCGGCCCATCTCCTTGGTGCTAAAGAATGGCTCAAAGATGTGCTCCTGTGTCTCTTTGTCCATGCCTATGCCTGTGTCAGTCACCGTTAACAGGACATAGTTGCCCGATTTTACATCATACAGCTTGCTCTTAATATCCTGGTGCGTCGTATTTATGGTTTTCAAAAAGAAATGGCCACCTTTGGGCATGGCATCTGCAGCGTTGACATCCAGATTCCATAAGACCTGCTCAATCTGCCCTTGGTCTGCCTGTACGCTAAATAAGTCTTTGGCAAGCTCCCGATGAATTGTGATCTCCTTTTTTGCCATGCTAAGGGTCTCTACGGTTTCTTCTACCAGTTGGTTCAAATCAATCGGCTTGACTTCATACTTACCCTTCCTGGCATAGCCAAGAAGCTGTTTAGTCAGTCTCGCTCCACTTTGTACCTGTTCTTCAATCCTTCTCAGCCTTTCATGATAGGGATGCGTGGGATCCATAGCCAAAAGCATCAAAGAGATATTGCCCTGGATGCTCATAAGCAGGTTGTTGAAATTATGGGCGATTCCGCCGGCCAGCGTGCCAATGGCTTCCATCTTCTGGGCCTCCTTGAGCTGGGCTTTGAGTTTCTCTTTTTCCTCCTCCGCCCGCTTTCGCTCGGTGATGTTGCGGACATGCTCTGTTACCATAAGGACATTTCCGGAATCATCAAATACAGGATACGCATTGATTTCTAAAAACCCGACTCTGGGATCCGGGTTAAATAATTCAACAGTTTTGGGTTTACCGGTTTCAAAAACCTCTAGGGCATGACAAGGTTCACAAGGAGTATCCCGATGCACATAAGCCCAATAACAATGCGGGTGTTTGTCACGATCTTCTATGGGAACGAATTCATGCCCATGCCAATTACTTAAGACAATGCGGAGGTCTCTGTCGTGAACAGTCAGGAGGTCAGGGATAGCCTTGAAAGTATCGCGTAAAAGGGCTTCTGACTTCTCTAACGCCTCCTCCGCCTGCTTACGTTCGGTGATATCGCTAATCAGACCGTCATAGGATACGATCTTGCCTTGTATGTCATAATGAGGAACGAGCGTACTTTTTACCCACCGGATGACACCATCCTTTCGCCAGATGCGATGCTCAACGGGCTGCGTGTGTTGCCCCAAAAGAACCTGCCTGGCCTGCTCCTGGACGGCTGGGCGATCTTCTTCATGCACCATCCGAAACCATAGATACGGGTCGGAGGCATACTCCTCAGGGGTATAGCCGGTCACAGTGACACAGGCAGAACCATGAACGGTTTCCGCTGGTTGTCCATTTTTAATGCGAACTGAAAAAATATAGTCCGTCACCGCCCCGGTGATACGCCGATATCTCTCCTCGCCCCTCCGCAGCGCCTCCTCGACCTGCTTTCTTTTGGTGATATCTACAACATTACCCAATATAGCAGGCTTTCCTTCGTACTCTATGCGGGTGTTTCTGCGAGTGATCCATATCGTTTCACCGTCTTTCGTCAAGCCCCTGGCCTCATATTGCGACGGGGCTTCTTCTCCGGTTAGCCTCTTTCTCCTTATTCCGTTTGTCAAGGATTTGTCCTCAGGATGAACCAACCGCCATGATTCCATGCCTATCAACTCTTCCCTTGAATATCCGTAAATCTCGGAAAACCTGCTGTTTGCAAATGCAATTTTTCCGTCCTGGTCTATGTAGATGCCGGTCAGCGAGTTTTCAATCAGCGTACTGTACTTTTTCTCCGATTCCCGCAGTGCCCCCTCAACCTGCTTGTGTTCTCTTTTTGACCGTTTTTGATCAAGGGCATTTTTTACGGTTCTTAACAATTTCTCAGGCTCAAACGGCTTAGTGAGGTAATCGTAGGCCCCATGTCTCAGCACCGTTACAGCTGATTCTATGGAAGCTTGCCCGGTGACAGCGATAATCACGGTCTCCGGACTTTGACTACGCATATAATCCATGACTTGGTGACCGTCCATTTCGGGCATGACTATGTCTAAAAGTACAAGGTCAAAGTACTTCTTAGCGAGCCATTCTGTAGCTTGCTTACCGTTATTCGCTGTCTCTATTTCATAGCCCTGGTGCCTTAATAATACCTTCAGGCTTTCACACATGCGGGGCTCATCATCAACTATCAGAATCTTGGACACATAAGACATGGCTACCTCCGATAACAAAAAGCTCGGTTCCCCACTTCCCAGCAGATGCAGGGGTTGACCCCTCTCCTACTGGAACGAACGTGGGCGACCTAAGCTCAAGCACCGAATACTAAAGCCAGTATATGAAGTGGATTGAACAGCGGCAGGGAATAATCTGCTAAAATACGGGGCCTTATGGCTCCTGACCAATGAGGATTCAGCTTCAACATTCTTTTGACCAATCGCATGAATTTTAGTTGCATTCGGCTTTAAGGTCACACGTGAAGATCGAAAGTATGAAGGCACGGTTCGCACGGAAAGTCAAGAAGTTTTGACGGTACATGCTAACATCTGATATTCACAGGGGGAGATTTCAGAGCCCGACTCATCCTTCTAGTCCGATGACATCCTTTTCCAACCAGTTATCCTGCCTACACGGGCCCTTGTCCGAATGCCGCAGGGCTATCATGCGTTATCGGCCATGTCGGGAACACCCGGGCCGCCTATAGAAGCCCGCGCACCACAAGCGTTTATACCCGTCTGACCCACAAAAACCCTTAACCAAGAAAATCTCTTTCTCCTCGTAAAATTCCCTCAGATCCCAAACCAAAGGAGGTCCCCTGCCTTGGAAATAATCCACATGGCGGACATCCACATCGACCAGCGAAAAACGGTAAATGGAAGAATTATAGAAGACCCGGCAACCAGTCTGAACATCCGTATGAAAGACCTGGCTGACTGCATGGGCCAGGTAGCGGCATTTGCAGACCGGAACAGAAACCGATGGGGACGTCGTTTCTCAGATTGCTTTTCTTTTGATTTGAAACAGAGTGTAAAATATAAAAAGGGGCGGTTATGCAAATATGCCTTTCTTGTTTTGTTTAGGCATTGAACATGTCACGCAAAGCTTGCATAGACGCCCCTGACGCCCTGCATCGTACATCCATCTGAATCCTCCGCGGAGGGGCCACGCAGGGACGCTGTTTGCGTGTCAACTCGGCAGGGTCGCATGGGATGATCAAATCAACAAATAAACAACGCTGATCTGCTTCTTCATTACAATTTGCCCGATGCGTACCATGGGTTATCACCAGCGAAACAAAAAACCTGGGGAAAGCTTCTATCTTTGTTATTCTTGACAATTGTATATAGATAACATAGTATTTGTATATACAAATAAAAGGAGGTATGCAGCGTGAAGCCCTCGGTAAAAATAACATCGATTAGACTGGATACCAAGCTTGCCGATGACGCAGCGAAGGCGCTAGGTGTAAAGAGCAGAAGCGAAGCGGTTCATATAGCCTTGCGCGAGGTCGTAGCCCTTAATAAATTTAAAAGGTTAATGTCCAAGCACGGCGGAAAATTAAAGTTTGAGGCTCATGGCGGGTAAGATTATCATCTTCGACACGTCAATTTTTATCGACCACTTAAGGACTAATAAGTTCAGTAATAACTTGCAGAATCTGAACGGTATTATAAGAAACTCCGCTATCGTTTTATCTGAATTAGCACGAGGCGCTACCAAAGAAGTGGAAAGAGGCTTTGTAAGCGCGCTGGCGAAGAATTATCCGATACTTACCCCTACAGAGAAAAACTGGCTCGAATCCGGTGAGATACTATCAAAGATTTATAAAGATAAAGGATTTTCTCCCGAGAAACTGAGAGACTTGCATTTTGATGTCCTGATAGCGCTTACTGCAAGAAACTATGGGGCAACCGTAATCACTTCAAACAGAATGGATTTTGAACTGATAAAGGCATACAGAGGATTTAATATCGAAATCTGGTGAAAACCCAGGAATATAGAACGGCCAATATCAAATAGGTATCAAAAACTGAAAAGGGCTACCCGCCTTAGCGGATAACCCTTTAACATTACTGGTGCCCCCGGCGCGACTCGAACGCACGGCACCCAGATTAGGAATCTGGTGCTCTATCCACCTGAGCTACGGGGGCGCAAAAGATGGTACAATTTCTCGTGTTCTCTAACACGGAGAAGGCGTACTGTCAAGTGACCGGGCCTTTTAGGGCGCAGGAAGGGATTTTGCGGCCTGAAGCTTTATAAGCCCTATTCTCTCCTTCATCCGGTTTAAATGGCTGCCCGGCCAGTAAACCTTCCCGCAAAGGGGACACCGGGCGAATGAAGAAGCCGTCCGGCGCACGTATTCCGGCACCAGGGTATCTACCTCTTCATTGGAGACATTGGTAAGGGGCACGTTACACAAAATACAGCGGCTGAACCACATCTCCTCTTTAAAGTCGATATGGCCTGCCCTGTAGAGCTGTCCGAGCTGCGAATCCACATGGTCCGAGGAGATAAATACCGCACCGGGAATATGCAGCAGGCTTCTATTGCGGGTTAAAAAGATGCGCCCTTGCGCTGCTTGCTCCCTTATTTCAGGCAGGGCAGGATACTCCAGATAAATGGTATCAAAACCCAGGATGCGCAGCCACTTGGCAAGCTTGCCCAACATTTTGTCAACCAGGAACTGCATATTAATTGAAGGTCTTATGCTGGAATCCTGGCGGGCAGGGGAGGGAAAATACCGTAGAAGGCGCATTGGATGAAAGATTTAGCTTTTTGTAGGCCATGGACAGGCGAAGTCCGGATAACGGCAGAGAAAAACAGACCGTTCCCGGATAAGAGAAATCCCCATTTTTTACCACGCCATCGCTCTCTGCACTTAGAATCTCATTGTCCCGGATATCCTTTAATACCAGTCGTCTAACCACGCCTTCCGATGGTTCAAGCCAGACTTCCTCCCTTAATCCTGATCGTTCATTCGATAGTTCCATTATCACCAGAGACGGATTAAGTTTATGAGGATAAACGGAAATCAGCCGCCGGTCTTTAAAATCAAAGCCCCCCAGGAACCAGTAATATATATCCTGTATCTGTACGCCGCCTGGAATAAGAGAGGCCACCGCCGGTGACGACAGATTCCCATCGTAGTATCTCATGGTCAGGACAGAAATAAGGGCAAAATGCTCTCCATCCGTGGTAAAAGACAAGACCGGTTGGCTAAAAAGACCAAGGCAGTCCAGACGCAGTGAAGACGGCCCTTGCCCTACAATCAGGGCCTGGCCTTTGTAATCTACGCCTGAATATGAAAGGGTTATATCAGCCTCGGCCTCAAAGCCGCTCATTGCCCCATTGCGTTGGTCAAGGCAGGCCCTTATCTCCTTCTCAAGGGCGCCTGTCTCATAGCCGGGCTGTTCAATAGCTTTCGGTGCTACTGCACAGGAGGCCGTTGTCAACAAGATCAGCAAGAGAAAAATCAGTCTTTTCACCTGAAAGTACCTCTTATCTGTCATTCCGTGCCTGACACGGAATCCAGGGTTTCCCGTGAAAACGGGAACCTAATTCAGTTATATAGTTCCTTGCTTCCGCAGAGCCTGCCCTATACTTGATACGGGGTTACCCCGTGGATTCCTGCTCCCTGATCGGGGTCGGGGACAGGCTTCGCAGTAATGACACACGGGGCACAGGAATGACATTTTCATTGTCCTTTGTGTTGCTATGCGACATGTGAGTTTCACCGGGGAATCCTTATGACATTTCTTTGTTTTTATTTATCACTCAGACTATTTTCCCCGAGTAAAGACATGACTTCCTCTATCTTGGCGGAAACCTTGTCCTTGTCTTCCTTTTTGGTATAGGCAGACTCTGCCTTAAGATAACTTTCCAGCGCCTTGGGGAAAAGTCCTTTCTTGTAATAGACATCCCCCAGGTGTTCGGATATTATAGGATCTCCCCCCGCTAATTCGTTCGCCTTTTCCAGTTCCTTAATAGCTTCGTCATAAAGTCCTTTTTTGTAATATACCCAACCCAGGCTATCTGTAATATAGGCATCGTCAGGCCTTATCTGGAGGGCCTCTTTGATCATTTTCTCCGCCTCATCCAGCTTAATGCCCATGTCCGCATAGGTATACCCCAGATAGTTCAAGGCATAGGCATGCCGGGGATTAGCCGCGAGAACCTCCTTCATCTTCGCTATGCTCTTTTCCTTCTCACCACGCTTATCAAAAATCACTCCTAACTGAAACTGGAGCTCTATGTCTTCAGGGAGCTTTTTGATGCCCTCCCGCAAAACGGATTCTGCCTGGTCTAGCCGGTCTGCATCCTCATAAGCATAAGCCAGGGCGATATAAAGCTCGGACTTTATTGATTTGGAAGATATAGCTTCCTGTAAGATCGCTATAGCTTCATCTGGCCTCTTCTGCCGACGCAGGATATTGGCCAGTTGTATTCGTGCCTCAACGTAGGTCCCTGCCCCCTCCGGGATTTTCTTATATTCTTCAATGGCCCGGTCAAGCTCCCCTTTCTCGGCATACGCCGCGGCCAGGTAATAACGCGCCCTGTCTTCATCGGGTTTGGCCGAAAGCGCCTTCTCCAGTTCCTTAATAGCTTCGTCATACTTGCCTTCTGCCAGATAGACCATGCCGATACGCGCCAACACCCTGGTATCATCAGGAGAGACCTTCTTGGCCTCTTCGAATTGTTTGATGGCGTCAGAAAATCGACCTTCGCTGAGATAATAACCCCCTAACCGGATTAACACCTCAGTATTATGGGGATGGAAGGAAACGATCCGTTCATACATGGAAATTACTTTATCCTTTTTCCTTTCGGCCTCATAAAGGGCAGCCAGGTCGAAAAGCGCCGGTTCAAAATATGGATTAATATCCAGGGTCTTTAAGTAATATTTCTCCGCCTCCGTCCAGAGCCTTGTCTCAGAGTAAACCCGCCCCAGATAATAATAGGCCATTAAGGCCTCATCATTTTTTTCTATCAGACGTTTTAAGGTCTTAACCGCCATCTCGTATTCTTTGTTTTTCGCATAAAGCATTCCTAAAAGGAGATAGGACTCCTGATCTTCGGGATTTGACTTTATTATTTGCTCATATTCACCGATGGCCTCTCCGATCTGTCCCATGCTCGTATAAATACGGCCCAAAAGCAGGTGAACAGATACCGAATCATCAAGTTGCGCAGACTTTCTTGCCCAGTAAAGGGAGTCCCGGAAATGTTCTTGTTGGGCCAGGGCAGAGGCCAGTTCAAACATCAACTGAGCGGATTGCGGGTCATAATCCAGGGCCTTTTTATACTGATCAATAGCGCCTTTCAGGTTGCCGGCCTTCCACTCCATCTGGGCCTGCAAATAATGGTAATAGGCCTCTCCCTGGTCTCCATCTGATTCTGGATACGCGGTAGAAACGCTTAAGCACAAGAGGGCAAGCGTTAAAATCAAAAGGAAACCAACTCTACAATACGTCATTAAGTTATACCTCCGGTAATCCCATAACCATGAGCTATCAGCCATGAGCTATGAGCCGTTATATAGAATCTACTCTCCGGTATTTGCTACATAATCCTCAATATCTGGCAGCTTTTTCTTCAAATAGTCCTTGAGACGCTTCATCAGGCCGGCCTCAATCTGGCGTGCCCGTTCTCTGGTTACACCAAACCTATCGCCGATTTCCTGGAGAGTAAGAGGATTTTCTGCCAGCATGCGCATTTCAAATATCTCTTTCTCCCGTCCTTTCAGCGTATCTCCAAACTCACTTAGCTTACGCTGCAGTTTCTCTGAAAGATCTGAGCGTGCGATTTCATCTTCAACCGCCGGCCCTTCCGTCTTTAGAGTACTACCGTACGCACTACTCGTATCGTCTTTTTGGGCCGGAGCATCAAGCGAAACCTCCCATCCCCCCAACCGTTCCGCCATCTCTATTACATCCTGCTCTTTAACCTGGAGCCTTTCTGAAATAAGCTTGGGGACCGGTTCGTATCCCAACGCATCCAGCCGATCCCTTTCCTTCTTAAGATTATAGAAAAGCTTTCGCTGTGCCTGGGTGGTCCCGATTTTTACCAGACTCCAATTGTCCATGATAAATTTCAAAATATACGCCTTAATCCAGTAAGAGGCATAATAAGAAAACTTTACCCCTTTAAAGGGATCGAATTTCCGCATTGCCCGCATAAGCCCGATATTTCCTTCCTGGATAATATCCAAAAAATTCTGCATCCAGTACTTCTGAAAATCAAGCGCTATCTTTACGACCAGACGAAGATTGGCGGTCACCAGCCTATAAGCGGCCTCCCTATCTTTATCTTTAAAATAGCGCAAGGCCAGGTCTTGTTCTTCCTCTCTGGTGAGGAGAGGATAACGGTTGATCTCCATTAAGTATTGACGTAGCGGGTCATGGGAGACGAGCGAATTCGTTTTCTCTTCAGGCGCTTTGGTATCTTCTTCAGAACGGTGGCTGCTATTTATGAAGTCTGCCAATATATTGCCTTTAACCGGAATTTTAAATGGAGGGCGGGCACACTGTCTGGCTAAATTTAAAGCTATTCTAACATAATATTGATATTCGTCAACAGCGTTGAACTTTCCCCAAATAGACGAAAAAAGGAATTTTCACCCTTATCGTGTCTATTGACTTTTAGACCTTTGTGCACTATAAGGAAGACCTTCTCGCGCATCCCTTGATACTAAAATCTATCCGGAAGGATTTCTAATTTTGCCATGAGTAAATCATCCCGTTATACCGAAGCCGGTGTTGATATTACACGGGCCGACCGTTTCATAAACAAGATCAAGCCCCTGGTGGCCTCTACTTTCAAGAGTGCGGTCATATCCGACCTCGGCGGGTTTGCTGGTCTGTTTTCCTTAAGCGCCATCAGATATCAAAAACCAGTGCTTGTCTCTTCAACAGACGGTGTGGGGACGAAGCTAAAGATAGCCGCCCTTCTTAATAAACACGACACTATCGGCATAGATCTGGTCGCCATGTGCGTAAACGATATAATTGTCCATGGCGCCCAACCCCTCTTTTTCCTTGATTATCTATCTACTGGTAAGCTCATGCCTGATGTAGCGGTCGAGATAGTCAAAGGCATTGTCAGGGGGTGTAAGGAGGCTGGGTGCTCTCTAATAGGCGGGGAAACAGCGGAAATGCCCGGAATGTACGCACCGGGTGACTATGATCTGGCCGGCTTCGTGGTCGGCGTAGTCGAACAGGATAAGATTATATATGGCTCTGAGATATCTGTGGGCTGTAAATTGATCGGCCTTGCCTCCAGCGGCCTGCATAGCAACGGCTACTCTCTGGTGCGTAAACTCTTTCTTGAAGAGCTGAAGTGGGAGTTGGAACAGGAGATTCCTGAATTAGGCCGGGCGTTAGGCAAAGAGCTGTTAGAGCCGACCCGGATTTACGCCAAAACTATACTCAATATCCTGAAACATCAAAAAATATCCGGCATCGCGCATATCACCGGAGGCGGTCTCATAGATAACATACCGCGTATTTTACCCCAGGGTTGTAAGGCCATCATCCATAAGGGATCGTGGGATATCCCCCCCATATTCAGCCTTATTCAGAAAGAAGGCTGTGTTACAGATGACGAGATGTATAAGGTGTTTAACAACGGTGTTGGCCTGGTACTGGTAGTCCCTGCAGAGGCATGTCAGGACGTGCTCTTTGAGGCCCAGGCCAATAAAGAAAAGGCATATATCATCGGTGAGATAGCGCCCAGGCAAAAAGGTGAGGCCTCTATTCAAATCGTTTAATAGAAAATAGCCCTGGACGTATAACCCCTCCAGGGCTTAAAGCAACTTGAGCTTACGCTTTCATAATCTACGGCCGCTCCCGCTAGAAATTTTCACCGCAAGCGCAAGAATCTTCCGATGTCTTTCTAATGCCCCGGGAAGAAAGTATGACTCACCCAGTACAACCCTCCCAAAAGAATCAAACCGAGTGCTATACTCCAGCCTATAAGTTTCTTTTCTATGGGGAGTAGAGGCTCATATTCCATTTTTTTTATCTCTTCTGCCAGTTTCGGTTCCGTCATGGCTTCCTCCTGTTTTGTTTCTCTCCGGAGCCTCAATCTATTTCATTACCCTGTAATAATGGGCGGTTTAACCCCATGGAAGAACAACCATGAGATTGCAAGCCCTACCCAGATTATAAATCCAAAGAGACATAGCACATATATAGCGGCCAGCTTTCCAATGCCCTCTTCCCACAGCTTTTTGAAGTTAGAAACAACCCCTATGGTAAAAAAGGTCATGGCAAAGAAAAGCTGCCTGAATATATTTGCCTCACTGGTGGCAGACTTTGCCGCCTTAATTACATCAGGATTTGCTATACATATCAACAGCAAGAGGACAAACGTCAACACATAACCGATAACAAATTTAGGGAACCTTTCCCATATCTCCCCTGCCCGCATTTTTTCTCCGGGCTTACACTCAATGACCGAACACCATATAATAGCCAGAACAAACGCCCACACCCCAATAAAGATGTCAATAAAGACCTTCACCGTGGTTGCGGTCATGAGAATCCAACCCTCTTTATAATTGATTCCCTGCACAGCCAGGGCCTTCGCCCTTATGAGGGAATCGGTTATGGCCCCGCTGGCCACTGCCGCCCCATCTGTCTTCACCGCCAGCGCCATCCAGGCCCCGGCAACCATTGGTTCTTTGTAAAGGAAGACCTGCGCAGCAAACGGGAGTATAATAAGCTCCACGGCCGCAAATACAACCACCAGGGAGGAAACCATAATCGGAACTATCGGCCGCGCCCTTATAGCGCCACCGGTAGCGATAGCCGCTGACACGCCACAGATGGATATGCCCGATGCCAGCGGGGCTGCCCATTCGCGGCTGAATTTGAAATATTTTCGGGCGACAAAGTAAACAACCGCCCAGTATATAAGATAAGCTTCAACAATGGCACACAGACCCCGGAATATAACCGCAGAGGCGAGGGAAATGGCCTCCACAGCCTTAACACCCAGAGCGCCACCCATAATAACGATCGCAGTTTTAATATACCACTCTGGTAATGTGGCCTCTTTAAGTTTATCAGCAAACCCGGTAAAGAAATTACCGACCACAAGACCTGCAAGCAAGGCCAGGATATATCCTGCCTCTCCGGTGAGATTCAGCGACCACGGGATACCAAGCTTTTCTAATTTATCCGGAGTTGCTGCAATGTATCCATAATGTCCTCCCAGCCAGCATAGGTAGCTTATCCAGAATATCAGCGTGAACCCCCATGCAAACTTTTTTACGTCAGCGCCAAGACCTTTTGCCCCCACAGACATTACTACGAGTAAGAACAAGTAGGTCAAGACAAGAGACGCTATTCCCGACAGTTCTGCATAAGTCTTTGAAACCGGAGATACAGCCTTTGACAGGTCAACCCATACATTGGTCTTGGCCGCCCAGCCAAGAACATCCGGCCCGACCAACATCACAATGGCCAGTAAAAAGACGAAAAGGCCAATCCATAAGGACATCCAGTCTTCGCTCTTTAAAAGACCCTTCTGGTTGCTCATCCCTCCACCTCCCGGCGTTAAGGTGATTACATGAAAAGACCCTAATCCTAACAAAAATGAGAAAACTACATATCCCAGCCCTGGCAAAACCAAGCATGATTCTTTATAGACATATACATATAATAATTAAACAGCTATTGTCAAAGATAAAATCATTTTGGCTTCAGGTGGGTATAGGAATGGTTATCCGTCAGGAAAGAGAACAGGAAGGTAGGGGTTGATGGGAGAATTTTAGTGGTCCGCCCAGAAATACTCACTTATCCGCGTTGATGACGCTTCTTACAACCTGGGCCATATTTTGTATTTTATAAGGCTTTTTTATAAAGCCATCCGCCCTTTTATCCAACAGGGGTTCCAATATCTCGTCTTTGGCATAGCCAGTTGAGATAATTACCTTGACCTTCGGATTTATCTGCCGCAAACGCTCAAAAGCTTCTTTCCCGCCCAGATTAGGCATGATCAGATCCAGGATAACCAGATCAACCTTATCCCGGTGTCGAGATTAATGCGAAGAGTTTTAGAGTTAATACAAATGTTGGGTTAAACCTATTGCATAAATGCAATGATAGGTTGCGTTTATGCAATTATGCCAGATATTTTAAGAGATGAATTTATCTAATCAAGAGGGTTATTTTCTGAATTTGTGGCTACTACAGGGATAACCGACAAGAAAGCTGCTCAGAGATAATATTGGCACATTAATTGCCTGATTTAAGGTTAGGCTGTTAGGCGCCGGGAGAGGGAACAGGGATGATAATTTTGCCCCCTATCTATCCTGTTCCCCTCCCGGTTTTTTTATTGTAATATACAAGCGAAGCTAAACTGATGTAAGCAGGATACATAAGAATAGCGATTTCGGCAAAGGTTCCTTGTGGTTAATCTTTTGATAATACGACGAGTAACAGACGAAAGGGAAAAGCATGGCAGAGGAAAACGGAAAAAGTTGCAGTTGTGATAGCGCGCGGGATGCGGCCCTGGCGGTTCAAGACGAGATGATAAGGGACTCGCTGGGCAAGATTAAAAATATCCTGCTGGTCATGAGCGGCAAGGGCGGCGTGGGCAAAAGCACGGTGGCCACGAATCTGGCGGTTGGCTTGAGCCAGTCCGGGTATAAAGTAGGCCTGATGGATGTTGACCTGCATGGGCCGAATATCCCCCGGATGCTTGGGGTTACCGGGCAACCGGAGAATCTCCCGGGACATCGGGTTGGTCCGGTACGGTATTCGAATAACCTTGGGATTATTTCGATCGAATCAGTGATGAGCGATAAGGATCAAGCCGTAATTTGGCGCGGCCCGGTAAAGATTTCGGCGATTCGTCAATTTCTATCGGATGTGAAATGGGGTGAGATGGATTATCTGATTGTCGATGCTCCTCCGGGAACAGGGGATGAACCGCTGACTGTGGCCCAGACTATCCCGGAGGCCCGGGCGGTGATCGTGACCACTCCGCAGGAGGTCTCTTTGGCCGATGTCCGTAAATCTATAAACTTTTGTCGTGAAGTAGGCTTGCAGATCCTGGGCATTGTGGAGAATATGAGCGGACAAAAATGTCCGCAGTGCGGACACGAAATCTCGTTGTTTAAGAGCGGTGGCGGTGAGAGAACAGCCCGTGATATGGGGATACCGTTTTTAGGCAAAATACCCATTGATCCGGCGGTAGTGACAGCAGGCGATGCCGGCAAACCTTATGTGCTAAATACGGATAATGGCGTTGCGGCGAAGGCATTTAAGGAGCTGGTTGATAAGATAATTTCGATGAGCAAATGATGTTTTTCCCGTAACTCTGTTGGTCAGCATTTTGTATGGTGATCGGATGACGCGAGAGGTCGCTGCGGCGTTTGATGCCTTAGCTCGTGAGTACGATGCCTGGTATGAAAAGGAGCCGCTCCTTTTTGCTATAGAGCTGGAGGCGATAAGATGCGTCTGCCCTTCCCCGGGTAGGCCGTCGTTAGAAGTGGGAACGGGAAGCGGCCGTTTTGCCGCAGCCTTAGGGGTTGAGTTTGGAATTGACCCTTCCATGACTATGCTTAATCTGGCCAAGGCCAGGGGAGTTATATCCGTCCGGGCCATGGGGGAGGCTATTCCTTTCCGGAGTGAGACCCTTGCCACCGTCTTTATCCTTTTTACATTGTGTTTTGTACAGCGCCCTTTGAATTTATTTAAAGAATGCGGGCGGATTTTGAGGCCGGGTGGACGGATAGTTATCGCCTGCATTAATAAAAACAGCGCCTGGGGTAAGCTCTATGCGGAAAAGAAGCAGGCCGGACACCCCTTATATAGATATGCCAACTTTTATGTCCCAGCCGAGATGAAAGAGTTCCTAGTCATAGCGGGCTTCAAAGTAGAAAGATTATACTCGACCCTATTACAGCCACCAGGGCAGGTGGAATCGATGGAGTATCCGAAAGCCGGTCTCTTAGACGAGGCAGGTATTATCCTTGTCTTAGGCGAAAAATGTTGAACTATAGCGAATGTCATCAGTCAATAGTCATTTGTCACTGGTAAAAGTTGATCAATCTTCCACAGTTAACAGGACCGATGACTAATGACCAGTGACGTTGCCTATAACAAAGGGGAAGGATAATGAGTGTGTTATAGATTAAAAATAAGACCAATAACTTGTCTGGAGGAAACCATGAAATGGATAGCAAAGTTATTCATAGTAGTGTCCCTGGCTGTATTGTTTCTTCCTGCGTGCGCAGTAGATCGCGAGTTTCAGGTGGGGTTGACTTATTGGCCTTCTACTGCGCTGCGTTCCTATTACACCTTTAAGGAGCCACCCTCCATAGCCCTGGCGCCCTTTACTGATAACCGTACCGAAAGGAAGCTTCTCTTTAAAAGATATAATAATCTGGGAGGCGAGGACTTTTATTACCTAAAGGACGAACGGCTGGATAAGGAGTTTGCTGTGTCCATAAAAAGGGGACTGGAAGAGGCAGGCATCAAGGTTATTGATATTCCGTCATGGGACCGGAGCGCAGATGGTTTTACGGCCATGACAGTTAACGGCATATTAACCGGAACTATCGAGGAGTTTAGTTGTAAAAGAGATGTCGGTGCCAGTCCGCTGTTCCCCGCCTTGGTGGGAAAGGCCCGGTTAAGACTTTATTGGGGGGATAAACAGGGCCGGCTCATAAAAGAGGATATTCTGGAGGCTAAATTTCAATCAGAGGAGTTCTTATTTATAACTGAGGCCGGGATAGAGCATATCCTCAACCTGGTTATGGCGGATTTAGTGGAAAAGACGGTCAAGAGTAAGGCCGTTTCTGAGATAATAAAAGGTAATCTCTGACCATGAATGCCTATTTTTATAAGGCCAGGGCACAAGTTATTAAAACTGCTGTAAACCATCCGGGACTTTTTTCGTCTAACTTCAGTAAACTGCACTGGAGTCGATGGCTACATGGATGGACTTTGCATGCAACCGCAGTTCTCATACGTGGATTTTATGACCGATAATCCATCCTGTTCATCGGTGGTTGCCCGTAAGGATACTTATAAGAACTTTGGCGAGTTTGTGGCTAAGTATCAGAAAAGGGCTTTTTTCATCGCCTTCGACCTGGTCAATGATATAGAAGATGCCAGGGATCTTTCACAAGAGGCGTTCGCTCGTGCCTATGAGCGCCTGGGGCAATTTCGCGATGAGTCCTCTTTATACACCTGGTTTTACCGTATCCTGGTCAACCTGTGTATGGACTTTGGACGTCGGAAAAGGCGCTGGTGGAAGATATTTCAGCCGGAAGGAGATACCAGAGAGGACCCACGCAACTCGTTAGCCGAGAAACCGGCCCTTACCCCTGGCCCGGTGGAAAGATACTATCAGAAAGAGCTGTCGCAAAAGGTAAGGAAGGCCTTAGATGTCCTTCCTGCCAAGCAAAAGGCGGTATTTATACTAAAAAACTATCATGGGATGCCGATCAAGGAGATCGCCGCCGTCCTTAAGATAGCCGAAGGGACAGTTAAGAGCCATCTCTTTCGTGCCGTAAAAGAGTTGCAGATAAGGTTAAAAGACGATTACGGCTATAAGTATGGAGAAGAGGGTTAATAAATGAAGAGTTGCTGCCATTTCCAAAATGACGCCATTTTAAGGCACTATGGTGAGCTTCCTGCGGGTGAGGAGGCGAAGCTCACCGATCACCTGGCCCGTTGTGAGGCTTGTTCAACTTATGTTCGAGACATGGAAAAGATGCTGGCCCTTACAACCAGGGGGAGGGATATGGCCGCGTTTTCACCGGTGTTCTGGCAGGCTTACCAGGCCGGGATTAAAGAGAGGGTAGATAAACAGAGAGGGGTTTGCTGGTGGTCAAAGATCCGCTGGGGCGGAAAAACTCCAGCCCTGGCCGCTGTCTTTTCAGTCCTTTTGTTCCTGGGAATCTGGTTTTTATATCCAGGAGACGTGGCGGAAAGGCCTGAGATGTACGATTTACCTGTGAGTGCGGAAGAAACACAGCTAGTTAAGCATCTGGATATGCTCCAGGAGTATGATTTGATAAAAGACCTGGATGCTATTGAACAGATACAGAATACCTCACAACGGCCTGTACCGCGGGTTTATGTCCATGCCTAGGATTATATTTTTCCTGAGTATATTCATTATGTTTTTTGCCGCTTTGGCCCTGAAGGTACGGGCGGAAGACAGACTTATTGGGGCCGGTAGTATGGTAGAGACTGTGGAGCGGACGGAAGAGGAGGCAAATTGGCAGAGATGGCAAAGGCTTTCTCCAAAGGAACGTGCTCGTCTGAAAGAAAGATACGAAGATTATCAAAAACTTCCAACAGAGGAAAGAGAAAGACTGCGGCGGAATTTTGAGCGGTTTCGCAGCCTCCCACCAGAAGAGAAAGAGCACCTGAGAAAGCGCTATCGCTTCTGGCGATCCCTGCCGCCGGAGGAAAGGCGTTCCTTACGCCGGCATCAGAGGGGGCGGGAAGGCCCTTCGTCTTCTGAAGACCGGGAAAGGCTGGATAAAAGACAGTTCAGAGGCCCATCCAAATGGCAAGGTTCATCCCCTGGCGAGAAAAGAGGCGTTCCGCATGATATGCAAAAGAGGGATTCTATGCGCTCGAGAGGCCACAGGCGGTGACGGTATCTCCCCTTCTTCAAACTTGCCTGTCTGTTAGAAGCATATATGAGCCTTCCACAACCCGCAACCCGCAACTCGTAACCCGCAACTGAACATGCATGGCGAGCGAATACAATGCATTTTACCTTGCATACGGAGATTCCCCGCAGCTTGCTGCGGGGAGCTTCAATATTTTGGCTTGATTTATCGGTGGTCATCTGTGGTATAATCCAGGCCATGCAGAAAATAAAAACAAAAGACGTGGGAAGACAGATGAAGGTAACGATTCTCGGCCATCCAACTTATGTTTCCCGTCTGACGAGATTTTTTGAGGTTATTGGGGCCAGCGACGGATCATTATTGCTTACGGGGCCATTTGGTTGTGGCAAGGAGGTCTGGCTTGATTACGTGATTGCTAATAGTAAGCGGAGTCAGCAGGCCATCATAAAGGTTAACTGTGCTGAACTGGCCGAGTCCGATGCTACGCGGGAGATATTTGCGGATACTGCCGAGAGTCTGCTTGGCCAGGCGCAGGGAGGCACGCTGGTATTAGACGAACCCCGGTATTTGCCTATATCCACACAGGCCAGTCTGGGCAAATTTTTGGAAGACCGGAAGGCAATGGATCGACGTACCGGAGAATCACGTTTTGTTGATACACGCATAATGGCTATGGCTACAGACAGGAAGGCGTTGGCGCCTATGCTTACGTATCGTTTTGCCTATCGGGTGAGCATCCCTCCCCTGGCCGGGCGGAAAGAGGATATCCCGTATTTATTAAAAGGGCTTTTACGGGATTCATCCATACGCTATGTGCGCTATATCGCCCTGTTAAAATTATTTTACAACCGTTGGGGTGGGAATGTAAGGGAATTAAAAAGTTATCTTACCCAGACCATGGCCTATTACCAGTCCACTGCGACGGAAAAATTTCATGCCACAGGCCTCTGGGGTGAAGTTTCTATCCGCTACTTCCAGGATGTTTTTGCCGAGGAGACCTGGTACTATGATTACAATTTTGAAGAGGATTTCCGGAGATATTTCTCGGAGATCCTCACCAGGACGACCTTCCGCGAGGAGATCATAAATGAGGGACTGGTGGTACCTTTAGAGAAAAAAGACGCAAGTTATCTTGCGCTAAATATCTGGGAGGAGGATTTTGAAGAAAAGGCCTGGCGTATTTATCGCAAGTTCGCAGATTATCTGGAGAAATGCAAGACCGGTGTAAGTAAAGACACCGGTCTATGATATGGCAGGGGAGAGAGTTTTTCTGAGTACTGCGCTTACAGTGGAACCATTTTTCCACTTTGGATGGAAATGAAATTCACACTTTATGGGTGATTTCAGATCCCAAATTTTCTTATCTACTCGGGAAGTATTTGTAATCTCAAGGGAGTTGTCGCGGTAAAAATTGAGACTATATCTGGCATTGAAATTGCTAGTCCAAAAGGTCGTCGAGGAGGTCGGCTATGCAGAGAAAAGATGTGAGCGAAAGACGCTGTAACGAAAGAGTTCTTCTCTCCGTGCCGCAGGAGTTAAACGGAGACATAGAAAAGGCAAAAAATGTTTACCTGGTAGGCCTCTCTGTCCGTGGGGCTGAGATAGCCTGCCTGGAAGAACCCCGGTGGGACGGGACTATACAGTTTTATCTTCAATTGCCGGAAGGCATTCATACCCTCTTTATTACGAGCGAGGTAGTCTGGCAGAGAAAGGAAAGGGCATGGCATGCCGGGCTTAGATTTGTTTCTTTATCCGAAATGGACAAACAAATACTCGAAGCTTATGTGGATTATTTAAAACGGGAAAATGTGCTCCTGGAGGCCCGTAAGACCATCAACATGCACTTAGGGACATTTATTAAAAATTTTGAACGGCTGTTTGAGCTTAAGGATTTGTGGGGGGGCATAAGTAAAACACCAGTTCCGGAGCCAAGACCTAAGTATCTGCATTAGACTTAGGAAGCTTATTTCCCCCTTTTTTCTTAAGACCTTTGCATACTGCCCGCAATGGCTCAATAGGCGCTTCTGTAAAGCTTCCCTTACCCTGAACCATTTCAAAAATCAAAAACGGGATATCTGCCGGGCATCACCCTCACTGATCTGTTCGCAATCCGAAGCAAAATAAGTCATTCCTTTATTAGTATTTCTCTGATAGATTAAATATATGTGGAGATATTAATTTGAGTCCAGCTCAACCCTAGGTGGAGGCACAAGAAATGGAGAAAAGTCTAACGGCCAAGGAAATAGAGGTGTTCAAGGCAAGGCTGTTAAAAAGAAAAAGAGACCTGTGGCAGGAAGTCCGCGAGCATTTGAGGAGAGAAATCGATGAGGAGTATCAAGACCTGCTGAAAATACCCCTGGATGAAGAAGACAAGTCTGTGGTTGATTTGAAGGAAGAAACCGCCTTGTCGTTGATTGAACCCAAGAAAATGGAGCTGGAGGAGATTGAAGAGGCGTTTACGCGTATAGAACGGGGTGAGTATGGTCTCTGTATCGACTGTGGCGGTCCTATAAGTGTGAAGCGGCTGGGGATAATGCCGGAGACGCCCCGCTGTGCCCGTTGTCAGGCCAGGCGGGAAAAGATAGAGAAAAAGAAGTAGATTTTACCATGCTGAAGAATTGGAATGTATTGGCTACGGCTTCGGAAAGGCAGGAAAGAGCCTTAAGAAGCCTCTTATTTCCTTTCGGTATTTTTAAGGAATCCGGTTTTCGCGGGACATTAATCGGGTTCGTAAGCAATCTGCAGACCTTTTTGGAAAGTTTGAAAGAGTTGGGCGAGACCGATCCACAAAGCCTTCAGGCCCTGGGCCAGGTGGTCCCTATCGACCGTACCTTCTCTTTCAGTGCGGCTAACTTCATAGAACGAGCGAAGGAGGCTATTGCCCCTTATCTCGAAACAATCGACAATGAAAAGATCTATGTCCGGGTTAAGAGAAGAGGCTATAAGGGGAGGATTTCTAGTGTAGTGTTTCAGTAATACCTTTACAATTATCAAAAATTATGTTATCGGTGGTTTCATGTGGAAGTCAGCCGAAAAATTGTTGATGACGGAAGAGCAGCGAGCGACCCTGAAAGCTTGGGTGGGGGCCAAAACCAGTCCCCAGCGAACCGTGCTGCGTGCACGCATTTGCCTGTTGGCTGCGGATGGTT
>Ga0129302_1000808_pt1 | contig 23235 bp, 19 predicted proteins | sample BlaSprsedimmetaG_FD_94476 | JGI IMG/M metagenome (GOLD analysis project Ga0129302, IMG submission 94476) | Hot spring sediment bacterial and archeal communities from California, USA to study Microbial Dark Matter (Phase II) - Blank Spring... | ecosystem: Environmental > Aquatic > Thermal springs...
TTTAGTTAAATGCAAAAAAAACAGAAATCTAAAATTAAAAAAACAAAAATTTTTTTATCAAAATTCTATAATGACATAGACAGGTCTTTTAAATTTTTTATAATCGCTTTACTTATAGGCTTGCAAATCGCTTTATTAATAACTTATGGTTATTTTTTGTTAAAAGATAAAATTATAGCAGGGGAAGGCATAAGAGACACATTGACTTATCAGGGCAAAATAGCCAATTCTGAGGGGGTGCCGCCACCTGATGGGCAATATAATATGCGTTTTAGAATATATAATCAATCAACCGGCGGAACTTTGTTATGGACAGAAACCTGGGATGGCACAAATCAAGGCATTGCTGGCAGTAAAGTTAGTGTTACAGAGGGAATTTTTACAGTAGAATTAAATTCTTTATGCGGCAACTGGGTGGGTGCCTGCGCTTCAAATGGGGGGGTAACTTTTCAGACAGATAGTTTTTATCTGCAGGTAGAATTGGATTATGATGGTGATGGAGATTATGAAGAAGTATTTTTACCCAGAAAAAGATTTACCGCCACCCCATTTGCGATGAATGCTGATAAATTAGACGGCTATGATTCTTCAGATTTTGTTTTTAAGGCCGGCGATACAATGATAGGCACTTTGGCGGCTCCGCAATTTATAGATAATTCTTTGCTGGCATATTATCAATTTAATAACAATGCTAATGATTCATCGTTTAATTCATTGGATGGAGTATTGCAAAACAGCCCAAATGTTAATAATAATGTTTTAGAGCTAGATGGAATAAATCAATATGTTTCAGTCAGTGATGACGAATTATTAAGTTTTGGCAATGGCATAAACGATAATCCTTTTAGCATATCAGGCTGGATCATGGCTGAAGATATGGCTGATTTTATAATTTTAAGCAAAGGAGTTTTTGGCGTATCAGGTGAATACCAATTTTTTACAGATAGTAATAAAAAATTAAATTTTTTATTATATGATGAAGCTAATAATGCCCAAATAGGCAGAATTTATAATACCGAGCTGATTGAATTTGAAGGATATTGGTTATTTTTAACTGCAACATATGATGGGACAGGAACTTCAAGCGGCATTAAAATATATTTAAACAGCGAACAAATTGATGATTTTAATAATAATTCTGGTTCTTATACTGCTATGGATGATTTGGCTGCGGACCTTTATATCGGAAGATATAATACAAAATATGCCAATGGCCGAATTGATGATTTGAAAATTTTTAATCGCGAATTGACAGCCAATGAAATTATGGAAATGTATGAAAGTGAAAAAAGAAACCATATTCATGCTAATAAAATGACAATAAAAGATATTTATCTTGGGGCAACTAATGCAAATGAAGGCGGTTATTTAACTTGGGATAATAAATATAACCGTTTTAAATTTAATGCTGAGCTTTATGCTCCAAATAGTCTTCCTTATTTTAATAACAGTATTGGTGACCGTGATTATACTTATTTGCTGCATGACAATAAAATTTTAGCTTATGATTTTCATGAATCAACCGGCACTACAATTATTGATCTAGAAGGCAATGCTAATGGGACTTTAAACGGAGGTGCAGACTGGACAAATAGGGGCTATATTGGTTATGGCATGAAATTCGGCAATGACGGAGATTATATATCTTTCTCCAACCCTGGATTATTATCAAACAAAGGCAGTGTAGAAATGTGGGTAAAATTAGATGACATAGCAACTTCTTCTATAAATTATTTGCTTAGAATGTGGTCAAACGCTTCAAACCAGATAGCTATTTACAAACAAAATGCCGCGGATTTATATGTTGCAGTAGGGGACAGCGGAGCTGTTGATACTGGCTGGAATTTTCCGGATACCAATTGGCATCATATTGTTTTAATTTGGGAAGAGGGGGCGATTGAGGTTTATGTTAATGGTGTTAATTTAAATATTAGCGATACTTATTCATCATTAGATACTAATACTTTTAATAATTTTTATTTGGGTTCTTCAGCTACTGCAAATACCAGCCTGAATGGGACGCTAGATAGCGTAGCCATGTATGACAATGTTTTAACAGAAATAGAAATAAAAAACCATTATAATGCTGCCTTTAATAACCTATATATAATAAATAATTTTAGCGATGGCAATATTAACGCAACTTTAAATAATTTATACAGTTTCCCAAGTATTTTAAACGGCTTAAATAACCCGATAGATCCAGTTTATTTTAACACTCCCAATAAAGTGCTTGCTCTAGCATTTTCAGAAGGAGTTGGAAAAACCACTGCAAGTTCAGTAAATGAATTCTCCGCTGAAATTAATGGAGCTGACTGGACAAAAGCAGGTTACTATGGTTATGGTCTGAAATTTGACGGCAAAAATGATTATTTAGTTATTGCTGATAATGAACATACTAATTTTGGCACAAATAATTTTTCCATTGAATTTTGGCTAAAAGGTTATAACGATAATTCAGGAAAACCTAATAATCCAGATGCAAGGATTATTTCTAAAAAAGACAACAATTCTGGTTATGAAATAATGTTTGCTGACAATGACAGAATAATTTTCTTTTTAGGCGATGGTTCTAATACCTACACTGCAAATTCGACCGGTTTTGATCTTTCTGATAATAAATGGCATCATATAATTTTTACAGTTGACAGGTTTAATCATACAGCTACCTTAATCAGAGACGGCTGGTCTATTAATACTTTTGATATTTCAAGTGTAACCGGCAGTCTGGATAATCCAGCGGATTTATATATTGGCAGTGATGCAGCCAGCAACTTTTTTAAAGGCACTCTTGATAGCATTATTTTTTATAATGATAAATTATTAAACATTTACGATTCGTATAATCGTATTAAAAATTCTCCGGAATTTTTAATTATTAATAATTCAAATGTTAGCGCTGGTAATTCTGCATTAGGCGTAATAAATCAATCAAATGATGGTTTTGCCGCTATTTTGGCTTTGACTGGAAGTGATAATGAAAGTGCCCCTTTACTTTTAAGCAATTCAGCTGAAACAAATGATATTTATAAATTTTTAAGCATAGGACAATTAAATAACGCCGCCGTGACTATTTTTGGCAATTTGAGTTGGGATAATGCCAATAATAAATTTATTCTGGATAACAATTTGCAAGTTAGCGGCGATCTGGAAATAAATTTTTTGCAAACTGATGAAAATGAATATATTGCATTTGATGTAATTAAACATACTCTTACTTCTTCAGAAGCCAGCTTAGGCAGCTTTAGCACATCTTGGGATAAAGCTCTCGCCAGTAAAATCGTAATGCTTGATTCTGTTTGTATGCATGCAACTGATTCAACAGTTACGACTAATGATTTGACATATGGCGGTTGTATTAATGCTTTAAAATATGACGGTACTGATATAACTGTGTATGACCAAAATAATGTTTGGGATGAAGATGATATTGTAACAATTTTTATCACCTATGAGAAATAATCAAAATTTATGATTACTAAAAGAAAAAAAATTAATTGGGCTTTAATTATATTCGTTTTTATTTTAGGCGTATTGATTACAAGCTTTGTTTTTTTATCAATCAGTAATTATAAACAGGGAAAACAAATAAATAAATTAGCCAGCGAAATAGAAAAATTAAAAGCAGATGATATTGCTCTTGCTCAGATAATTAATAATTTAATAGCCCAGCTACAGGCAAATCGTTTAATTCAGCCATTTAATAACCAATAATATTTAAATATGCAACATATAAAAAATATCTTAAATAAGCATTTAAAACAAACAGGGCTGTCAAAAAATATCGAGACAGCCCTGATTATTGAAGAATTTTTAAATTTTTTGGAAAAAGAATTTGGCAGTATAATTTTAAAAAAAATTAAGCCGCTTTATATCAAAAACGGTATTTTAAGCTTGGCCTGTGTCAGCCCCGCGGTTGTTCAGGAAGTTAATTTCAAGAAAGAATTTTTGATTGACAAAATCAATCAAAAATTCAGGGGCGAGCCGTTAAAGGATATTAAATTTATTCTATAATTAGCGGATAATCAGGATTTGCTAAATTTTAAAAAATTTGTTAATATTAACCCATATTTAACTTTTTAAAAATATGTCTTTGCGCAATTACATCATCTTAATGGTATTGGCAACAGCCGCTTGTTCTTTGTCTTTTTTTGCTGTAATCTATTTTTTTGACCCTTTTGAAAGCGGTTTTAGGGCATTGTTCTTTTTTTATACCAGTTTATTTTTGGCCTTAATCGGCACTTTTTCTATTTTGGGGCTTTTTTTGAGGTTGATTTTTACTAAAGACAATTTGGTTTTCAAAAAAGTTATTGTTTCATTCCGCCAGTCAATTTGGTTCGCATTTTTAATTATTATCAGCTTACACATGTTAAGCTCGCAGCTTTTAGGATGGAAAAATCTTATTATTTTAGTTTTTGCCTTTACTTTGATAGAATTATTTTTTATAAGTTATAAGCCTAAAAAAAAGCAAAGAATATGAGACAAAAATTTTTATTTACAAAAACGAGAAAAGAAATAGGGGCGGAAGAAAAAAGTTTGAATGCTTCGTTATTAATAAAGGCTGGTTTTATTGATAAATTGGCGGCAGGAGTTTATATTTATCTGCCTTTAGGATTAAGAGTTTTAAGAAAAATAGAAGATATTATCCGCGAAGAAATGAATAGAATCGGCGGGCAGGAAATTTTAATGCCGGCCATGACGCCGAAAGAAATCTGGCAAAAAACAGATCGTTGGGACGCTTTTGACGCTTTGTTCAAATTTAAAGGCTATGATGAAAAAGAATATGCTTTGGGAGCAACTCATGAAGAAGTTGTCACTCCTTTGCTTAAAAAGTTTGTTTTTTCCTATAGGGATTTGCCAAAATATGTTTATCAGATTCAGACAAAATTCAGGAATGAACAAAGGGCCAAGGCTGGTTTGCTTAGAGGCCGAGAATTTTCCATGAAAGATTTATATTCTTTTCACGCTGATGAAAAAGATTTAGAAAATTATTACGAGATGGTTCAGGCCGCTTATTTTAAGATATTTGCGAGGCTAGGATTGGACAAGCTGACGCATTTGACTTTTGCCTCAGGTGGGGCTTTTGCCAAATATTCCCACGAATTTCAGACCTTATCAGAAAACGGGGAAGATCTTATATATATATGTCCCAAATGCAGACTGGCATATAATAAAGAAATTATTAATGAAATAGAAAAATGCCATGGTTGTAAGCTTGGCAAATCAGAATTTAAAGAAGCAAAGGCAATTGAAACAGGCAATATATTCAAGCTGGGAACTCGCTTTTCTTCTTCTTTTGAATTTAAATATGTTGATGAGCGCGGTAAGGAAAAAGACGTTTTTATGGGTTGTTATGGTATAGGGTCAAGCCGTATTATGGGATCGATTGTAGAAGTTTATAATGATAAAAAAGGAATTCTTTGGCCCAAAACAATAGCTCCTTGCCAAATTCATTTGCTTTCAATCGGAGAAAATAAAGCTCTTGCTAAAAAAACAGAATTATTATACAATGAGTTAATTAAGAAAGGTTTTGAGGTTTTATATGACGACCGGGATGAGTCAGCCGGCATTAAGTTGAATGACGCTGATTTGCTCGGCTTGCCATTGAGGCTGGTTTTAAGCGAAAAAACTCTAAAGAATAACAGCATAGAGCTTAAAAGCCGTAATTTAGACCGAATTGAATTAATAAAGATTGATAAAATCGTTAAGTATTTGGAAGATAGTTTAAACAAATAGAAGTATAAGATTTATAAATTAGTATTATTATGATTTTTGATCGAATTTTAGGCAAATTTTCAAAAGATATTGGCATTGATTTGGGCACGGCAAATACCATAGTATATGTAAAAGAAAAGGGAATCGTTATTAATGAGCCGTCTGTAGTGGCTATAAATTTGAAGACTGATCAAATTTTAGCTGTAGGAATTGAAGCCAAAAAAATGGTAGGAAAAACACCTGCCCATATTACAGCGATTCGCCCCTTGGTTGACGGTGTTATTTCTGATTTTGAAGTAACTGAAAAAATGTTAAAATATTTTATTGATAAAACCCATCAGGAGGGGTTTAATTTTTTGCCCCGGCCAAGAGTGGTGGTGGGAATTCCTTTGGATATAACAGAGGTAGAAAGAAAAGCGGTTGAAGACGCTGCGCTTTCTGCTGGCGCCAGGGAAGTTTATCTGGTGGAAGAGTCAATGGCCGCTGCTATTGGCTGTCGTTTGCCGGTTGAAGATGCAATAGGTAATATGGTGGTTGACATTGGCGGCGGTACAACAGAAATAGCCGTTATTTCTTTGGGTGGAATAGTGACTTGGAAAACTATTAAAGTTGCCGGTGATGAAATGAACAAAAATATTATTCAATATGCCAGAAATAAATTCAATCTGCTTTTGGGTGAAAAAGTAGCTGAAGATATAAAAATAAAAGTCGGTTCAGCTGCCCAGTTAAAGCAGCAATTAGAAGCTCAAATGAGGGGCAGGGACTTAGTTACTGGCTTGCCTAGAGAAATAATTGTTAATGATGAGCAGATTAGAGAAGCTTTAAGCAAATCAGTTAGGATGATTATTGATAATATTAAAGCGACACTAGAAATTACCCCACCTGAATTAGTTGCTGATATTTATGAAAGAGGAATTCTATTGACAGGCGGAGGTTCTTTGTTAAAAGGTATAGACAGAGCGATTTCCAGGGCAACCCAAATACCTGTTTATGTTGCTGATGATCCTTTAACAGCAGTTGTGCGCGGCACAGGCTACCTTTTGGATGATTTGTCTTTGTTAAAAAAAGTCAATTCGCTTTCCCAATTTGACGACGCTTAAATATATGTAATATATGTAGTTATGGATAAAAATAAAAAAAACAAGCTTATTAAGGTCTATATCCTGGCAGTTATTATACTGCTTGTTTTTTTCTATTATTTGGGGGTTTTGGTTAAAGGTGAAAATTATTTTTTAAGTTCTTTTTCTTTATTGCAAAATAAAGGTTATGAATTTTTTACTAAATTCAGATATTCGTTTATTAGCTATCAGGAAGCCCAGGATTTAAAAAAGAAAAATGCGGATTTAAAACATGAGCTGGGCCAGTTGTATTATGAAAACGCGCAATTGCTTGCTTACAAGGTGGAAAATGAAAATTTCAGGTCAATGCTTAATTTTTTTGAAGAAAAGGATTTTGATTATATTGTCGCTAAAGTTATTGGTAGGGATTTGAATAGGAATAATACTTTAATTATAAATAAGGGATTAAAAGACGGCATTAAAAATGGTTACGCAGCAGTAGTAGGGGAAGGTATGATCGTTGGTAAAGTAGTTGAGTGTAAAGAAAATCTTTCAACTGTTTTATTGTTGACTGATCAAGCTAGCCAGCTAGCTGTAAGCGTTGTTTTCAGCAATAAGACTACGGGTTTGGCCAGAGGCGAGTTTGGTTTGAGCATTAAGGTTGATTTTATTCCGCAGGATATAAAAATTGCTTTAGAGGATATTTTTATTACGTCTGGTTTAGAAAAAAATATTCCTAGGGGTTTGGTTTTGGGCAAAGTGAATAGGATTATAAGCCATGAAAGCGATTTATTCAAGACAATAACGATTAATCCTTTTATTAATTATGAAGAAATAACTAATTTAAGCGTTATTTTGCCTCAAGATTATAGCGATGATTAAATATATATATTATTTGCTTATATCCTTGTTTTTAGTCTTTATTGCTCAAAGCGTTTTGTCGCCTTTGGGGATTTTAAGCAATTTAAATTTATTGTTGGTTGTTTTGGTTTTTATAACTGTTATTTTCGGCTTTAATTTAGGATTTATTTTTGCGGTTCTAATCGGGTTTTTAGCTAATATTTATTCTTTTTTGCCATTGGGCTCTTTGATTATCTCATATTTGGCAATAATAGCGGTTATTAATTTTTTTTATAAAAATGTCTTTATTAATTTTTCCTTTTATACGATTTTAATTTTAATTTTAATCGCTACTTTTTTAAATTTTTTTATAATTTATCTGCTTAATTTGTTTTTTTATTTCTTAGGCGTTGTAAGTCTTTATGTAATAGTTGATAAAATTTTCCTGCTCAACTTGCTTTGGCAATTTTTATTGAATCTTCTTTTTATAACGATTTTATATTTTATTGCTAAATTTACTATTAAAAAATTAAATTTAGCTTTTTTGATCAAAAAATGAAATATTTAATTAACAGAAAATATAAAAATTGCCAGGAAATTGATGAGAGTTTTTTTTATGAAGAAGATTCTAATCGTGAAACAGAAAAAAAGTATGAGGGTGAAGATAAGTTTTTAGGCAAGCATTTAACAGAAAAGAAAATTAATTTTATAGCGGCTGTTATAGCACTGGTTTTAATTGTTTTATTTGGCCGGGCTTTTGGGTTGCAAATAACGAAAGGAGAATATTATGAAAGCTTGGCAGAAAAAAACAGGATGAGAGAAAAGACAATTGTGGCTAGCAGGGGTTTGATTTATGATAAGAATATGAAACCTTTGGTTAAGAATTATCCGATTTTTGACGCTTTTGTCCTGCCAAATGAGTTATCTTTTAATCAATCAAAAAGAGAGGAGCAAATAGAGCAAATTGCCATAGCCATCGGCGAAGATTTTAAGAATTTGGCAGAGATTTTGGATAAGTATCCAAGAAATTTTAAATACCCTCTGGCAGTAAAGGAAAATATAGATTATGAAGAGGCCCTTTTGTTAAAAATAAAATCTGAACAAATGCAGGGTTTATTTATTGAGGCTATGAATCGAAGAGAGTATGTTTATTCTAATGAGTTTTCCCATATTTTGGGTTATATAGGGAAAATTGCGGACAAAGAATTAAATGAAAGAAAAGGATATTTATTGACTGATTATATTGGCAAAACAGGCTTGGAATCATTTTATGAAGATAGCCTAAGGGGTAAATATGGCAAAGAAATGGTTGAAGTTGATGTGGCTGGAAGGGAAAAAAAAGTTATTTACTATCAAGAAGTTGAAAATGGGAATAATTTAGTTTTAAGCGTTGAATCAGATGTCCAAAAAAAAGCAAGGGAAATATTAAATAAACATTTGGAAAAATTAAATAAGAAAAGGGCGAGTTTAATAATGTTAAATCCGCAAAACGGAGAAATTATAGCTTTGGTAAGTTTGCCGGATTTTGACGTTAATTTATTTAGCCGTGGTATTTCCCTGGAAGATTATAAAAGATTGACAGAAGACGAAAATAAGCCTTTATTTCCTCGTGCAATAAGAGGGGAATACGCTTCGGGTTCAACTATAAAGCCTGTGGTTGCGGCCGGAGCTTTGGAGGAAGATATTATTAATGAAAGAACTATCTTTTTAAGCACTGGCGGACTTTGGGTTTTTGATCGCTGGTTTTTTCCTGATTGGGCGGCTGGCGGTCATGGATTAACCAATATTTACCGGGCGATTGCCTGGTCTGTTAATACTTATTTTTATATTATTGGCGGCGGATATCAGGATTTTCAGGGTTTAGGAGCAGAAGGGCTTAAAAAATATTATGAACTTTTTGGTCTAGGACAAAAAACCGGTTTGGATTTAGGCGGAGAATCAGCTGGGCTAGTGCCCGATCCAGAATGGAAAAAGAGTGTTAAAAATGAAGATTGGTATATTGGCGATACTTATCATATGTCCATTGGCCAGGGCTATTTATTGGCCACTCCTTTGCAAGTGGCTAATTTTACCTCTGTTTTTGCCAACGGCGGCAAGCTTTTTCAACCGCATTTTGTTAAAGAAATAATTTCCAATACTGGCGAGGTCCAGAAGATTGAGCCAGTTATTATTAGAGAAAATTTTATCAGCCAGGCTAATATTAATATAATTAAAAAAGCCATGAGGCAGACTGTCACTTTGGGAAGCGCCCAATATCTGAATAATTTAAAAGTAGAAGTTTCTGGCAAGACAGGTACTGCCCAGTGGCATAGCAATAAACAGCCTCACTCCTGGTTTGCTGGCTTTGCCCCTTATGATGCTCCTGAAGTGGTTATTACTGTTTTGGTTGAAGAAGGCGGGGAAGGCAGCGCTGTCAGCGTGCCTATTGCTTATGATGTTTTAAAATGGTATTTTGAGGAGTATAAAAATGAATAAAAAATCGCTCTTTAATGGGGGCGATTTTTTTGTTCATCTAAATAATTTATTTTAAAATTGAACCAATAATTTCCTGATAGCCGTTTAAAAATTCTTTAGCTGCCATGGGTTTCCGGCCTTCAGGCTGGAGTTTTTTAAGTATAAGCGAACCTTGTTTGCAATTGATGGCTAAAGCCTGCTGTTTAGTTAAAAATGTTTTGCCGATTTCTGATTCGGCGCAGTTAATTTGAGGGTTTAAAATTTCAACTTCTAAAATTTTTAAAATTTTATTTTGCCAAGTTGTCCATGTGCCTGGCCAGGGATTTAAAGCCCGCACTTGGCGTTCAATCTCAAGGGCTGATTTGCGCCAGTCTATTTTACCGTCTTTTTTGGTTAAAATTTTGCAATAAGTAGCGCGGTTATCATCTTGTTTTTGCGGTTTAATTTGGCTTGATAAATATTTAGGCAAGGTGTCAATTAATAGATGAGCGCCTAAAATTGAAAGTTTATCATGCAGTGTTTTAAAATTGTCGTCATTAGTTATGGTTATAGCTTTTTGCGCCAGCAAATGGCCTTCATCCATTTTTTCATTAATTAACATAATTGTAACGCCTGTTTCTTTTTCGCCGTTTAAAAGGGCGGCTTGAATAGGGGACGCGCCGCGATATTTGGGAAGTAGGGAAGCATGAACATTAACGGCGCCGAATTTAGGTATGTCTAATAGTTCCTTTGGCAAAATAAAACCGTAGGCTGCGACCACGATTAGATCCGGCTTTAAAGCTTTTAAATGCTGAATAAATTCTGAATTATCTCTGATTTTTTCAGGCTGTAAAACTTTAAGCTTATTTGCTAAGGCTATTTTTTTAACAGGCGGGGCTGTTAAAATTTGTTTGCGCCCGATTTTTTTGTCCGGCTGAGTCACCACAGCCACAACATTATAATTATTAATTAAAGCGCCTAAAATAGGCACGCTAAATTCCGGCGTACCCATGAAAATAATTTTTGCATCTTTATTATTATTCATTTTTTATCAATTACTAAACACCTAATGCCTAATTATTATTTTTTATCAGTAATTAAAACTCCGTCCAAATGATCTACTTCATGCTGAATTACCCGGGCAAATAAACCGCTGGCTCTGAATTTTATTTCTTTATTGTCTTGATTTAAAGCTTTAACATAAATAATTTTGGATCTTTTAACTGGTTTAAAAATCCCCGGCACACTTAAGCAGCCTTCTTCTTCATTTTCTTTCCTTAATGATTTCCAGGTTATTGTAGGGTTAATTAAGGCTAAATGTCCTTTTTCAGTATTAATTACACAGAGTCTTATGCTTTGGCCTATTTGAGGCGCTGCCAGGCCAATGCCATTGGCTTTTTTCATTGTTTCAGCCATATTTAAAATTAAGCGCTTTATTTCTGGTGTTATTTCACTGATTTTTTTTGCTTTTTCTCGTAAAATAGGGTCGGGATTAGTTTTGATTTCTAGCCTTGACATTTTTGCAAATTTAGTATAAAATATATTATGTACTTTTAAAAATAACAAAAAAAGACAAAAAAGTCAATAAGAAAGGAGGGATGTATCGTGAGAATAGCCGTGATTATTGATGCTCCGAATGTTCGGGGAATGACCAAAACAATGGGAAAAAAAATAAATTTTAATGCTTTTTTGAAGCATATTAGAGGCCCGAATCGTCATTTGGAAATCTTGGAAGTTTTTTACGATGTCGTGCCTTTTAATGGTAACAGTAATTTATTTATTAAAAGTTTGGAGGATTTAGGCTTTGAGGGCATTCCTGTCCCCTTAAAACCATACGCGCCTCATGAAGACAATAAGGCTAATTTTAAATCTAGAACTGACCAGAAAATTACAATAGAAGTTCTTGATCATTTGCAGAATAAGAGATTTGATTGTTTGGTTTTTCTTTCCGGCGATTCTGATTATGAATTTTTACTTCAGAAATGCCAGGATGCAAAGAAAAGAGTTGAAGTCTGGGCAACATCCAGCACGCTTTCCAATGAACTCAAAAAAGTCGCCGATGCTTATTATAAGTTTGATGACCCCGAATTTAAGCACCTACTCATGAAGGTTACCAACAATTCGCCTTGGTGGAAAAAATAATTTGGGAGATGAAATATTTTTTTTAGCCCGTACCGAATAAGTACGGGCTATTTTAATTTTCTATTTGCTTGATTTATTTATAATAAATTTTCAGGGTCCTTATCTATAATTATATTTTCCGGCAAATTATTTAGAAAATCCAAATTGGATTTTCTATCCAAAATTTTCAGTACAATCTGCCAGCGGAAACGGCCCCGCACTTGTTGGGTGCGCGATAAAACAGGCGGATTAATAATTATATTTTTAGCGTCAATTTTTGAGCTTAAGGTTTTGTAAATTTTATTTATCTCTTCCTGTCCGCCAGCAAATTCAATGTTTTGATAAATCAACCGGATCAATTGGCAAAAAGGAGGATATTTGAAAGTTTTCCTTTCCCTGAGTTCGTTTAGATAAAAATTTTTGTAATCCAATTTTTTAAAAGCTTGGAAAATATAATTTTTTGGGGAAAAAGTTTGGATAATCATTTCCTTTTTTGGGTTAGAAATATAGAGCGCCAGTTTATATAAAAGGTTGAATGTTTTTTCAAAACTTTTAAAATCCGCCAGTGGAAATAAAGTGTCAGCATTTATAACTCCTATCAAGTTAATTTTTCCCCAGTTAATAAATTTAAAAGCGTACTGGGTGCCAATAATAATGTCGTATTTGTCGGAATCACCGTTAAATGGAGTTTCAATGTCAATTTTTAAAGTTTGGCTCTGGGAAAAGATTTTTTTTATTTCAATTTCCACTTTTTCCGTGCCCGTGCCTGTTAATTTAATTTCCGGACCTTTGCATTTTGGGCAGAATAAAAATAAATTTTCCTTATGGCCGCAGTGATGGCAGACAAGATGTTTGCTGGCATGCAGAGTTAATGGCAACTGGCAGACCGGACAAATAGCTATATAGCCGCAATCTTTGCAAGTTGCTATAGTTGCTAAGCCTTTACGGTTTAAAAATAAGAATACTTTTTGTCCGCGTTTTAAATTGTATTCTATCTTATCTGTCATTTCCTCGCTGAAAATTGAGTAATTAGATTTTTTAAATTCATCTTGGCGGTTTATAATTTTTATCTCCGGACTGGCTTTAAGTTTATCAATTTCCAAATATACCCATTTTTTATTTTGAATTTTAAACAAGCTTGAAAAAGAAGGAGTATTGGTGCAAAAAACAAGATGGCAATTTAATATTTTTTTTAATTTAAAAGCTACTGTCTTTGCATTGTAGCGAGGGGTTGGCTCTTCTTGCTTATGGTTTTCATCTTCTTCCTGGTCTATAATAATTAAATCCAAATTGTTAAAAGGCGCAAAAATAGCGCTTCTGGTGCCGATAATTATTTTAGCTTGTCCCTTTTTAATTTTTAGCCATTCCTGGAAGTATTTGTTTTTTGGCAGATCATTAAGAAAAACAGAAGTGACCCCTTTATATTCCAAAAGGTATTGGAAAATCTTTTCAATATCTGAAATTTGCGGAACAATTATGGCGATTTGTTTATTTTTTGCAAGCGCTTTTTCAATAAGGCTTAAATAAGCTTTAATTTTATTTTCCTGATAAAAATATCTTAATAGAAGCGGCTGTTTTTTTAGTCTAATTGAGCCAAGCTTAAAAGTTGATTTTGGCGGCGCAACAAATTTTATATTGTTTAAAAAAGAAAGCTTGCCTTGTCTGTCGCGTTTGGGTATTTCAGGAACCAGCATCTTGGTTAAAATAGCCTGAGAAACAAAATAATAATCTGACAGCTCTTTGATTAATGTTAATTGCCAGTCAGCTAAAAATGGCAGGGGATCAATGATTTTTTCAATTTTTTTTAATTTTTTTATCCCAAACTTTGAATTTTTAATTAAATTTAAAACAACCCCTTTAATTTTTTTGCTTCTAAAGGGGATTTCTACGAGCTGGCCGCTCTTGATTTGCCGGCTCATTTCTGCCGGAATTAGATAATCAAAATAATGCAAATCTCTTTTTAAGCGCGCCAAGGGGATTACCTGGGCTATTTTTTTAGCCATTTTGATTAATAATGAAATTTTTTATATTTAAAGAGGTTTTATAGGCGGCAACCTATTCTTCATGCCTTTCTACTTCAAATTTATAAACATGGAATTTTTCGCTTTTAGGGTCAATGCCTGCTTTTTGGCAGGCAATATAAATTTGCTCATCAACAGAATTAACGCCTTCTAGATTAGGCAAAAGCAGTCCGGTTTTTCGTCCTTTTTCTGATTTAACAATAACTCCGAATTTCCTATGATCTAGTTGGCTTATTTTTTCGTTTTCAACTTTTTGGGGCCCTGATAAAATATCTATGGTGATTTTCAAATCATTTAATTCCCCAGCTTTAACGGGCAAAAAGCGCGGGTCTTGGGTAGCGGCGGAAATTGTATTTTGGATTATTTCTTCTGCGATATTTTTATAAGCAGGGGAAAAAGTGCCGATACAGCCTCTTAATTGTTTTTTGTTTTTAAAGCAAACAAAAACCCCAGCGCGCTTAGTTAGAATTTGTTGGGGCAAATTTTGAGGCGCTTCAATAATTTCGCCAGTCAAAAGATAATGTTTGATGGCTTTTTTTGCTAATTTAATGCAGGGGTCCATATGTTTTAATATAACATAAAGGCTGAAAAATAAAAAACAACAAACTCTTTGTCATTCAAACCCCGATTAATTTTTTGTTTAGTTCTGAATGATAGTTTGTTATTTTTTACGTCAATTTAAAGTTTGCTACTAGATATCCGACGCCAAAAGGCCCTTCATAAGATATAATTTCAACTTCATGATCATATTCCTCGATTATGCCTAATAAAATTAGAAAAGAGCGTAGTCCGCATTCAGCCGCTCCTTCAATTAATTTTTCGTCTATTTTAAGTATTTCTTTATATTTTTTTTGTTTTAAAAATTCAACTAATTTTGTGTCAAATTCCTCGCCTTTTTTTGAATATCCGGCAGGCGCTTCTTTTGTCAAACAATGTGATAAGTCCCCAGATGCTATGACAGCGACTCTTTTTTCGCATTTGGCTATTTCTCTTTTTAAAAGCTGGCCAAATTGGAAATGAGCTTTGTAATCAAGCAGACTGTAATAAACGGGAATAATTTCCATATTTTTTAAATGGGGAGTCAGGTAATAAAGCGGCACGCCAATGCCATGGTCCAAAGTATTGGAACTTGATAAAACTAATGGCATGTGGTCTTCAACTCTTTCTTTGATGCGCAATGAAAGCATGGGGCTGCTTTTAAATTCCATTTTAGTTTTAAAATCTCCAAAATCTTCAAAACTAACCTGATAAGTAGAATTCAGATTTATTGAAAAGGCATCGGGAATTATTTCACCATGAGGAGAGATGATAATAATGACTTCTGGCTTGCTGGCATATAATTCCTTTTCTAATTTTTTCATGGCAGAGACTGTGTTTTTAATTTTGTCTAAATTGTCCTTGCCGATTGTGGGAATTAAAATCGGCGGATGGGGGACAATGGCAGAAAAAATTAGCATATTTTTATTTAATTAATGAATTTTTAATACCTAAATTTATAAACTTCTAAGATTATTTCTTAATTGAAAATAGATTGCAAATTATAAATATTGAAAATTATTTTGTGGCTATTTGCGTATTGGTTGGTAAGAGTAAATCTAAAGGTTGTCCCAATGGATGTAGTTCCGCTACTTTTTCGCTTACCGTTATAATGATAGACCACTTATAGCCTAATTGATTAAAAGTTTGTTCGTTAGCCAGCCACCTTCTTTGGCCATTGGAAATAACATAAACTTTTGGATCATTGGCAGTTTTAATTAAAGTGCCGTCAAAAAATTTAATACCGGTTGCGGCGGTCACATATTTATTCAGTTCTTCCGTGCTAACTTGGATTAATTTGTGATTTTTGTAATTAGCCAGCATGATTTCTTTGGCCAGAATCGGATATTTTATGCCGTCTTCAACATAATAAACTCCGCCGCTTTTATTATCCTGCAATAGGGCTCCTTGCGGATAAAGGCTGTTTAGCGTAATCATCCGACCTTCTTTGTAATGGCTCAATTCTTCGGCGCTGACAGCAATAACCTCGTCCGGATTATAACCGATAGAGCGGAAAACTTCATCGGACTCTATTTGTTTTTTCTCTTGATTGACAATTAAATAAATTTTATTTTCAGGCGATTTTAAGAGAGAGTAATTGGGATATTTAATTGGATAGCCAACTGGGTATCTTTGCAGGTCATTATACGCAACTTTAATTATATTTGAAGCATCATAACGGCTGGTCAGGGCGGTTTTGGACCAAAATGGTCGTCTCTGGCCATTTTCAATCAGCCAAACACCTGGTTGGCCTTCTTGCTGCAACAAAGAGCCATCAGGATATGTTTTAGCAAACCAGCGGTTCCAAATCAGCCAAAAATTATAATTCCCATGTATGTGCGGCGTATAAATATATAGATTGGCAGTAGCTTGATTGTAGATTAAAACATCCCTGCCGCTGATATTATACATTTTGCCGACCTGAAAGTTGAATTTTTCCGGATTTTCATAGTAATACCTGACGCGCCAAGTGGCTCTGTCAACTTGGATTCCAAATCCTCTATATATAGCGACTTGGGGGTCAGTCACTTGGCAGCCGTCGCAGACTGCATAGCCCATGGCCCAGTCCAGATTGTATTGGGAAGGACTTGGATTTGTAATCAGGCTTTGTTCTTTTTGTAAAGTAGTTAAAATCCATTTTGGCGAAATTTTATAAGTTTGAGCCGCATTATAAATAATTTCAGCTGCTAAACGTTCAATTCCATAAACATCAAGCGTCCTGTAATTTTTAAGAACGCCTGATTGGCTGTTTAGAAATTCAGAAATCGCGACTAAATCCATGGAATTGTAATCAAGCAGGTCAGTATTGCTGATAATTTCATTGGGATAAAATTCTAAAGCCAGCGCTGTTCTATTTTTTAAGAAAGTAAAAGGCGTTAGTGCCAAGTTTAAAATTGCTAAAATTGTGATAATTTTGAATATTTTCATATTTCAATTTTAGCATAAGCAGAATTAATTTTCAAATAAAAACCAATTAATATTAAGTTTTAAATGTTATTTTGTTTTGTTGGACATCAATTTTAACCTTTTGGTTTTCTTTAATTTTCCCTTCAATTATTTGCAGGGCCAAATCATCAAGAATTTGGCTTTGAATAACGCGTTTAAGCGGCCGAGCGCCAAATTGGGGATCAAAGCCTTTTTCTGACAAAAACTCCTCTAATTTTTTAGTAAATTCCAATTTTATTTTTTTATCCAAAAGGCGTTTTTTGACAATTTCCAACTGTAATTCAATAATTTTTTCAATCTCCTTTTTGCTTAAGGGATGGAAAATAATAATTTCGTCCAGGCGGTTTAAAAATTCCGGCTTGAAATGATTTTTTAAAGCTTCGTAAACATTTTCCTTTATTTTTTCTTCGTCTATTTTTTCTTGGCTTTTAGCAGTTTTATCTTCAAAGCCCAAAGCAGCTTCTTTTAGCAATTGATTGCCTAGATTAGAAGTCATAATAATAATAGTGTTTTTAAAATTAATAACCCTTCCCTTCGCGTCTGTTAATCGGCCATCGTCCAAAAGCTGCAATAAGACATTAAAAACTTGCGGATGGGCTTTTTCAATTTCATCAAATAAAACCACAGAGTATGGCCGGCGCCTGACTTGTTCGGTCAATTGCCCGCCCTCTTCATAGCCGACATAGCCAGGAGGCGAACCAATAAATTTGGAAATAGAATGCTTCTCCATATATTCTGACATATCAACCCTGATAATTGAATTTTCGTCATTAAACATAAATTCAGCCAAAGCCTTGGCCAATTCTGTTTTTCCTACGCCGGTTGGCCCTAGAAAAATAAAAGAGCCGATGGGCCTGTTTGTTTCAGCAATGCCGGCCCGGGATCTTCTTAAAGCATTAGCAATAGCTTTTATGGCTTCATTTTGACCAACCACCCTTTTACTTAATTCTTCTTCGGCTTTAACTAATTTTTCTGATTCGGTTTCCAGCATTTTAGATACAGGGATGCCTGTCCAGCGGGAAACTACAGCGGCGATATCTTCATCTGTCACTTCTTCTTTTAGAATTTTATGGTCTTTTTGGATATTGGCTAATTTTTTTTCTAAATTCTTAATTTTCTTTTCCAGCTCTGGGACTTGGCCATAGCGGATTTCCGCGACTTTTTGCAGTTCTGATTTACGTTCTAAAATATCAGCTTCTTGTTTTAAAGAATCAATTTCTTTTCTTGCTTCTCTGATTTGGGTAATAATTTCTTTTTCATTTTTCCAGTGAAGTTCTAATTGCTTTGATTTCTCTTTAAGGTCATTTAATTCTTTTTCCAGGTTTTTAAGATTTTTTTTAGAATCATCGTCTTTTTCTTTTTTTAAAGCGGCTTTTTCAATTTCCAATTGTTTTATTTTGCGTTTAATCTTGTCTAATTCTTCTGGCATTGAATCAATTTCCATGCGCAAAGCAGAAGTCGCTTCATCAATCAAATCCACGGCTTTATCTGGCAAAAAGCGGTCAGTAATATAGCGTTGAGAAAGTTCAGCTGCGGCTAAAATCGCTGAATCAGTAATTCTGACGCCATGATGGACCTCGTATTTTTCCTTAATGCCGCGCAAAATAGCGATCGTGTCTTCAAGGCTTGGTTCCAGAACCATAACTGGTTGGAAACGGCGTTCTAGGGCTGGATCTTTTTCAATATATTTTTGATATTCTTTTAGTGTGGTCGCGCCTATCGCATGCAGTTTGCCTCGGGCTAAAGCAGGCTTAAGCATATTAGAAGCATCCATTGAGCCTTCAATTGCTCCGGCGCCGACAACAGTATGCAGCTCGTCAATGAATAAGATAATTTGTCCGTTGGAATTTTCAACTTCTTTTAAAACAGCTTTAAGCCTGTCTTCAAATTCCCCCCGGAATTTAGTGCCGGCAATCAAAGAGCCTAAATCCAGGCCGATTAATTCTTTGTTTTTTAAAGTTTCAGGCACGTCCCCGGAAACAATACGTTGAGCCAGCCCTTCTGCAATAGCTGTCTTACCCACGCCTGCTTCGCCGATCAAAACCGGATTATTTTTTGTCCGGCGGGATATGACTTGCATAACCCGTCTTATTTCGCTGTCGCGACCGATAACCGGATCTAATTTTTCCTGGCGGGCTAGTTCAGTGAAGTTTTGGGCATATTTTTCTAAGACTTGAAATTTTGATTCTGGTTCAGGATCAGTTACTCTGGTCGAGCCGCGCAAGCCGGCCAATATTTTTAAAACATCTTCATGAATGATGTTTAAAGTAGCTAAAAGATTTTTAGCTTTACTTTTAGTGTTAAGCATTGATAAAAAAATGTGTTCAGTAGAAATATATTCATCTTTTAAGTCTTTAGCTTCCTTTTCCGAGCCGGCCAAAACGCGCGCCAAGTCCTCGGTTAAAAACATTTGCGTCAATCCGATTTCGCCGCGAGTTTTAGGAAATGATTCAATGGCGGTAAAAATTTGGTTTTTTAACTGCGGGACATCAATTTCCAGCTTTTTTAAAATAGCAACAACCAAACTATCTTCTTGAGTAAGCAGGGAAGCAAGCAAATGCAAAGCATCAACCTGTTGATTTTGGTGGTCAACGGCGATTTCTTGAGCATGGCGCAGGGCTTCTTGGGATTTGGTAGTAAATTTATTGATATTAAACATGTTTTATTTTGTTATTTTTTTTGCGGTAATTTTAGCACTCTCGTGATGCGAGTGCTAAATTAATTATATTAAACAATAATTCAAATGTCAAGCATTTTAAATGCCGAAAATAAACCGCGAAAAAACATCCCATGATTTTTAAAAATTGACAAATATTGAAATATTAAGTAAATTTTAATAATGATAAAAAAATAGCACTTTTAAAAAACAAGGAGGTCTAGTAATGAAAAAAGGCAAAAAGAGTTATTCTTTCCGCGGACAATTGATGTTATTGTGTTTTTTGCTGGTAATAATGATGGCCGTGCCAGTTATGGTTTTTGAAATACAAAGGCCTTGGCAGGCGCTAAACCAATTGATTACCCAGTCTAAAATGGTTGTTTCTAATTTGCAAGAGAAATTTGATCCTGAAGAATTGGCTAAAATTAACAATTTTGCCGCAAAAATTACTGATTATCCGAATCAAAATGAGCCTCAATATCTAACATGGGCATTTGGTCTTCTCCTAGAAGATGACATGCTGCCTTCTGAAGAAAACATTCGGCAAATATTAGCTGAAAATGAAATTGACATTAATGATTTTGATTATGATCAACTCAAGAAAGCTTTTAGATTCTGGCAAAAACAATTTTTTAACGAGCCAGGCCTGATTTTTATATTTCGCAAATATAAAAAAGAAATTTCCGGTCTGGTAGAATCAGTTAATGCCACAGGATTTTCTATTGATGATACTTATGTTATGGCTGATAATGGACAAGATTTATATTTTATCTTGGATGGTTCAGCCTGGCATGATAGCACTTATCCTGGCCAAAAATATGATGTTATTGCCAATGATTGCCCTTATTTTCGCGCATATTTACAAAAAGGACCTGGCTTTGACCATGATCCGACTCATCATATCTGGGGAATTTTGCCAAAATTTAATACTGACCAGTGGGGCACATGGTTTTCTGTCTGGCTGGCGCAAAAAAATCATGATAATTATAATGTTTTTGCCCTTGATCTTGATGCCCAATCTGTTAAAGATATGATGCTGATAATTAGCGGATCAATCATGATTATTGCCATAATAATTATTTTGGCAGTGATTATAGCAAGCGTAAAATTAAGCAATTATTTTGCTAAGCCAATTCAGGATCTGGTTAGCGGCACTGAGGCTGTTTCACAAGGCGACTTTAATTTCCGAGTGCCAATTTCTGGCAATATGGAATTTACCAAACTGATTAATTTTTTTAACCAAATGGTAGTCAGCCTTAAAGAGCGCTTGAATATGAAACAGACCTTAGAAAAATTGCTTTCCGAAGAATTAGCCGAACAAGTTGCTAAGCATGGCTTGGTCCTGGGCGGGCAAAAAGCTGAAGTTACGATTCTTTTTACTGATTTTGCCGGTTTTACTCCCAATACAAGAAATATGCCGCCTGAGGAAGTGGTAAAATTGCTTAATGAATATTTTTCCGAACTAATCCCCATAATTAAAAAATGGGGCGGTTTGCCTGATAAATATATTGGAGATTCTATTATTGCCATTTTTGGAGCGCCTGTTCGTTTGGAAAACCATGCTGAAAACGCTGTCTGCGCTGCTATTGAAATGCAGTTAAAAATCCGGCAAATAAATGACTGGCGTAAAAAAAATAACCAGCAAATCCTGGAAATGAGAGTGGGGTTGAATTCCGGGCAAGTAATCGCCGGCGCTATTGGCAGTGATTTAAAGCTTGAATATACTGCTATTGGCGAAACAACAAATTTGGCTAACCGTATGGAATCAATGGCAGCCATTGGTCATATATTAATAGCGGAAAACACATATCAGCTTATCAAGCGCATTTTTTTTGAAGGCATAAGCATAGATTTTGCCAAAGGATTAAAATTTAAAGGTTATGACATGCCAGTAGCCGCTTATAACCTTTATATCCACAATACGGATATTTCAAAAAAAGAAGAATTTGCCGGCACAAATGATTATTACCATTATTCAGAGGCGGACCACGGGTTAAAAACCAAAGAAGACTTAGCAGAAACTGAAAGATCTCTATACGCAAAATTTGTCAAAATCCAAATTGACTGACAAATAAATTTAAAACGACGAAAATTTTTTCGTCGTTTTTAATTAACAAAAAATACTATTACGAATCAAAACCTATTCAAGTTAAATAATTTGACAAAATTTAACTAAGTGTTAAATTGAATTCGTACCTTCAAAAAACAAAAAAGGAGGAAAAATGAATAGTTTTAAAGTTTTTTGCGGCAGGTATGGTCAAGAGATTGCCAAAAGGGTCTGTGCAGATCAAATCTTGAACATGCATTTAGGGAGGTGCAAAACTGACAGATTTTCTGACGGTGAAATCCAAATTGAGTTTGAAGAAGAAGTAAGGGGCGAGGAAGTCTATGTTATTCAGCCGCTTATTAATTCTGATGCCATCGTAGAGCTTGGAATAATGGTAGATGCAGCTTGCCGTTCTTCTGCTCAAAGCATCATCGCGGTATTGCCCTATATGGGCTATGCTCGACAGGAAAGAAAAAGCCGGCCCAGGGTGCCAATCTCTGCAAAATGGTTAGTTGACATGCTGATTAATTCTGGCGCTGATCGCATTGTAACCGTTGATTTGCATGCAGCAGCAATTCAAGGATTTGTTAATGCCAGATATGGTTTTGATAACCTTTATGCTGGCATGGCAATTTGCAACTTTTTTAAAGATATCTATGAACGCAAAGGCATAAATATCCAAAAAGATGTCTTTAGTGTGGCCCCGGATAATGGCAGCGCTGAACGTGTACGCGCCTTAAGCGATAGGCTGGGAATTGAAACACGTGTGATTATTGACAAAAGGCGCAGCATGCCAAATGACACCAAACTGATGAATGTCATTGGTAAATTTGAAAAAGACCAAAGAGCGCTGATTTTGGATGACATGCTGGATACTGCCTCTACTGCTGTTAATGCCGCAATTATGCTGCATTCATTAGGTGCTTCAGCAGTTGATATTGGCGTAACCCATGGGATAATTTCCGGCAAAGCCAAATCCAGGTTAGAACAATGCGCTGTCATTGAAAACATTGTTATTACTGATACTTATCCCTTAACCCAGGAAAGAAATTTAGACAAAATTCATGTTATCTCCATTGCGCCTATGCTGGCTCAAGCAATCAAAAACCTAAATCGGCAAATGTCACTATCTGTTCTTTTTGACAGGGCTCCGCCATATTTAGTTTTGCAACAGAAAAAAGACTAACTCAAGCTTAAAACGGCTTCCTTACAGAAGCCGTTTTTATATAATTAAATTTATTTGGGTAAAGTCCGATTTTCGGACCAATTAATCGTTAATAATTAGCTTATATAAGCGTTTTTCCTGTTCTTTTAAATTTAAATTTCTGTTATTATATCTCCAGACGTATTCTCCTAGATAAA
>Ga0129302_1000809_pt1 | contig 23232 bp, 16 predicted proteins | sample BlaSprsedimmetaG_FD_94476 | JGI IMG/M metagenome (GOLD analysis project Ga0129302, IMG submission 94476) | Hot spring sediment bacterial and archeal communities from California, USA to study Microbial Dark Matter (Phase II) - Blank Spring... | ecosystem: Environmental > Aquatic > Thermal springs...
ATTTAATTTCCGTATTTTTACTCATGTTGTTGTTTGTTTCCGCAAAAAACAAATCTACAACATGAAGGGGAAACCTCTGGGGAGTACCCTTCTCTTTATTTTTTTAGTCGGACACTACTGTTTCAATAACATAAATTTTTCAAAATATAGGTTTTTGCAGTTGATAAATGATTGATAAAATTTATTGATTTTGAGTAGCCCATTTGGAATCATCATGGGAATAATCCTTGCCCGTCCTTAATTTCCCCAAAAAACTCAGGCAACATGCAAACAATCCGGCTCATGGTTTGTTTAGCTATTGTATGAGAACATGGTCTGCCATATTGTTGTTGCTGATAATGCCCCTGAGCCAGCTTGGCCTGGGTGTGGGAACGCATTACTGTGGAGGAGAGGCGGTTTCGAGCCGTATCATGTGGGGTGGGAACCTGCCGGATTGCGGCATGGAAACCGGCGGGGAGACCTGCCGCCTGCCCCATGAATCCGGCGTGAGCTTCACTGATGTGCCCTGCTGTGATGACCGTATGGAAACACCGCCAGGCACCGGTGAGTATATTCCGGAGGCTGCTTCTCAGTTTGTGAATCCTGGTTTGGCCCCGGGCAATGGCTTTCCACTGGCTTACCCCGGTATTCCTGAAACACCGTCACTTCCTCTGCACACAGGCCGTTCACCTCCCACTGTAAAAAAGAACCTGCAGATTTATTTACAAACGTTCCTTATCTGAATGATCAGTGATACCATGCAGCCGTTCTGCTGAATGCCGGGCGGCTGGTGGCGTTTATTTCATTGGATCGTTTCATTCATATTCATAACAACACATGCTGAACAAAATCATACGGTTCTTTCTGGAGAACAAACTGGTTACCGTACTGCTCCTTGCCGGCTTTGTTGGATGGGGCATAGTAACGGCTCCCTTCGGCTGGAAGCTGGGTGGCCTCCCGTCCGATCCGGTTCCGGTGGATGCCATTCCCGATATAGGTGAAAACCAGCAGATCGTATTTACCGAATGGCCGGGACGCTCACCGCAGGATATTGATGACCAGATCACCTATCCGCTTACCACCTATCTGCTGGGAATTCCGGGAGTAAAATCTGTACGAAGCACTTCCGTCTTCGGTTTTTCTAGCATCTATATCATTTTCGACGAAAAGACAGAGTTCTACTGGTCGCGTTCCCGGATCCTGGAAAAACTGAATTCGCTTCCTTCCGGTTCACTGCCCGATGGGGTTCAGCCCGCCCTCGGGCCCGATGCCACAGCCCTGGGTCAGGTGTTCTGGTATACCCTGGAAGGACGTGATGAAAACGGAAATCCCGTTGGTGGCTGGGACCTTCATGAGATACGTGCCGTGCAGGATTTTTATGTGAAGTACGGGCTAAATGCTGCGGAAGGGGTTTCGGAAGTGGCTTCTGTGGGGGGTTTTGTTCGGGAATACCAGGTGGATGTGAATCCCGACGCTCTGAAAGCCTATGATATTCCCCTTCAGAATGTCGTGTCGGCGGTGAAAAAGTCGAATCGGGACGCGGGCGCCGGAACGGTGGAGATTAACCTTGCGGAATACCTGGTGAGGGGGCTGGGGTATATTAAAAACACCGAAGACATTGAAAAAGCGGTGGTTGCCATTCGTAATAACGTGCCGGTCCATATAGAGGATATAGCAGTAGTTACCCTGGGGCCGTCCACCCGCCGGGGAATTCTGGATAAGGATGGTGCCGAAGTGGTGGGAGGTGTGGTGGTGGCACGCTACGGCGCCAATCCCCTGCAGGTTATCAACAATGTGAAAGAGAAAATTGAAGAAATCTCACCCGGCCTGCCTGCCAGAACGTTGTCCAACGGGGTGGAGAGTAAACTTACGATTGTACCGTTCTACGACCGTACCCGGTTGATCCGGGAAACCCTGGGAACACTGGAAGAAGCCCTGTCGCTGCAGATACTTATCACCATACTGGTGATCATTGTGATGATATATCACCTGAGGGCTTCGGTGCTCATTTCCGGCCTGCTGCCTGTTTCTATCCTGATGGTTTTCGTGGCCATGCGTTATACCGGGGTGGATGCCAATATTGTTGCCCTTTCGGGAATCGCCATCGCTATTGGCACCATGGTTGACCTGGGGATCATTCTTTCCGAAAACATTGTAAAACATATAAAAGAAGCCCTGCCGGACCAGAAATTATTGGAAACAGTTTTTCAGGGCGCTTCAGAAGTGGCTACTGCCATCCTTACGGCGGTTTCCACTACCATTGTGAGTTTCATTCCTGTCTTTACCCTGCAGGCTGCCGAAGGAAAGCTGTTCGGCCCACTGGCTTTTACGAAAACATTTGCTCTGGTGGCTGCTCTCATGGTGACGCTTTTAATACTGCCCGCCTTTGCCCACTGGCTTTTCGGGGCAAAGATCAGGAACCGGGTTACCGGCATCCTGATCAACAGCGGCCTGGTAGCGGCCGGAGTATTATCGATGGTTTTCGGCCAGTACTGGGGAGGGGTTTTGCTGGTTCTGTTCGGAACGGCAGGAATACTGAAGATCCGGTTCCTGAAGGAAGGAAAAACACAACGGACCCTGTGGGAACGCTTGCTTGACCAGTCGGAATTATTCATTGCCGGGCTGGGCGTTATCTATTTGCTGGCCGCTTACTGGATGCCGCTGGGCGCCGGGAAAAGCCTGCTTCTCAATCTTTTGTTTGTTGGGCTGATGCTGGGTTCGATTCTGGGGTTTTTCCGGTTACTGGAATATTATTACCGGCCGGTGCTGGCATGGTGCCTGAACCACAAGGCAGTGTTTCTGTCGGTACCGGCTTTTCTTATCGTATGGGGCCTGGTTATCTGGCTTGGTTTCAGTAAGGTGTTCGGTTTTTCAGCCAAAGGATTCGACCGGGTGGGCTGGAATATCCGGACTACCGGATTGTGGTCGGGACTGTCCCATACCTTTCCGGGAACCGGGAAGGAATTCATGCCCTCGCTCGACGAAGGGAGTTTTCTGCTGATGCCTACCTCCATGCCCCATTCTGGAATGGAATACAACCGCGATGTGCTGGCACAGCTTGATATGCGGGTAGCCGCTATTCCCGAAGTGGATATTGTGGTGGGAAAGATGGGAAGGGTGGAGTCGGCCCTTGATCCTGCACCCATTTCCATGTTCGAGAATGTGATCAACTACAAACCTGAATTCATGCTGGATGAACGCGGCCACCGCCTGAGGTTCGAAACCGATGGGAACGGCCGGTTTATTTTAAGAACAGGAGATACATTGACCCATGCAGAAGCCCTTGAACGGAGCGTGACACGCGAACAGCTCATCCCGCATCCCCGGGGCAATTATTTCCGCAACTGGAGGACGCAAATTCAATCGCCTGACGATATTTGGGACGAAATAGTGAGGGTAACCCGTATTCCCGGGGTCACCTCGGCTCCCAGGCTGCAACCCATTGAAACACGGCTGGTGATGCTGCAGACCGGCATGCGGGCTCCGATGGGTATCAAGGTATTCGGTCCCGACCTGCCCACGATTGAAAATTTCGGAATGAAGCTGGGTGAGATACTCAAAGAAGTTCCATCGGTAAAGACAGATGCCGTTTTTGCCGACCGTGTGGTTGGAAAACCTTATATCCACCTGAACATCGACCGGGAAGAGATTGCCAGATACGGCCTGCATGTGGAAGACGTTCAGCAGATTATTGAAACGGCCATCGGAGGCATGAAAATTACCTCCACTGTTGAAGGCCGTGAGCGTTTCCCCGTAAGGGTGCGCTACCCGCGTGAGTTGCGTGAAAACCCGGAAATGTTGAACAGGATCCTGATTCCTGCACCCACCGGGGCACAGGTCCCTCTCGGGCAGTTGGTGGATTTGGAATATGTGCGCGGACCCCAGGCCATCAAAAGCGAAGAAACCTTCCCTGTGGGTTATGTGCTTTTCGATAAAAGGGACGGAACTGCCGAAGTGAATGTGGTAAACGACGCACGGGAAACCATCCGGGCCCGGATCAACGCGGGTGAGCTGGCGGTTCCTGAAGGGGTAAGTTATAAATTCTCAGGAAGCTACGAGAACCAGGTACGGGCCGGGAAACGCCTATCGGTTGTCATTCCCCTGGTGCTGGTCATCGTTTTTCTGATCCTGTATTTTCAGTTCCGCTCGGTAACTACTTCCCTGATGATCTTTACCGGTATTGCTATGGCTTTCAGCGGGGGATTCCTGATGATCTGGCTTTACGGTCAGAGCTGGTTTGCCGACTTCTCTCTGTTCGGAACCAACCTGCGCGATCTTTTTATGATGCATCCGGTGAACCTGAGTGTTGCCGTATGGGTGGGTTTTATCGCCCTTTTCGGTCTGGCTACCGACGATGGGGTTTTGATGGGAACATACCTGGATCAGAGTTTTGCACGCTACCGGACACGCAACCGGCAGGAGGTACGTGCGGCGGTGGTACAGGCCGGACTCAGAAGGATCAGGCCGGCGGTAATGACCTCTGCCACTACCATTATCGCGCTGTTGCCTATACTTACATCCACCGGACGGGGCGCTGATATTATGATCCCCATGGCCATACCGGCATTCGGAGGTATGCTGGTGGCGGCCGTCACCTATTTTATTGTTCCTGTTCTGTACTCGTGGAGAGAAGAACACAAACTCAAAAACAGGTCCACATGAAAAGAACGAACCTTATTTTGATATTTATGATGGTGGTTACCGGCAGAGGTTATTCCCAGACCCTGGATGAATATTTCCGGAGCGCCGCAGAGAAAAACCCAGGCCTCCGGGCTGCCTACAGCCGGTTTGAGGCAGCCCTGCAGCAGGTGCCGCAGGCCGGGGCATTACCCGACCCGGTGGTTTCATTCGGATATTTCATATCACCGGCAGAAACGCGGCTGGGGCCGCAGAGGGCGAAATTTTCACTTACCCAGATGTTTCCGTGGTTCGGAACGCTGAAAGCCTGTGGTGAAGTGGCTGCCCTCCAGGCTGAAGCCCGCTACCAGGAATTTCTGAATGCGCGGGATCGGCTTTATTATCAAGTAGCTTCGGCTTATTATCCATTGGTTGAGATAAACCGGTGGAAAGCCCTTGAGCAGGAAAATATCCGGATTCTCCGTTCGTATAAAAATCTGGCTGTTATGAAACTGGAGAATGATGCCGTACCTGTGACCGATGTGCTGCGGGTGGACCTGATGCTGAACGAGGCCAATACCCGCCTGCACATTCTGAACGACAGAGAAAAACCGCTGCTGGTAACCTTCAACAACCTCCTGGGCCGGGAGTCATCCGAACCGGTGGAGGTGGCTGATTCGCTCAGGGCGGAAAGCCTGCCGGTTTATACAGGGAAAGACAGCCTGCTGCAAAGGAATCCGGTACTGGCGGGCCTGGATATGAATATTCGGGCACAGCGGGCAGGCAGGGAAGTGGCTCGGAAAAAAGGGTTGCCCGGCATGGGGGTTGGATTGGATTATGTGGTGGTGGGTCAGCCTGCCGGAATGTCATCTGCTGAAAACGGCAGGGATGTGGTGATGCCTATGATCTCGGTAAGCATACCCCTGTTCAGGAAAAAATACCGGGCGGCACAACGGGAAGCCCGGCTGCTGGAGGAAAGTTTTACCCGGCAGAAAGAGAATACGTTCAGGGAGCTCTCATCGGAATACGAACAGGCCCTGTTTGACCTGATACAGCAGTTTCGGCTTGTGCAACTTTATGAGGAACAGATCAAAACCACCCGGCAGTCCCTGTCATTGCTACTGGCCGCTTACAGAAATTCGGGCAAAGAGTTCGAAGAAGTGCTGCGAATGCAGCAGAAGCTGCTTCAGTATGAGAAAAGCCTGATATCCGCCCTGTCGGCATTTCATATCGCTCAGGCCAAAATCGATTATTTAACATCAGAAACACCCCTTTCCCATGAAAACGAATAGAATAATGTTAGTTACAGGCCTGGTTGCCCTGGCAGTTGGATTTACTGCCGGCCGGCTTATTTTTGGCGGGCCATCGGGAAAAACCGGCGAAGAAAAAGTGGCGGTACAGGAAGAAACAGGTCTTTATACTACCTGGACCTGCTCCATGCACCCACAGATAAGGCAGAGCGAACCCGGTGACTGCCCCATCTGCGGGATGGAGCTGATCCCATTGGATGAAGCAGACCATGAGGAAACAGACCCGGCAGCAATTCACTTGTCGGAAACAGCCATACAGCTGGGCAATGTGCGGACCGCTTCTGTGGAGAAAACAGAAGCCTTTAAAACGGTGCGCTTATATGGCATGATTGATACGGACGAACGCCTGGTTTATACCCAGCCGGCGCATATCCCGGGCCGGATCGAGAAATTGATGGTAAGCTTTACCGGCGAGTATGTCAGAAAAGGTCAGCTATTGGCCAGGGTTTACGCGCCCGACCTGGTAACTGCCCAGCAGGAGCTTTTCGAGGCAGAAAATGTGAAGGATACACAGCCCGGCTTACTGGCCGCAGCAATAGAAAAGCTGAGAAGCTGGAAAATCCCGGAAAGCCTGATCGAACAGACCCTGCGATCAGGCAAACCGCAGAGGGAGTTTGATATACCTGCCGACCGGTCAGGGTTCGTCATGGAACGCCGGGTGAAGGAAGGCGATTATGTGGGCAGGGGACAAGCCATGTATACCCTGGCCGACCTTTCCCGTGTGTGGGTATTGTTCGATGTATATGAACAGGACCTGATATGGATACATCCCGGTAACCTGGTGAATTTTACCGTGCAATCGATGCCCGGGGAATCCTTTCAGGGAAAGATTTCCTACGTTGATCCCGTAATTGATCCGAAAACCCGGGTAGCCCGGGCCCGGGCAGTGGTGATAAACGATGGTTTGAAACTGAAACCGGGAATGTTCGTCACGGGCCGTGTGGATGCCCGGCTGGAGGAAAAGTCCGGACTTATTTCCGTTCCGGTGTCTGCAGTGATGTGGACAGGGAAACGGTCGCTGGTATATGTCAGAACCGGTTCTGCGAACGGCGCTCGCTTTGCCATGCGTGAAGTGGTGCTGGGGCCCATGCTGGATGACCGGTATATCATAGAGAGCGGGTTGCAGGAAGGGGAAGAGGTTGCCGTGAGCGGCACCTTCAGCATCGATGCAGCAGCACAGCTTTCGGGCAAACCAAGTATGATGTTGCATCCGGAAGCAAAAACAATGGAAGTTCCTCAGTCTTTCCGCCGGCAGATCACCTCTGCTGCACAGGTCTATTTTGATGTAAAAAACGCTCTGGTGAATGACCTGCCTGGCGATGCCCGCCAGGCCGCCGGAAAGCTGGCCGGTTTGCTCGGGGAAGTGGGAACGGAACAGATGGAACCCGCCGCCCGCCGATCATGGATGGAGATTTACGAAAACCTGTCGGGCGCCGCACGCCTGTTAGCAGCAACGGATGAAATCGGTGAACAGCGCCGGCATTTTAACATGCTTTCCGAATATATACTGGAAATGACCGAACGGTTCGGGCTGGAAACCGATACGGTTTACAGGCTGTACTGTCCCATGGCCTTTGACAATACCGGGGCCTACTGGTTGAGCGAATCGGACGAGGTGCTCAATCCTTACTTCGGGGAAATCATGCTTCGCTGTGGAGAAGTGAAAGAAACATACTTCAGGGATATCCCGGTGCCTGAAAAAGAACATGAGCCGGAGGCGCAACCCGCAACCGGGCATAATCATTAATAGAAACTCAACTTTCAATCAGTAATATTCATTCAGTATTCACCATAAAAACTTAAAAAAGATGAAAACAAGAACCATTTTTTTGACCGTTTTTTTCCTGAGCGGTGCATCGGCACTTTTTGCCCAGGAAAGAAAAGAAAAATTTGAAGTGAAAGGAAACTGCGGGATGTGTGAAACCCGCATTGAAAAAGCGGCCGGATCGGTAGAAGGTGTTCGTTCTGCCGACTGGAGCCAGGAATCCAAAATGCTGGAATTGACGTTTGATCCTGCAAAGGCCAGCCTGGATGACATTCAGAAAAAGATAGCTTCGGTGGGGCATGATACCCCTCTGCACAGGGCAAAAGACGAGGTGTATAACAATCTGCCGGCATGCTGTAAATACGAACGTGCCATCCCTGAGAAAAAAAGCGGGGAAAAGTAATTTCCTGACCAGTGATTGTATGAGAAAAGGTCGTTTCATGGGGACGGCCTTTTTATTTATACAGGACACTCCGGATTTGGGAATCCGGGTTCTGTTGTAATCAGAAAATATTTTTATAGATATTTTGATTAACGGTTAGATTGTTTAATTTCGTAACCGATTCGTTCCGATCATATTGTATGAATCGAACGGAAAATTTCTGTTTTCTGAATGTTAAGAGGGGTATAAAGGTCAGTGTAATTTAATAATACCGGTAATGCAGACAGGTTACAACCAGATATTTGTAAAGGCAGCCCTGCTAATGGCGCTGGTAACAGGTGGCGCCATGAACATCCGGGAGCCTTCTTCTGCATACGATACATCTTCCGTGATCCGGGTAGGGGTGTACGAAAACTATCCAAAGGTCTTCCTTAATGAAAAGGGTGAGCCGGATGGAATTTTTGTCGATGTATTGAAACATATTGCGGAAAAGGAAAACCTGAACCTGGAATTTGTGAAGGATGAGTGGAATGGTCTGGTAGCCATGCTGGCAAGGGGAGAGATTGATGTGCTTCCCGATGTGGCCTTTTCTGAAGAACGCGATTCACTTTTCATGCTGGGTACCCTGCCGGTGCTTTCATCATGGGTCGAAGTCTATTCCCTGAAAGAAGCCCCTGTGCATTCCATAACCGGTTTGCAGAGGAAAAAAATCGGGGTGCTGAAAGGATCGGTACAGGAGGAGTATTTGTTACAGGTCGTGCCCCGGAAGTTCCGGCTCGATTATGAGGTGTTTCCTTTCAGCGATTACGAAAGCACGGTAGCAGCCTTAAGAAACAGGGAAGTGGACGTGATGGTGGTCAGCCGTTTTTTTTATTATTCCGACTTGTGCAGTGAGGATATCCTTCCCACCGGAATCATCTTCCGGCCGTCTGACCTGTATTTTGCTTTTCCTCCGGGTGCCGATTCCTCCCTGCTGGAACTGTTCGACCGTAACATCTCAATCCTGAAAAACGATCCCCGCTCTGTGTATTACAGGTCGTTACAGCGCTGGCTGGAAAAAAAATATGAAACAGGTATTCCGAAATATCTGGTCTGGCTGTTTCTGGTTACCGGGGCGGTACTTTTAACGGTATCGGTTTTCGCTGTGCTGCTTCATTTTCAGGTAAAGGCCAGAACCCGAATGTTGCGGCAACGGAATGAGGAGCTGGAGAAGGCCAAACAGAAAGTGGAAGAAAGCAACCGGTTGAAAACGGTTTTTCTGCAGAACATGTCGCATGAGATACGCACCCCCATGAACGGAATACTTGGTTTTCTTGAATTACTGAAGGAATCCGGTCATGACGGAAGGGAGAGGGACAGGTACATTGAGGTAATAAACAAAAGCGGTAAACGCTTGCTGGATACCATTACCAATATCGTTGAAATCTCAAAAATCGAATCAGGCCAGTCCACGCCTCAGCTTAGGGAAGTCGACACAATGGATATGCTACATTATTTTTATCATTTTTTCAAACCTATGGCGGAAGAAAAGCACATTTCGATCGGACTTGCAGGATACATCGAAGGGGAGGAGGCAGTGATCGAAACCGATTATCACCTGCTGGATTGCATCCTCACCAACCTCATACACAATGCCATCAAATTTACCTGCGAAGGAAAAGTGGAATTCGGAAACTACCGGGAAGGAGAAGAGCTGGTGTTCTTTGTAAAAGATACCGGGAAAGGCATACCGGCCGACCGGCTGGAGGCCGTTTTTCATCCTTTTGTACAGGCAGACCTGGACATGACCCGTTCGCATGAAGGATCCGGACTGGGGTTGTCCATCGTGAAGGCGTATGTGGAATTGCTGGGGGGGGGTCTGAAGGTGGAATCTGAGGAAGGGAAAGGCAGTACCTTCCGTTTTACTCTTCCATACAAACCTGCCAAAATGGAAAAAAGCAGGGATGAGAAAATTGAAACAGCCCTTCCGGAGAAGAAAATGACAATTCTGGTAGCCGAGGATGATGACTTCAGCTACCAGTATTTCGAATCCATTCTGAACCATCCCGGTTACCGTTTGATCAGGACCACCAACGGGAAAGAGACGGTAAAAGCCGTCAGGGAAAACCCCGATATTTCCCTTGTACTAATGGACATCAAAATGCCCCTTCTCAACGGGCTGGATGCCACCCGGCAGATCAGGCGTTTCAACAAAACTGTCCCCATTATTGCCCAGACAGCTTATGCGCTTTCGGGCGACAGAGAACAAACGCTTGAAGCGGGATGCAACGATTATCTTCCCAAACCCATCAAAAAGGAAGCCCTGATCCGGATCATTGAAAGGTATGCACGGAAGTGAAAACTACCATCCTGACAATGCCTCCAGCACGTCAGAACCGGAAACCGGAAACCCGAAACCCGAAACCCTGACGCTGGTTTTGCCATGTCAGGAGTAGTCTCACCTCCTCGAAGCCCGGCTGCCTCCTCCGAATAGGATGCCGGCACCCAGTACAAAACCGAAATCATACCAGCCTCCATTGTTATGTACCTCATAAAGGCTGATCTTGTCTGTAAACAGGCTGATCACAAAGGTGACGGGTGAAATGATTCCGTGCCACAATCCCATCAGAAAACCGGCCACCTTCATGTCGGAAGGGGAGGGGATCCCTTTCACGGTGTTGGGCCCGGCCGTGCAGGCTGTTATCAGTAACAGAAGAAGAAAAAGCGATAAAAGAATCAGGTGGTTTTTTTCATGCCGTTATGGTTTATAGAAGTAGCAGGTAATATAAAAAAGCTTTGCCTTACGGCAAGCACAGGCATAAAATTATTCATTTTTTTTATTTATGTAACACTCAGGATAACAAATTTATAGGCATTTTTAATAAAATATGTTTAACAAATAGTATATAATACTTGAACAAATGTAACCGGGTTTCTGTTTCTTTCCCAAACCTTTTAAACTGAAAAGAAAATGAAAACTGGAAAAATCCTTTATGCCATGGTGGCCATAGCGGCTGCCGCTGCACTGATCAGCTTCTCTTCCTGCGAAAAAGAAGAAGAAAGTAAGATGAACGATGATCCCGGCACTCTTGTGGAAGTGGCTTCCTCCAATTCCAATTTTACCACCCTGGTGGCTGCTTTGCAGAAAGCCGGACTGACCGGAGCTCTGGAAGGAACAGGCCCCTTCACGGTGTTTGCCCCTACCAACCAGGCATTCAACCATCTTTTTAATACGCTAGGTGTATCAGGACTGGAGTATCTTAGCCCCGAGGTCCTGACCCCTGTCCTGCTTTACCATGTGGTAAGCGAAAAAGTAATGTCGTCAGATCTGCAGTCTGGTTATGTTTCAACATGGAGCACTGGTCCGGCCAATGCTGCCGTCTCACTCATGGTCGATGCGGAGAACATCCTGCTTAACGGGGATGTTTCCGTCACCGGTGTGGATATGGAAGCGGAGAACGGCGTAATTCATGTGATCGATGAAGTGCTGTTGCCTCCCACTGTGGTGGACCTGGCGATTGACAACAATAACTTCAGTATCCTGGTGGAAGCCGTGGTGAAAGCCGAACTGGCCGGAACCCTCAGCAGCGCCGGACCTTTTACGGTATTTGCACCGACCAATGCCGCTTTTGAAAAGTTATTCAGCAGCCTGGCGATTAACGGAATAGAGGATCTGACAAAAGAACAATTAACTCCCATCCTGCTGTATCATGTTGTGAGCGGTAACGTTCGTTCCGGCAACCTTGCTTCCGGTACGGTGACCACCCTCGGCGGTGACATTACCGTTGAGCTGAGTGCCATGGTCATGATCAACGGCATTGCAGAAGTGGTGGCAGTTGACATACAGGGGATAAACGGGGTGGTACACGTGATTGATGAGGTTTTGCTGCCTCCCGACGCCAGATAAGTCAGCAATTGCTCCAATGAAAAAGACCGGGAATCATCACCGGTCTTTTCTTTAATTCATTGTTCATTCTGCTTCGCGGAGGTTTTTCATTATATTTGTATAACCTGAGAAAAACGTTCCTTCATGAGAAAAAGCCCGGCGGCTCTTGTCTATTACATTTTTCTGCTGATCCTCTCGGTTGGTTATGTGGCGTACCGGATTTCGGTGGTTTCTCCTGACCAGAGCAAATCACATGTCAGAGCCATGGCCGGTGTACTTGATCTGCGCGAACAGGATTTGCGGGAACAGGTTGTTCCTCTGCGGGGGGAATTCGAATTTTACTGGTCGGAATTGCTTGAACCTGCCGACTTTGACACTGGTTCACCGCCCATGACCGGCTACATCGAAGTTCCGGGCCTCTGGAACGGATACGAGGTGAACGGAAGGAAACTGTCGGGTATGGGATATGCCACATTCCGGTTGCTTATTCTGCTTCCTGAAACAGGACATTACCAGGTGAATATTCGGGAACTGGACACGGCATACCGCCTGTGGATCAACAGGTCGGAAACGGGATCAGGTAAGGTGGGTACCGGTCCTGAAAAAATGAAACCCGACTGGACCCGGCAGGAGCTGGCTTTCTTTTCCCGTTCCGATACCCTGGAAATGATCCTTCAGATATCCAATTTCCATCACAGAAAAGGTGGACCGGAAGAACCCATTTATTTCGGTACAGCCGGTGTAATGAAACACAGAAAAGTGGTGTCTGCCACATCGGAAACCTTTGTCCTGGGATTCATGTTGCTGACCGTGATATTTCATCTCGGCCTGTATTTTTTCAGAATGAAAGACCGGTCGAACCTTTATTTTTCCCTCCTCACACTATTGATCAGTGTACGGGTTATGCTGACGGGTGAAAAGATTTTTCTGGACCTGTTTCCGTTTTTTTCATGGGAATGTACCCTCCGAATGGAATACATGACCATTTTTCTTCCTCCGGCCCTGATCCTGCTGTTTTTTCATTCCACTTTTCCGCAGTACGCCAGAAAATGGGCTGAATATGCCCTGCTGGTGGTGACCGGGACTTTTCTTATGGCTTTGTTTCTGCTTCCTCCATACATTTATACTTATATTGCCCTGCTGAACCAGGCATTTATTCTGGCAGCCTTTATCTATATTATCTGGTTTTTACTAAAACCGCTAAAAACAGGGCAAACCTATATTTATCTTCTTTTTGCCGGAGCCATCTTTTTCGGTCTGATCGGAGTGAACGAGTTGCTGTATTACAATAACTGGCTGCATACCGGCTACCTGCTTCCCGTGGGTTTGCTGGCATTCATATTTTCTACTTCGTACGGACTGTCAGGCAAATTTACCAATGCTCTTGATGAGGCGGAAGAACTCAGGAATGAAATGGAAAGATACAGCCACGAACTGGAAGATATTGTCAGTATCCGTACCCGGGTAACCGAGGAACAGAAAAATCAGCTCGAGAAACAAACGGCCGAGCTGAAAACAGCCCTGAATGAGCAAAATAAATTACTGGAATTCAAAGAAATGATGTCGTCTATCCTGGTACACGACATGAAAAATCCGCTGGGCGCCATCATCAGCCTGGAAGAAAATTCTCCGCCTGCGCACATTCTGCTGGCTAAACAGAGTGGCTATCAGCTGCTGAATTTACTGCAGAACCTGATGGAAACCCAGAAGTTCGAGGAAGCCGATTTCAGCCTGCGGATCACAGAAAACAAGCTGAAAGAGCAGGTGGAAAAGGCTTTCGAACAGGTAGCATACCTAGCCCGCATCAAGAAGATCGAACTGATCAATGAGGTTCCGGAAGAACTCACTGTATATGGTGACCGGTATATGCTGGAACGTATCCTGACCAACCTGGTAATGAATGCCGTTAAATTTACTTCGGAGGGAGGGAAGGTTACCGTGTCCGCTTCCCGGGAAAATGCGATGGTGAAGGTGAAGGTGAAAGATACGGGTGTGGGGATCGATCCGAAGTTTCAGCAGAAGATCTTTGAAAAATATACGCACATGACCGATACCTCAAACATCAAATCAACAGGCCTGGGACTCGCTTTCTGCAGGCAGGCGGTGGAGGCCCAGGGAGGTACTATCGGAGTGGAGTCTGAACCGGGCAGGGGAAGCACCTTCTGGTTTACAATTACTGCAAACAAGCCTCGTTCCTGATCCTGAATTTGGAAATAATCTGAAATATTAATGGAAGGGATTTCTGGAAATGTACGGTTCATCGAAGATTTATGAGGAAAAGAATTCATATATTCTTTTGGGGGAAATTATGGTTACCGAATAACTTTTTCCGTATATTTGATTTTAGTTTTAATCAATAATTTAATTTTATGAAAGAAGGTACAGTAAAATTTTTTAACCACTCCAAAGGATACGGATTCATCATCGACAAAGAAGATGAAACGGAATACTTCGTACACGTATCCGGTTTGATTGATCAGATCAAGGAAGGTGACCTGGTTCAATTCGAATTGAAACAGGGTAAAAAAGGTTTGAATGCAGTCAATGTAAAAATTGTCGAGTAGAACATCCTTCAGGTATGAATATGATCTGAAGCTCCGGTTCCCGCCGGAGCTTTTTTATTCCTGTTTTTCCTTGCGGCCGGGAAATTTATCAGGAACGGTGAAATCCGGGACAGTGGATATCCATTGCCCGGTACGTAAGGTATTTTTCTTCATCCAGGGGATAATCCCAGCATCCCTGCCGGTGGAACAGGCTACCTCCGAACCCTTTCTTGAAACGGTACAGACCGTAAAGAGGGTGGGAAGGACTTGCGACAGGAGAAACGCCGAACAGATCGTACTCCCCGCATCCGGCATTTTGCGCCAGCTCAATGGCTTTCCACTGCAGGGCGTAGGTTCCCATTTTGTTCCGGCGGGATGAGGAAGAGGCTCCGTACAGATAGGTAGCTCTGCCGGCCGAAAGGACAAGAAACAAACCGGCCACATATTCCTGACTGTCATGGGCCAGAAGAAAAATCACCCGGGTTCCTTCATCTTTTGCCTGCAGGGCGGTCTCGAAAAAATGAACAGGGTGCGGTGTGATTCCATTCCTGGCGGCGGTTTGCATGTAAAGATCCTGCCATACCGGAAGGTCTTCCGGCCCGGCGTTTCTTACCCTGATACCCCGTCGGCCTGCCAGACGGATATTGTAACGGGTTTTGGGTTTCATGTTTTGTAAAATCTCCTCCCGGTTTTTCTTCAGGTCAAGAAAAAGGGTATGCGAGGGAAGATTGTTGCCGGGAGCTTTCCTCAGTTTGCCATGTTGTGTGTTAAAATTCATGCGCATTTCCCTTACATGATCATCGGGAGGGCCCATCCAGTTGCCGCGGTCGTTGTACCGGTTTTCGTCGCGGGCCCAGGGTGATTCCCAGGGCAGGTCGTATCGTATGCACAGGCATTCCGGTGGAAGAAATTCGCGCAGGGTTTCCGACAGGCTTTCCAGAAAAACACCCTGGTCTTCTTCCGCCGGTTCCAGGCGCGGACCGTAAGGGACATAGGCAATGAAGGAATCGGGGCCGGTTTCCCGGCAAAGGATCAGCAAATCGTTTGGCCCCTGGGATAATCTGTACGAAACCGCCGCCGGCCGGATATCTGTGTCGAAAGCCATGGCTTTCCAGCCCTGCCGTGTTTTTACTTTTGCCCAGTATGGACTTTGCTGTACCAGCCGGCTTCTTCCGACTTTCAGGGGTGATTTGGGACGAAGTGCTACCTGCATGAAACCGTATTTCATATCAGGCGCACAAAGTTAGTCATTTTTGTTCAATCATCCCATTCCAGCACAATGAGTGAAACGGCCTGGCCGGGAAGCTCCAGAGGCAGGGTAAGGGATCCCCTGTTTACGCGGTACCTTACCGGGTTACCAATAACGTGCAAGCGACCTGCCTCTTCCAGGGTATTTACCTGCGAGGCATCGGGGTCCTGAGGAGAACCCATCGCTTTCCATACTTCATAGGCGTTGCTATGGTCCCGGTCAACGCGGTAATGTGTTACCTGTACAGTTCCGGTTTGCAGCCCGGAGGTTTCCAGGTTCACCCATACCGGTTCGCCGAACACATTCAGGTCATGATAATTCCATAACATAACGGTGGCTTTTCCTTCGGAAACGGCTGCAAAAGCGTTTACATCCCGCATTTCTCCCCTGACACTCGAGTCGCGCACGGTGAAACTGTTGTAGGCCAGATCCCCGCTCACTTCCACACGTTGTCCCTCCATCATGCCGAACATTCTGAAGATATTCAGCACCGGTTTGTCCACCCCGTTGGTGGCCAGGTCGCGGTAGCCGTTAAACCAGGGCTGGTTTTCGAACTCAAAGGCCCAGGTGACAATGCCCTGCAGGTTGGTCCCGAAATGATCAGCCAGTTCGTAGATACGGGGAAAAGATGCCGCGGTATAGCTGCTGTACAGGGTACCGTTCCGGTAGGCATTCTCGGGATAATCCTGCATGGAGCAGGCGGCGCAACCTTCGGGGTCGCATTCCCCGATAATCACTGGCAGGTTTTTCAGGGTGGGATAGGAAGCTACAACCTCGAATCCTTTCGATACATTGCGCAGTTGGGTGCCCATGTTCATCAGGATGATGCTGTCGCGTAGCCTGGGACTTCCCTTGGCATGGAAAGCAATAAAATCGAGGGGAGCGCCGGTTTCTCCTGTTACATGGTTCGTGCCGCTTACAATATGATCGAGAAACGCGCGAAGGTATCTTTCGGCAGGTCTCCACGAAGGGCCGGTGGTATGCGGGCCGCCCATAATGGCTGTTGGCAGGGCTCTTTTGACGGCATGGGCGGTGTAATCATACAGTTTGATATATTCTTCCAGGGTCCCCTGCCAGTAACCAATGTTCGGTTCATTCCAGAGTTCCCAGTACCATGTTTCCACTTCTTCTTTTCCGTAACGTTCCACGCAGTGCGTTACCCACTGGTAAACCAGCTCTGCCCATTTCCCGTAATCGTTCGGCGGATAGGCCCACCCGGTATAGATCTCTTCATACGGCGCTCCCGGACGCCAGGAATGCTGATAGGGATCGGGATTCACCGACAGGTCTTTCGGCATGAAACCGATCTCAACCAGGGGTTTCATGCCACGTTCCACGTACGTATCGAAAATGCGGTCGGTAATGGTCCAGTCGTACACCGGATTCCCGTTTTCATCCTCCGTGTACGCATTGGTGGAACCCCACTTCAGCGCGTGGGTCCCTTCACCGGTGTTCAGCAGGTTGTGGGCCCTGACATACACCGGCACCGGACTCAGCCCGGAAATCTCGCTCAGCAGTTTCTTTCCGTCTTTCATGTAGGTATAATTGGGTTCGTCATACCCGAACATGGCCCAGGCATGGTGCATGGGACCGGTTTGGCGGGTCAGATCAACCTGTATGTTCAGTCCGTTTTCCACCGGATCGGGAGGAGCAGGGGAGCAACCCGTATAAAGGAACAATACGGCCAGAAGGATGTGAATACATGTATTTTTCATCAGGACAGGATTTTTCCGGTTTTGCCGGAAGTTACAAAATTTTCAGTTATTCTTTCATTACTTTCACGATCAGGGGTTTTCCGGGGCCGGTGCGGATATCCAGAAGATAATATCCCGGCGCTCCGGGTACCATCAGGTCGAACCGCCCGGTGTTACGGAATTCATGCACCGAAAGGATCTTTCCTTCCGCCGTTCTGATGCGCACCAGGATCCATTCCTTCGTTTTTCCCAGATTAACCGTGAAAAATCCGCTGCCGGGATTGGGGTACACAAGTACCGGTGGATCATCTCCGGGAGAAAGAATGTACACACCGGTTACCGCATAACAGGCCGATGTGTCGGTGCAACCTTCCTGGGTCACTTCCACGGCATATTCCCCGTTCTCTGAAGGGGTGAAGGTGGAGGAAGTTTCCCCCCCGATCACCGAAAAACCGTCCTGACAATCCAGCCACCGGAACGAGCCGCCGGAGGCCTGGGCGGTAAGGGTGATCCCTTCGGCCGCTACGTCAGTATTGACAGTTTTAATGGTCAGGTCGAAGGTAATCACACTGTCGCATCCAAGCACGTTTGGAACGGTATCGTTGTAGATGCCGCTTTCCGACCAGATATACCTGCCGCTTGGAGATACATATTGCATGCAGGCTTCGATGGTGATCTGGTTTTCCGTGTGACCCTCAACCGTGATTTCCTTTTCCATAATATCGGAAGTTCCTCCGGCGGCTTCTGTTACGGTCAGTGAAACAGTATAGGTCCCCGGGGTAAGGTACTTGTGGCTGGGCTCGATATCGGTGCTTGTTTCACCGTCGCCAAAATCCCACAGGGTTTCGTCGGCATCCACGCTGTGGTTGATCAGGTGTAACAGGGTGGAGTCGCAATAGAAGGTGGTGTTCATCTCAAAATCGGCCAGAGGCAGGGGGGATTTTTCGAATACATGGCTCAGCACGGAACTCCATCTGCCCTGGTTATCACGGAACTGGTAATGCAGGGTATGCTCTCCTTTCCATATTCGTGACATATCCAGTTCTTTTTCCATAACGATAATGCGGGCCGGTGTTTCCACCTCGGCTTCCTGCCTGTTTTCATAATCATCATCCAGCCAGGTGCGGTATGCCGTTATGGCGGTATTCTCAGCATCCTGGTTCATTTTCAGGAAGAAACGGCTGACCGGGCTGCTCCATTGTCCGGCGTTGTCCAGAAAGCGGAACCTTATCGTATGCAGGCCCGCAGGAAACTGTGAGAAATCCAGGGAGGTATCCAGGATGAAATGTTCGCTTTCTGCAACCTGTATGGTTACCGCCTGGTCAAATGCATCACCGGGCCAGTACTGACAGGCGATTATCCGGCGGCTGGAGGTGGAATGCAGAGAGCTTTTCAAAAAGAAACGGGTCAGCGGACTGCTCCATCTTCCTGCCGTATCCCGGAACGACACATGAAGGATGTGCAGTCCGCCGGGCAGGTTGCCGGTGGAAATGACCTCATCCATCCGGTATATACCGGATGGGCTGATCTCCGCTTCCACCCGCGCATCGAATTCCCCGTTATACCAGTACCTGTATCCGGTGATCCGGTTCTGAGAAAATCCCGGGTGAGACAGGATCAGGCAAAAGATCAGAATAAAGGCTTTCTTCATTCTTCCGGTTGTTGTGCCCCAACAGTAATGTTAACCTGCAGCATTCCGTTCTCATCGGTTGAAGGGGCAATGTTGGCACGGATAATATGCGGATTCTGGGGGACCGCTCCTTCCCGGAAGGGGAATGATCCGCCGTAAATCCCCACTTCACTTCCGTCATGGCCCAAATACATGGCGGCTGCTTCCGGCATAAGATGGTAATCGTGTGCAAAGTCGAAAACGTATCCGCTCTGGTTAACATATACCGTGGAAAGATCGACGTTTAAATAATTGTCCAGTGCGGTAACCGGATCACCCAGTTGCACGGTTTCGGTGGTAAAAACATTCCTTTCAAAAATATTCCCCGATGAGGATGTAGCAATATAACTGGCCGTATTATGGAAAATATTGTTCCTGAACAGATTGTTCTCGGCATACCGGAATACACCATAGGAGCCGGAATTCAGCAGAAAGATGTTATTGATCAGGGTGTTGTTGATGCTTCGGTCCAACCGGTTCCCGAAAATGGAGCCGGTGATGAGCGACCCGCTGACCCCTTCCATATCCACATAGCCTTCTACCACACAGTGCATGATAAGCAGGTTATTGCTTACAACGGAAGCCGTGCCGTTTTTGCCCATATCAATGGAAGGATTTCCGGTAATCCTGCATCGAACAATGGCCAGGTTGTCGACCTGTACCGGGTAGTATTTTTCAATACACTGGAATTCAAGTCCTTCCAGGTGCAGGTTGTCAGCGTTTTCACCCACCAGGAAACTGGTATTGGAAATGCTTGTGGGTGAGGTGGCCTGGGTAGAGTCGGGGTGGAAACCGGCTCCGAAAATGACCAGTTGCTTGTCAATCAGGTTAGGCGCGGCGAAGCTTCCTCCGGAAAGGTACAGGGTATCGCCTGGCTGGGCTTCTTCGTAGGCATCGATCAGTGGGGTGGCGCCCCCGTACACAGCCGCTGTGCCCTGGTTCTGCCTTACCACCGTTTGCTGGGCGGTCGTTTGAATGAACAGACCGGCAGCTACTATCAGCAGGATCAATTTTTTCATGATATTTCAGGTTATGGCCGGTTAAATTTCTGACTTCAGGCCCCAAAATAATCATCCTTTTCAAATAACAGGGATTCAAAAACGCTTCAGGTGGCTGCGGCATTGAAATTGAGGACAGGGAGGAAATTTTATATATTTGAGAACCAGGTATGACGAAACGGGGATGCCGGTTAAATAGAATAATTATAAATTATTTCATTCCGGACGATTGATTGAAACTGAACAGAAATGAAAACAAAACGGTTAATTTCCTGCCTGCCCGGATTTGTTTTGTGCCTTCTTCCGGTACTGATGCCCGGGTGTTCTTCCGCTTTTAGCGTGACTGCACCGGAAGGGCATACCCGCTATTACCTTGACCACAACGGAAGGGAAAGGACCTTTCTGGTGTACAAACCAACCGGGTGGGAAGGAAAAGACCGGTTTCCCCTGCTTTTTTGCCTCCATGGCGGGGGAGGAACCGACCGGGGAATGATGGCTCTTACAAACGGGCGCTTCAATGAGCTGGCCGACCGGTACGGTTTCCTGGTAGTATATCCCCAGGGAATTGACAAAGGCTGGAACGACGGCCGGGAGGGAGATCATTCCACAGCGGCTTCTGAGAATATTGATGATGTGGGGTTTTTCAGAACCCTGATCCACGAACTGAAAAAAAAATATCCGGTTGATGAAGAGCGCATCTTTACCTGCGGCATCAGCAACGGAGGGTTTATGTCGAACCGCCTGGCCTGTGAGCTGCCGGAACTGATCTGTGGGGCTGCCCTGGTTACCGCCACCATGGGAAGGGAATATGCTTCGGGGTGCAGGCCGGCAGGTGGAGTGAATATCCTGCTGGTCATCGGGACCGATGATCCCCTGGTCCCATGGGAAGGCGGACCGGTGCAGGTGCTGGGCCAGGAACGGGGTGAAGTGCTTTCCGCACCCGAAGCGGTAAGGTACTGGGTGGAAATCAACGGGTGTGATACGTTCCCTGTGATCGAACACCTCCCTGACCACGACCCGCACGACGGTACCACCGTAACCCGCTACCGGTATGCATCGCCTGACGGGAGCAAAAGGGTGGAGCTTCTGGAAGTGAAGGGAGGCGGTCATACATGGCCCGGTGGCAGGCAGTATCTGGGAGAAAGACTGATCGGGAAAACTTCGCGCGATATCAACGCCTGTGATCTGATCTGGGAGTTCTTCAGCAGATGACTCGTCCCGGCTGTTCATAAGAACCGGCAGAGAATTCATATATTTGTTTTCCGGCCACCGGGAAACCGGGCGAAAAGTTCACTGCCATGTCCGATCATTCCATACACTCACAAAAAAACAGGGCTCCGGGAATGATCTTTGTACTCAGTATGCTGGTATTGTTCCCTCTGTTACTCCTGTGCCCGTACACCCATCCCCAGGCCGATGATTATACCCTGGCAGTGAGGGCGGAACAACGGAATTTTCCGGAGGATGTGGTAAGGGTGTATGAAAGGTGGTCGGGACGGTACAGCGCTACCGCCCTGTCGCGACTGAATCCATTGCTCGACGGCGATCCTGACGGCGCCGGGCGGGGGGCGGCCCTGGTAATCCTGGCCACTGTTTGGGCATTGTATTTCGCAGTGAAAAGGATATTCGTAAAGATTTCTGAAATGCGGGAAAATACCGCGCTGGCAGCATTTTTCGTTCTTGTGTATTTTGCCCTGTTCCCTTCGCCGGCCGAGGGAATGTACTGGTTTTCCGGATACATAACCTATCAGGCGCCGGTGATCCTTACCCTGTTTCTGTGGGCACTCCTGCAGTGGCGAACCGGAAAGAAGGCGGGAATATGGTCTTCCGTGGTACCGGTTTTGCTGGTCATTCTGATCTCGGGGTTCAACCTGGTTTCACTGATGGTACTGTTTTTTCTGCTGGGATGGTTCATTCTGCAGTATTACATGGTTTACCGGAAATTCAGCCGGTTCTATGCCATCCTCCTGATCCTGGGGCTGGCAAGCGGACTCGTGTTTACACTTTCTCCCGGTCATTTCCGCAGGATGGAGGGTTTTCCCTTCTCAGGGAATCTGCTGCTGAGTGTTTCAGGAGCTGCGGTCCAGACTATCTGGGCTTTTGTTCGATGGGGTATTCCTCTGGCCCTCTCGTCGGCGCTGTATATCAGATGGTGGGGAGGCAGGATGGTACGGGTTGCTCAGGATCGGGAAAACAGGGGAGGGGCAGGTCCTTTGACGATGAGCCTTCTTTTTACCGGAATGCTGTTCCTGCTGTATTTTGTATATGCGTGGGTAACCGGCTCCAGGCCCACGGGCCGGGTGGACAATGTGGTTTTCGTTTTTTTTCTGGCCGGATGGTTCTGGTGTCTGGAAGCCTGGGTGCAGAACCGATCGCATAGCCGGTTTTTTCGTATTGTGCAACGATCGTACGTGGTGCATACATCGGGTATCCTGTTGCTGCTATGGTTGTTTTTCCCGGGAGGGAACGTAACTCAGGCCTGGTCAGATTTACTGACGGGAGAAGCGAAGGCTTATGACAGGCAGTTGAAGGATCGTTACCGTATGATAAGAGCATGTGAAGAGGATACCTGTATGGTTGCGGGCCTGACCGCCATGCCCCGAATGCTGTATTTCAGGGACCTGGCCGGAAAAGAGGCAGCGGAAAATACCTACATTAACCGGTCGTTTGCCAGGTACTACGGTGTGACGGCTGTGGTGGCCGATCCTCCGGCTCCGCCCGCGGAATACCGTTCCCTGCCATGGGAAGGCCGCCTCAGAAAGTGGAGGCAGAAATGGTTTGCGCCTGATGCTTTTATGGAAAAACTACGGCGGGGGAAAGCCTGCCGCGATCCAAACCCGTCCCTGACAGGGCTTTGCCTGTCAGGGACTCAGACAGGATCGCTGCGCAGGCCATGGCGCATTTTCCCCCGCATTTTTTTTCACATAAAACCCTCAGAGGCCAGTCCTTTTGAAGAAATCCGGAAGGAAGAAATGTTTTGAAAAACATATCCGTTCAGATGTATTTTTTGATGGTATTTTATGGAATTGAAATTATAATTACGTAGATACTGTGTTAAAATCCAAATAATATTTCAAAAAACACTACTTTTGTATTTAACCGAAGGAAGGCTTTGGTTTACCAAAGTCTATCCTGTGTAGTGGGAGGGATACCTCCCACTA
>Ga0129302_1000811_pt1 | contig 23207 bp, 21 predicted proteins | sample BlaSprsedimmetaG_FD_94476 | JGI IMG/M metagenome (GOLD analysis project Ga0129302, IMG submission 94476) | Hot spring sediment bacterial and archeal communities from California, USA to study Microbial Dark Matter (Phase II) - Blank Spring... | ecosystem: Environmental > Aquatic > Thermal springs...
GCTGGTGGAGATGGCCAGGGACCGGGATATTTACTTGAATCCCAGGCATCCTTACACCGAAGCACTTCTGTCGGCATGTCCGATACCGGCACCAGGGGGCAGGGAGCGCCGTAAAACGCGGAGGCTGATCCGGGGGGATGTTCCGTCGCCTATCCAACCCCCCGCTGGATGCCGGTTTCATACCCGGTGCCCCAGGGTCATGGAAGAATGCAGGAAAACAGACCCGCCCCTCCAAATGGTTGCCCCCGAACATTATGTAGCGTGCCTTCGATGTGATGGAGGTGGGATTTGACTGAACCGTTGCTCCGTGTAAACAACCTCACGACCCATTTTCTGATCCCCGAGGGCGTTGTAAGGGCGGTGGACTCGGTATCTTTCGCGATAGGAAAGGGACGGACCCTTGGTGTTCTGGGCGAGTCAGGCTGCGGAAAATCCGTCACCGCATTGACGGTGATGAGACTGATTCCGGATCCCCCTGGACGGATCGCCGGAGGTGAAATCCTTTTCGAAGGCAGGGATCTTCTGAGGATCAAAAACGCCGAGATGCGACATATAAGAGGAAAGGACATCGCGATGATTTTCCAGGAGCCGATGACCTCCCTTAACCCGGTCTACACCGTAGGCGATCAGATAGCCGAAGCTTATAGTGCCCATAAAAAGACAGGTAAAACCGAGGCCTGGCAACGGGCTGCAGAGCTTCTCCGGCTGGTGGGTATACCCGCGCCCGAGCGCCGCATTCATGACTACCCCCACCAGCTGTCAGGCGGAATGAGACAGAGGGCGATGATCGCGATGGCGATGGCCTGCAGGCCCAAGCTGCTGATCGCCGACGAACCTACGACTGCCCTGGATGTGACGATCCAGGCCCAGATCCTTGACCTTATAATGGAGCTCCAGGAAGAACTGGGCATGGCCACGTTGATAATTACGCACGATCTCGGGGTGATTGCGGAGGTCAGCGATGATGTGGTAGTGATGTACGCTGGTCAAGTGGTCGAATACGCCCGAATTGAAACACTGTTCACTGAACCTCTGCATCCCTACACCTTTGGATTGACCGAATCGATTCCAAGGCTTGGCAGAAAATTTGAGATGGGCAAGCAACCACTCAAGGAAATCCCGGGTCTGGTTCCCAATCTGATACGACTGCCTCCGGGATGTCTTTTCCAACCCAGATGCTCACGGAGCTTTGACCGTTGCATCCGGGAAAGGCCTCCGATTTTTTCGTTGAACGCTTGTCACGGTGTTCGTTGCTGGCTTTATGAAAAAGAGCCGCAGTATAGCTGAAACCTGAAAAGGGAAAGGAGAAGGGATGATGAGTAATCTAAAAAAAGGATTTTTGGTGGGAATCTGTTTGGCTGCGGTACTTCTTACCTGCGATTGCGCATGGTCTGCTTCCAAAGACACGATCGTTGTTGCGTATGGCTCCGAAATAGGGTCCCTGGACCAGTACAAGTCCACTAGGCGCCCGACGATAAATTTGGGGTATCTGATGTGGGATCCGCTTGTCCAGAGGGATGCGGAAACCGGGGAAATCCAGCCTCATCTTGCGCAATCCTGGAAGGCTGTTGATCCCGTAACCTGGGAATTCAAACTTGCACCGGGAGTCAAATTCCACAACGGCAACCCGCTAACCGCTGAAGCGGTTCGTTTCACGGTTATGGACCGCATCCTCGATCCCGATCAGAAATCCCCCCAGGCGGGCAATTACAAATGGATCAAGGATGTGGAGGTCATCGACGACACGACTTTCAGGATCATATCCCACAGTCCCTATCCTCTCGTTCTGGAGCGCCTGAACATCCTGTTCATATACGATCCGATAGAAACCAGGGGAAAAGGTGATGCCTGGGTGGCCGAAAACCCGACGGGTTCCGGACCATACAAACTGGTCAGCTGGGACCGCGGCCGCCAACTGGTGATGACGGCCAATCCCGATTACTGGATAGAAGGCATTCCCAAAGTCAAAAACATTGTTTATAAAATCATTCCCGAGAACTCAACAAGGGTGGCCGAACTGCTGGCAGGAAGCATCGATGTCGCCGGAGACATGGAAGCGGACCAGTACGAGGTGATATCGAAAGCCAGGGGAATAAGGGCTTTGAACGTGCCGATCTTGAGGATCAATTTCTGGCAGTTTGATTCCATGGGTCGGGCCGGCAAGTCCCCGCTGATGGACAAGCGGGTCAGGCAGGCCGTATGCATGGCTATAGATCGAAAAGCCATTGTCGAACATATAATGCAGGGGCTTGCCGGGCATCTTGACTCCCCGATGAATCCACTGCAGTTCGGCTACGATCCCACGATCAAGGAAACTTGCGGCTACAATCCCGAAAAGGCCAAGGCGTTGTTGGAGGAGGCCGGCTATGGAGACGGTATTACTCTGGATCTGTGGCAATATTACGGTTATCAGAATTATCCCAACCAGGCGGCGATGGGGTTCCTGGAGGAGGTGGGGATCAAGGTCAACCTGAAGGATTTCCGCGGCAACGTCTCCCAGGTGATCAAGCTGCGCAACGCCGGGAAAGTTACCGACATCGGCAACTTCGTCTGGGGCTCCTACAACATATTCGACTCTGACGCAATCCTGCCGGCCTGGTTCCTGCGGGACAGCCCCATGTGCTATACCGACGACCCCGAACTTCATGAATGGCTGACGGCGGCACGGCAGTCCATTGATCCCGAGGAGAGGAAACAGCTGTATTCAAGGGCGCAGAAAAAAATCATGGAAGAGGTCTACTGGATGCCGTTTTATGTGGTCCATCAGATCTACGGTGTAAAGGAAAACTTGAATATCGTGCTGGGGGCCGACGAAGTGCCGCGCCTGCAGCATGCATTTTGGGAATAAAGAGGATCACCGATGTCCTCCGGGCCGGAAAGACCCCGGTTACCTGCCGTAGGCCGGACAAAACTGTTGTGGGTTATCTCCCTGGAGTCCGGCCTTTTTCACCGGGGGTCTGCCCGGAGTGGGCTTGCCGGCCCTTGTTCCTGCGCGGATACAGGAGATGATTATGCAAATTGAGCGAGTAGATTTGATACAACTGAAAATTCCAATGACAGGTCATTTTGAAACCAGTTACTATAGACGCTATGAATCGGACAAGCTGATCTTGAAATTCTACACCCCCGATCATGTGGCCTGGACCGAATGTGTCGCAGGAGCGATTCCGGGGTACTCCTACGAGACCATCAACACCGCCAGGGTGATCCTTAAGGAGCATTTTCTACCTCTTATAATCGGTAGGGATTTAGATGGTCCGGAAGATTTCTGGCCGTTGTTCGGACGGTTTCGGGGACACTCTATGACCAAGGCCTCGGTGGAAAATGCACTGTGGATCTTTAAAGCGCTGGAGGAGGATATTTCGCTGGCTAAATTGCTGGGAAACAGGAAAGACCGGGTCATTTCCGGGGTGTCCATAGGTATTCAGGACACGTCGGAGGATCTGGTCCGGCTTGCCGCTGAATATCTTGAAAAAGGCTATCCCAAAATCAAAATGAAAATCAAACCCGGTACCGACCTGGAGCGTGTGGATGCAATGCGTAGTGCGTTTCCGGACATCAAACTTATGGTGGACGCCAACAATGCCTACAGCCTGGAGGATCTGGAGACTTTGCGAGAGTTAGACCGGTACAACCTGCTGATGATTGAACAACCTCTGGAATATGAGGATGTCCACGATCATGCTAAATTGCAGGCCATGATGCAGACCCCCATATGCCTGGACGAATCCATCCAGGGACCCTATTTCGCACGTTTGGCCGCCGAAACCAGCGCCTGTCGGATCATAAACATAAAGCAGGGCCGGGTGGCTGGTCTTGCGAAGGCCAGGGAGATACATGACTTGTGCCGAGAAGCCGGAATAGGGGTCTGGTGCGGCGGCATGTTCGAGACTGGCATCGGGAGGGCCCTCATCCTGGCGTTGGCCGGTCTCGACAATTTCATCTATCCCAGTGACATATCCGCCTCCGATCGTTATTATCACAGGGACATCGTGGACCCTGAGTTTACGCTCAACCCGGACGGGACCATTGATGTACCACGGGGGCCGGGTCTGGGGGTGGAAGTGAACGAAAAAGTCCTGGAAGACTACACCGTGGCCCGGGAAGTGATCAGGTTTAAACCATGAGAGATCTTCCTGTTATTGAACTTCATCAAACGGCCCCGCTGGCCCGCGGCCGTGCATACGGTGAAGCGGCGCGGGAAAGGATCGCCTGCAATCTGGAGTTTTACAAAGGTATTTTCATGAACTTGACCGGGGAGGCCTGGTCGAACCTCCTCGGGCGGGGCAGATCGTTGAAGCCCATGGCTGAGGCATATGCGCCGGACCTTCTGATCGAAATAGAGGGAATCGCCGAGGGCTCGGGCTTTTCGTGGGAAGAGATCTTCCTGTTGAATGTGCGGTCCGAGGTCATCTTTTCGTTGAAAGCGCTCGGCCTAGAACCGCCGGACGGGTGCACCTCGCTGCTGGCGCTACCCGAGGCCACCTCTTGCGGGAGCACTTTACTCGCTCAGAACTGGGACTGGTACGCTCCTGTGATCGATGGCCAGGTGGTGCTCAAAATAGCGGAGCGAGAAGCAATCCCCGCGCTGGTGACCTTCACCGAAGCCGGGCAGGTCGCCAAGATGGGAATGAATGCGGCCGGGATTGGTCTGGCGGTGAACAATTTGACCACGGACAGCCCCCGTCCGGGCGTGCCCTGGCTGTTCATAACCAGGCGGATCCTTGAATCGAGCAGACTCACGGAGGCCGCCGGTCGTGTTCTCGCAGCCAGGCGGGCACATTCCATCAATTATCTGATCGGGCATGCCGAGGGAACCGAGGGCTTCGGGGTCTGCATCGAAACCGCTGTTTGTGAAGAACATGTTTTCTGGCCCGAACAAGGATTCCTGGTGCATACAAATCATTTTATCGAGCCCGGCCGGACATTTCAAGATCTGAAGCTTAAAAGGGACCCTTACTCGTCGACGCTCCTGCGGCTGGCCCGGACACGCAGGCTGCTGCAGAAGGGGTTGGGGCGCCTGGGGCCGGCGGCGATAAGAGAAATCCTGGCAGACCACTACGATCATCCGTTCTCGATCTGCGCCCACGGGAGCCCATATTCGACAGGCGCCCATCCTATGGTGACCTGCCTGTCTCTGGTGATGAATCTGACTCGGAAAGAGATCGAATACTGCCCGGGGCAGCCCTGCTGCGGAGAATGGAAAGTCCTGCAGTTCTGAGAACCGGGGATGAAAATAATACCACTGCCTTCCAATGAACACGGCTGCGTTATTGTTCAATTTCGTTGCTGGCAGGCTGCCGCGAAGCGGTATAAAGCAGCTTTTTACGATGCCGTCAAATATCATTTTCATATTCACCGGGAGCGCGCCCGCGGCCTTGTGGCAAGGTCTTTCTTATCCGTACATTTTTCTCCGTAGGTGTAGTAAATATCAGGCATCAACGTGATTTTTACGGGTTCCTCTCGGTAGCCCTGAATGCGGCGGCCGCGAAGGTAACCGCGGAACCGGTGGCTTTTTCCCTGTAGATGCCGTAGTCGAGAACGGCACCTGAGGAAGGCGGGAGGATTTCCATGAGGCATGCGAGAGCGGGGAATCCACATACGTTATAGCGGTCTTTTACCCGCATTATTTCCTGCCAGAAGCCGGCAGCATCGGTTTCTGCCAGCCGGTCCAGCAGTGCCCGGTCATGGGCGGATGCAGACGCTTCAAGAGAGGCCGCCGGTGTGGAATGGCCGAATTTGAGCCCGATGTGGCTGAAATCAACCCCTGCCAGGATCAAGGTTGGAATGCCCGGATCGTTCGTCAGCGTTTTGAGAGCTCCCAGGAGGCCGCCGGCTTTTTCGACGTAGGCATCCCTTCCGAAGCTTTCCGGATCTGCAGGCAGCGCTCCACACAATATGGGCACAATCGAAAACGAATCCGGCGGCAGCAGGTGTTGCAGGAACAACACCTGGAATTCGATTGAATGTTCCGATTTATGAACGAAGTCATTGTCCGCGATCGTATCTCCGGCTGGTTTCTGCAGTCGAAGGACGGCTTCCCTGTCACATCCGGCCACGCCGAGGGGTGTCTCGAAGTCTTTAAGGGTGAGGCTGAACCAGCCGTTGGTCATTCGATGGCCGATACCGAGGACGATCACCCTTGCCGGCCGGGTGTTTTTGAGAAGGGAATAGGCCGCCGCATAGGACGTCTTTCCGGCGGCGAGGTCGATGTGGGGGGCGACGATTGCAGACGGCACCGCGTTCGGGGGAGCCTTCGCAGAGGATATGATTTCTTCGAGCAAGGCACGGAGTTCGGTTTTGTCTCCGGGGTAAGATCGGCCTGAAAACGCGCAGGGGCGGACCGAAAGCGCGGAAAACTCGGCTGTGATACGCGCCAAGCTCTCTCTAAAATGCCTGGAGTCGAGCAAATACCAGGAATCCAGTTTTTCAAGAAGACCTCTTATTTCATCCGTGTCAAAAAGGTTTCCGCCGTTTCTCCGCATCAGTTCCATCTGAATATCCCGGATGTCCCTGCGGCCGTCCAGCATTGCAACAAACTCGAAAAGATTCTGTGGCAGGGCCAGCCCTTCCTGGACGAGTCCGACATCGTCCCTGATCAGGATCATTCTTTTTTCTTCGTGAATCACCGGTATGAAGTCAATGTCGATACGGACTTTAGGTCGTGTTGTCATTCTTTACTCAACATTTATTGGAGTCGACTTCTTTTTTTCTTGGGGCTGCCCTGTTTTTTCCAGGTCTTCTATTTTTTCATCAATGAGATATCTTACGGCCTTGAGCAGCTCGATCTGGGATCGTGAAAGGTGCTTCGCGAATTTCGATTTCCTGCGGGATGCCTTTTCAAGCTTCAGGAAAAGCCTGCCGATCGGGCATATCATTTGTTCATTGACAGTTTCGTTTTTTTCTTCGGCCATCGTTAGCCTCCTTTCCAGCAGATTCAGGGCTCAAACTGGATAAGCAGAGCCGCTCCGTCCAGCCTGGCGCTGACGGATTTTGAAGCGGCGACCTGTCTGGGGAGCAGGACGTGCCTTTTGAAGCTCCCGACACGAATAACGAGTTCATCCGCCACCTTATTGATATCAATGTCATTTTTCTGGATAAACGGCAGATTTATTCTCATCCGGTACTTGCCGTCGATTTTATTCAGCGAATAAGGCTCGCCCTCAAAAAACCGTTCGAGTGGATCCCTGTCGCCGTATATCTGGGCCGCGAGTATGGCGAGGCTCTCGCTGCCGAGTATCTCGCCCCTGAAAAGATTGACTGGGAAAATCGGTATGGGGCTGAAGTAGGCTTCAGCCTGACGTATATATTCAGCCTGCCGCTCTCTCCAGGCTTCGAAATAAGCATCTTTCACATTTTCGGGCAGGATGCGGTTGATGATAACTGCATCCGTTGTCATTTTATAAAGCGAAAAATACATAAACGCGCGCTGTGTTTCCTTGAGAACGATCTTTTCCGGATTGGTAACGAGCCGCACCGTCGTGACTTTTGGATCGGCCAGGATTTCATCCACCCCCTGCAGGCGATGGAACAGGTATTCAACGGCATTGAAATAGTCCTCCCCCGGAAGGGGAACATCATAAAACCTCTTTGCCACCGGACGGGCGAACCTGGCAATGGTTCTTTCCATTTTGAATATCTTTTTTATGTACCACTCCAGGGTGGTGGGGATGCTGATAAACCTGAGAGACTCGCCGGTGGGCGCACAATCGAGAAGGATTGCGTCATATTTCTTTGCCTGTGCGTATCGGTTGATATACAGGAGAAGGCTGATTTCCTCCATCCCCGGAAGTACCGCGAGTTCCTCGGCCAGGATTTCATCGAGACCTGTGGTGTTCAACAGGGTCGAGATATACTTGTGAATGTCACCCCAGTTGTTTTCGATTTCTTCCTGGATGTCCAGTTCCTGAATCCACAGATTCTCTCCGACCTCGATCGGTTTCCCCTTGTTTTTATCTATGAGGTTTCTTTCGAGATCGAAAATATCCCCCAGGCTGTGTGCGACATCCAGGGACATGATAAGCGTGCGTTTGCCGGCCTGGGCGGTTTTTATCCCCGTGGCGGCTGCCACACTGGTTTTCCCGACCCCGCCTTTTCCTGCAAAAAATATGATTCTCATTTTCTTTCGGTTCATATCCTGTTAATATCTCTGTTTAAGGCATTTTGTGAACACCGAAGTATTCTAACATACATCCTCGGGTTTTGTAAAAAAACAGAAGAAAGGGTGTCGAAAGAGAAGGTAGGACGATGAAAAAAATGATCGTGGTTTGCACGGCTTGTTTATCAGTGGCGCTCTGTGCGGCTGGGACGCAGGCTCAGCTTTCATTCGACCGGATTTTGAAAGGTGCTCAGCAGATGCTCGGGGGGCAGGATTCGCTTTCGGAGGATCGCATCGTCGCCGGCTTGAAAGAGGCATTGACGGTGGGCACCGGCAACGCTGTGGACCTGGTTTCGGCGGTGAATGGATATTACCGCCGTCCCGAAATCAAGATACCCCTTCCCGGTCCGGTGAAAAAAGTCGAAACCATTCTGCGCGGCCTGGGCTTCGGCGATAAAGTGGATGAATTCGAGTATTCCATGAACCGCGCGGCGGAGGCGGCCGCACCTGTGGCCAGGGAGATTTTTGTCGACGCTGTGAAGGGGATGACCTTCACCGATGCGAGGCAGATCCTCCAGGGCCGGGAAAACGAAGCAACTCTTTATTTCGAGAGAAAAACCCGAGGGCGGCTTCATGAGATTTTCAAACCGATCGTTTCAGATAACCTGGCTGATGTGGGGGCAACCCGAAGATACCAGGAACTGGATGAAAAAGTCCGTACCATTCCCTTTGCGGACGCATTCAGCTTCGACCTGAACAATTATGTAACGGACGGCGCCCTGGACGGTCTCTTCTATATGCTCGCACGGGAGGAGCAGAAAATTCGCGAGAACCCCGCCGCCCGCGTGACCGATTTGCTGAAGGATGTCTTCGGCTCAAGATAGATGTGGAATTATTTCATCAACAGCAGGCTCAGGGCCATGACGAGCATCCCGGAAATCAGCCCCAAAAGGCTGTCATGCCCCTTTCCGTAAGCTTTGCTTGTGGGCAGGAGTTCATCGAGAGAGATGTAGACCATGATGCCTGCGACTCCACCGAAAAGTATCCCCATCAGCTGGGGAGGGATAGGGCCGCTTTCGGCGCCCGAAAAGAATCGGATTCCCAGATAGGCGACCCCCGCTCCGGCAGGTTCCGCCAGGCCGCTGAGCAGCGAATAGACAAAAGCCTTTTTGCGATTCCCGGTAGCGTAAAAAATCGGAACGGAAACGCTTATTCCTTCGGGAATATTGTGGAGCGCAACCGCAACCGCAATTGCGATCCCCAGGGCGGGGTCCTGAAGAGCTGCCAGAAAAGTAGCCAGGCCCTCAGGAAAATTGTGGATGCCTATGGCAAGCGCCGTAAACAAGCCCAACCGCATCAGTTTCGGGTGATGGCCGCCGGTGTTTTCTTCAGTATTTGCATCCAGGCAGTCTGCGCCCCGTGACTTGTCGTGAAGGGGCATCGTTTCATTTTCTGATCGGATTTCGTGGGGGTTTTCGGCTTTTGGTATCAACTGATCAATAACGCCGATCAGCAGCATGCCGCCGAAAAACGACGCCGCATTGATCCAGTGTCCCCAGTAATCTCCGTATCGAGCCACCAGGGATTCAAGGCCTTTGAAAAAGATTTCCACGAATGACACATACAGCATTACACCAGCGGAGAATCCCGTTGCGACGGACAGAAAACGATAGTTTGTTCTTTTTGCGGTAAATGCAATGACACTGCCGATTCCGGTTGCCAAGCCGGCGAGCAGCGTCAATCCCATCGCAAAAGAAACTTCATTCATCAAGTTTGCTCCTCGGGCGGAGTCGCCTGAGATCGAACTCCCTCTGCATTGCTCTGTTGAGTTTCTGGAGTCCGCTGCGTGTATGCAGGGTCAATTTATTTCCGAGACTCTGAGACAGGCCACGTAGTGCCCTCCGCCAATGTCAATCAGCGGCGGTTCGGTTTCCGCACACGCTTCCGTTGCAAAATTGCACCGGGTTCGGAAGCGGCATCCCGAGGGCGGGTTTACAGGACTGGGAACATCACCTTTAAGAACGATATGTTCGCGCCTGTAGGACGGATCCGGTACCGGAACAGCCGAAATCAATGCCTTTGTATACGGGTGCAGAGGGGATGTATAGAGTTCATCCGTGGGGGCGGCTTCAACTATTTTACCCAGATACATAACCGCAACTCGCATGGAAATATGTTTAATGACGCTTAAATCATGAGCGATGAACAGATAGGTCAACCCGAAGCTTTCCTGAAGTTCTTCCAGCAGGTTGATGACCTGGGCCTGGATGGAAACGTCAAGAGCCGAGACCGGCTCATCGCACACGATCAGTTTCGGTTGAAGGGCGAGGGCCCTCGCGATGCCGATACGCTGTCGCTGGCCTCCGCTGAATTCATGGGGATAGCGGTCCTTGTAACGCGGATCCAGGCCGACCGTCTCCAGGAGAAGTTCCACCCGCTCCCCCCGTTCCTTTCGGGAACATATCCTGTGTATGAGCAGCGGTTCTCCGACGATGCTGCCGACCGTCATTCGAGGGTTTAGGGACGCGTAGGGGTCTTGAAAAATGATCTGCATGTTCCGATGAATCGACTGCATCTGCCTGGCTCCCATTCCGGCGATGTCTTTTCCTTCAAATAGTATCCGCCCCGCGGTAGGTTTAATGAGCCCCAGGATCAACCGGCCCGCAGTGGTTTTACCGCATCCGGATTCTCCGACAAGACCGAGAATCTCTCCGCCTGCGATTTTGAAACTGATCCCGTCCACCGCCTGGACCCATCCGACGATCCTGGAAAAAATACCTCCGGTTATCGGAAAATGTTTTTTTACATCGATCACATCGAGCAGGGTGCTCATTTTTCAGCCGTCCTGGAAAAGTTCGCCCTGAAATCAGGATTGTACTTCAGGCACCGGACCTGATGCCCGTCCGCTTCAATCGCCATCGGCGGCTCCATCCGCCTGCAGATATCAATCGCATATCGGCAGCGCGGGTGGAACCTGCATCCCTCCGGAAAATCAAGGGGGTTCGGCACCGTCCCGGAAATGACTTCCAGCTTTCTGCCCCGAGTGTCGGTGAGTCTTGGGATAGAGTCATAGAGCGCCTGGGTATAGGGGTGAAGTGGGTTTTTGAAAATGTCATGAACCGACGCGCTTTCAACGGCCTTGCCCGCGTAGGCCACCACCACGTGATCGGCGACTTCGGCGATCACGCCGAGATCATGCGTGATCAACATAACCGCCATCCCGATTTCTTCCCGTATTTTTCGGATAAGCTGCAGGATCTGGGCCTGGATCGTCACGTCCAGCGCCGTGGTGGGTTCATCGGCGATCAGAAGCTTGGGGTTGCATGCAAGCGCCATCGCGATCATCGCCCGCTGCCTCATTCCGCCGCTCAATTGATGGGGATATTCGCGGACGCGTTTATCCGGGTCGGAAATTCCCACCAACCTGAGCATCTCAACTGCCTTTTCATGGGCTTCCCCCTTGGTCACGTGTTGATGGAAAAGAATCGTTTCCATGATCTGGTTGCCGATCGTGTAGACCGGATTCAGAGATGTCATGGGTTCCTGGAAAATCATCGAGATACTGTTGCCTCGAATTTTTCGTATTTCCGAGTGCGATTTTTTCAGGAGATCTTCCCCGTCGAAAATGATTTCTCCTTCGATGATTTTACCCGGTGGAATCGCGATCAACTGGAGGATAGAGAGAGCCGAAACGCTTTTTCCGCATCCGGACTCCCCTATGATCCCGAGGGTTTCGCCTTTGTATATTTCGAAATCCATGCCGTCGACGGCGCGTGCCACACCTTCGTCTGTGAAGAAGTGGGTTTTCAGGTTTTTTACCTGCAGCAGTAAACGGCGTTGTTTTTCTTCGTCCATATTGCTATGCCTGTTCTTTTCCTTCGCCGCCGCGCAGCTTTGGGTCTGTGATGTCCCGAATGCCGTCGCCGAGCATGTTGAAGGACAGGATCGTAATGAGAATACTGAGCCCTGCGAAGATTGAAATCCACGGCGCATTGATCAGCACGTCGATGCCCTCGCGAGTCATGTTTCCCCAGGTGGGTGTGGGTGGCTGAACGCCGAGACCAATGAACGCCAGGTTTGCCTCAAGCCGTATCGCTTCTCCGACCCACAGGGTTCCTGCAACGAGCAGCTCTCCGAAAATGTTGGGGAAAACATGGCGGAACAGGATCCTCGGGGTACGCGCCCCGATGGCTCCGGCGGCCAGTACGTAGTCGCTTTCTTTGATCGAGATGACCGAGCCGTAGGCCATCCGGGCGAACCTGGGGGTCATCACGATGCCGATTGTTATAATCAGGTTTCCGAGATTTGCGCCCAGCGCAGCCGTGACAGCGATGGCCAGGATGAGATCCGGGAAGCTCATCATCACATCGACGCTTCTCATTATCGCGGTTTCAATTTTGCCCCTGAAATAGCCGGCGACCATTCCCAGGGTGGTTCCCGCCAGGAGGCCGAGAAGAACCGATGCGCCGCCGATCATCAACGACACGCGGCTCCCCCAGATGATCCTTGAAAGAACGTCCCGCCCGAAGTCGTCGGTCCCCAGGAGATGGCCTTCGACTCCCCAGGATAGGCGGTTTATGGCATCCTGATCCAGCGGGTCCATCGGGGAGATCCACGGTGCGAGAATCGCCATCAGCACGATCAAAAGCCCTATAACCAGGCCCACAACCGCGGTCTTGTTCCGCTTGAACGTCAACCAGATCCGCTGTTTTTGAGTAAGCCTTTGAAGCATGGTTTTCCTTGTTATTTGTACTGTATCCTGGGGTCGATCAACCCGTAGATCAAGTCGGTTACCAGGTTCAAAACCACGACGATCAAGGCGTAAACGACCATCACGGATTGGAGCGTTGTGTAATCCCGTTGTTTGATGGCCCCCACCATTAAAGAACCCAAACCGGGGCGCGAAAAAACAATCTCGATCATAACCGAAGAACCGATTAAAACCACGGCATAGAGTCCGCCCAGGGCGACGATCGGAATCAACGCGTTCCTTAGAGCGTGTTTGAAAAGCACTTTTTTTTCCGGAATGCCTTTTGACTTTGCGGTTCGGATATAGTCTTCCATCAGTACGTTCAACAGGGACGACCGGGTCATCCGGGTCACATAGGCCGTCATGATCAACCCGAGGGAAAGAGTCGGCAGAAATAGATGCCGGAGCGTGCTGACGAGATCCCCCGGATCACCTGCCCCAACCACCGGGAACATTTTCAGCTTGATAGAGAAAAGGTACATCAACAGAATGCCCAGGTAAAAGGCCGGGATCGAGAGTCCGATCAATGAAAAAAAACGGTTGAAATAATCGATGAAGCTGTTCCGCCTCACCGCGGCTGGAATTCCCAGTGGAATGCCGAATGCATATCCGAAAACAATCGCGGCGAATGTAAGTGTCAGCGTATAGGGAAGCACCTTCACGATCTGGACGCCCACAGGGTAGCCGGTGATGATCGACATGCCCAGGCGCCCCTTCAGCAGGTCGCCGAGGAAGTTGATGTACTGTTTCCACAGGGGGACGTCAAGCCCCATGCTTTTTCGCATTGCTTCGACTGCTTCTTTGCTGGCATAGTCGCCCAGGGCTGCTGTGGCGGGATCTCCGGGAAGGACGCGGACAATTATGAAAACCAGTGTGAATACCACGAACAGAATCGGGATGCTCTGTAGAATCCGTCGTACGGCGTAATTGAACATCGTTTGACCTGTAAGGCTGTTGATTATGATCTATCTATATGATAACAAGCAGGTCAAAAGTATATAAAAACACCGGCTTGGGCTTTTGCAGATAAAAAAGTTTTAAAGTTCAGATTTTTATTATTAAAGCATAAAACATTAAACAACCCTAAACAACTTACAGGATCATGTTTTCGTTTGTCAAGGATTTTGCGCTTTTTTCGGGATAAGTTGTGGCAGGAATTAAACGGCCTGCTGAACGTTTGTACGAGCAACGTCCCCGTCACGATAGAAATTTTATGTTCTGTGGGAGCGGATTGTATCCGCGATTTTTATTTCCCCATCGTTGCGGGCCTGATCGCACTTGAAAAGTGCTCCCACAGTGAGAAGTCGCTTATGGTTTCGTGGGAGCGGATTGTCTCCGCGATTTCTCCACATGGCGCCGGTAAGATAGCAGCTTCCAGCCGGAAATACAGAATGGAAACTAACGGTAATAAACTTATCTTAATGATAAAAAATGGAGGCAGGCTGTCATGGAAAACGTAGATCGACATGTGGCGGGATTCGTGCTTGAAATCCAATGGAGAGATTTGCCTGCGGAAGTACAGCTTCGAGCTGTAATGTGTTCGATAGACGTGCTCGGCGCAATGCTTGCCGGCACCGTGACGCCCGTCGCCGGGATAGGGCGCCGGGCCGCGGCCCGGTATTTCCCGGGAACGTCGGCTTCCATACTCCCTGGCGGCACCAGGGCGTCGCTGCCGGGGGCGGCTTTAGCCAACGGATTTGCGGCTAATGCTCTTGATATCGATGACGGACACCCGTTGATCAAGGGGCATCCGGGTGCGGTTGTATTCCCGGCTCTCATGGCCGCGGCGGAATTTCGCAGAACCCGGTTTCAGGATTTTTTGGCCGCGCTTGTTTCCGCCTACGAAGTGGCTGTCCGTGCGGGGTTGGTGATGCAGGAACATTACCACTATTATCACAGCAGCGGCGCATGGGGTGCGGTGGGTGCGGCGGCGGGCGTTGCGCGGCTTTTCGGCTTCGACGATTCCCGGGTTGTGCAGGCTGTTTCGGTAGCCGATTTTCATGCACCGCTCGTCCCGGTGATGCGTTCGGTCAGGCGGCCGGCGATGAGCAAAGACGGGGTCGGATGGGGATCGATGACCGGTGTGCTCGCCGCGATGATGGCCGGGGAGGGCTTCACCGGTGGAGGAAGCCTTTTTACCTGGCCGGAGGGCCGGTCGAAAGTGATGGATCTGGGCGGCACTTACGAGATAATGAACGTCTATTTCAAATCCTATGCCTGCTGTCGCTGGGCCCATCCAGCGATAGACGCGGTGATCGACCTGAGGCAGGCCCATCAATTCAAACCGGCGGATGTAGAAAAGATCAGGGTCAAAACTTTCGGGGCCGCGGCGGAGCTTTATCGCGAGAAACCCGGCGATACAGAACAAGCCCAGTATAACGCTGTATACCCGATTGCCGCGGCAATGGCTGCAGGTGAGGTGGGGCCGACACAGGTTTTAATGGATTCCGGTTTAAGTTCTGAAATTTTTCCCCTTATGGACCGGGTGGAAATATGCATAGATGAACGTTTCGAGAAGCTATTTCCGGCGCGACGCCTCTGTGAGGTGGAGATTCTACTCAAGGACGGAAGGATTTTTGTGTCCGGCATTTACGAATCCGGCCCGGGGCATCAGACTCCGGTGTCGCTTGAGTGGATAATTGAAAAGTTTCATCGCCTTACCGACGGTATCCTTCCGGAGAACCGCGCGGGAGAGCTGATCGCTCTCCTGACGGCCCCGGAAAAAAATCCTCCGGTGGGCGATATTATCAAAGTAATGGCTCAACCATAGCTGTCCGGTAACGCCCCCGCCTTTTGGTGACGGGGGCATGAATCGGATTATTTCGCAAGGAGACGCGTTTTTTCGTTGATCTGCGGGGAGTAAGTCTGCCAGCTGAAATTGAGATCGTAGCCGAGGTCCACGTTGGATTTCATCGGAAAAGCATACATCAACCGGATGATCGGAAGGGCTGCTGCATCCTCTAGAATTTTGAGCTGTGCTTCTTTCCACATCGCGATTTGCTTACCGGCATCGAGTTCCCAACGGGCCTTTTCTATCAGGCCGTCTATGTTGTCGATTTTGCCGTCTCCACTTGCATCGACGGCACCATAATGAGAAAAATTCGTATCAGGATTCTTTCCGTCTACAATGACCGAATCGGAGTGGAAGAACCTGGTCAAATAGACATCTACGTCAGGCCGCCAGCATGCGTAATAGACTATGGGGCTTGCATCTTTCCTGATCAGGCCGTGAAAAGCCGAATGGTCCACGACCTTGAGCTGCATGTCGATTCCCGCTTTCCGGGCCTGGGCCTGGATCGCGATCATCGGTTTTTTATAGCTGCTTTCCATTTCACTTATGATGACCTCAAATTTCAATCCTTTTTCGAATTTCGCTTGGTCCAGGAGTTTTTTGGCTTCGGCGATGTTGTTCTCATAAAGAACTCCCGCCGCCTGGACTTCCTCTTTGGTCAGTGCACCGGGGGCCGGGGGTGCGAGGGTCGGCGAGTAAATGGGAATGGCAAGTCCCTTTCCCATGAACGCCGCCACTTCTTCCCGGTTGACTGCATACGAGAAGGCCTTCCGTATACGGATGTCTTTGAATGGTTCCGAGGCCATATTAAAAAACAAGACCTGGGTTTCGCAGGGCCCGAAGGGTTCTATCACGACATCCGGAAAAGAGGCCACTTTTTCCAGCCATTTGTCTTCCTTCAAGCCTTCTATGATCTGGAGCTCTCCTGACTGGAGGCCCAGTTCGCGGGAACTGACGCTCGGCATGTACCGGATCACCACTTCGCGAAGATAAGGTTTCCCACGGAAATATTTGTCATTAGCGGTCAGTACCACCTTCTGCCTTGGTTCATAGCTTTTGAACATGAAGGGTCCGGTGCCGACCGGGTTCAGCTTGAACCAGTCGTTGCCCTTTTCTTCAATGGCTTTCTTGGGCACGATGAAGCCACCGGCGTAGTTGGCTACCTTGGCCAGGAAGAGGGTCTCCGACATTGGTTTTTCAAGTGTGATTTTGACTTTATAGGGCCCCTCAGCCTCGAATTTGGTCCCGGAATATTCGCCGGCATAGGAGGATGTTTCGGGGTTCGCAGCCCTGTTGAAGGAATAGACGACATCTTCGGATGTCAGCTCGTAGCCTTGCGGGCTTCCTGGAAAAGGATGAAAGAATACACCCTTGCGCAACTGAAACGTCCAGACCTTGTTTCCTTCTGACGCCTCCCACGATTCAGCCAGGTCCGGTTCGGCCTTCACCTGGTTGCCGGGCGTATACCTGACAAGTCCGTTGAAGATCGGGTCCACGGTGCTGCGGTCGACAGTGGTAGCGGCCCTGTGGGGATCCAGTGTCTGGAGATCGCCGGAATCGAAGGCGATATTCAACACTTGATTTTCGGCAAGTTTTTCAGTGGCCTGGGCGGCCGGTGAGAAACAAAATACTGCGGCGGCCAATAACATCGGCATGCAGATAATCAATCGCTTTACCATAATAACCCTCCTTATTCTTGTTGGAAGTCAAGGTTACCATTATGATTCGCTTTTTTATGGTTGAGCTGATAGATTGACCGAGAAACTCGATTAAACCGGCCCCGGAACCGCCACGGGGAATCCTTTTTGTAAACCGATGGCGCTATATTGTTTTGATTTCGGAAAATTTCTCCCGTATCGCCAGGTCGACGTCAGCCGGTAAACAGGGCTCTTCAGGAGCGTCCAGTATTTTACCGACTATCATGCGCGCTCTTTCGCGGGCGTCCATGCGTCCCTGCTGCTCCCACCTGGAAAGTCCGTCCCTGTCGGTCACTCCGTTTCCGGGGAAATATTCGCTGCGCATGTGTTTCAGCGTATGAGGATGAATCATGAAATTCCCCCCGGGCCCGACATCCTTTATCACTTCCAGCGCAAGATGCTCCGGATCCACATCGATTCCCTTCAACACCTTGCAGCTCATCCCGATGATTTCGTCGTCGATTACAAACTGTTCATAAGCGAGCCCGGCCATCGAATCCAGCATTCCGGCCGCGTGATGTACATAGTTGGACCCTCCCATGGCGGCAAGCAGGGTGGTGATCGCTTTTTCCCAGGCGGCCTGGCCGTCGGGGACCTTGGAATCCGTCAGCCCGCTGGAATTGTAATTAGGAACTTTTATGTGGCGGGCCATCTGGTGGATGGCAGCATTCATCATGCCGCATTCCACGGCGCCACCCTGGTAGGCCATGTTTCTCATATTCGCGGTGCCGGGGATGCCGCCGTATATCACCGGCGCGCCGGGATTGATGATCTGGCACAGGGCGATTCCCGCCAGCTGTTCTGCGTGAACCTGGGCGAGAGTGGCCGCCATCGTCACCGGTGAGGTCGATCCTGCCATGGGCGCACATGACAGGGCAACGGGGATTTTGTTCAAAACCGCCTCCCGCATGATCGTCGTTGATTGGGTGCAGAGTTTCAAAGGGCTTATTGCAAAGGAGGTGATTATCGAGATGAATGGTTTTTGGGCGAGCACTTTTTCTCCACCTGCAACCATCGTCGCGAGCTCCAGAACTTTACGGAAGCCTTCGATGTCATTTACCCCTGCCATGACGTGCTTCGTCGTGGCCCTGAAGCAGGTATAAAAAACATTGACGTCATAGGCCGTTTCGGGGATGTCCCTGGGAATGCAGGGACGCAGAAAAAAATGGATGTTTTCGAGCTTGTGCACCAGCCTGCCGAGCAGATAGAGGTCTTTCAGGGTGGTGGATCGGTAGAGGCCTGTTTCCATGTCAACGATCCGGACGGCTGCTCCGCCCGTGCCCAGGTGGACCCTGTCTTCACCGAGGTCAAGGTCGTTTTCACCGTCACGGCTGTAAAGGATCACGCTTTCCGGCGCACTGCGGATGTGCTCCTCGATAAAGGTCCGGGGAAAGGTCACCCTGGCGGTTCCTGCATCAACCTTCGCTCCCGCACTTTCGAGCAGGGCGAGCACCTGGTCGAGCCCTGATTCATATGTGAATCCAACTTCCTCAAGAATCATCAGTGCTGTATCGTGTATGGTCGCGATGCCCCGGTCCGAAAGTGGCTTGTATTGCCCGCCGGGCAGTCCTTTTAAGTTCATTTAATCCTCCTTGATCATAAAAAGTACCGTTTTCCTGCTTCGATTTTTCGGTGGTCAGGATAGCTCATCGATGGCCCTGCCATTTATTTTTTCGGCGTCCCGCACAGCTGATTCCAGCAATGCCTCTCCGCGTTTTCTCAGGCCGGCGGCCTCTTTTCTGTCTGCCAGCATCGGGAGATTTATCAATACGTTGACCCAGGCGCCTTTAACTCCCGCTTCAGCAGAAAGGGCTGCCACTGCTATATCCGAGAGTACGACACTGTTCCCAGCTTCGATAATCGAAGCTGCCAGGGAGAGAACGTTTCGTGCCGTTTCCATGGTTTCCAGCGGGACCTGGATGCATCGGCGGGCGGCGGCCTGGATCGCCGCTTTTCGACACTCCTTTTCCGCTTCGGTTTTTTTCGGAAGACGCATGGCTTCAAGATACCCTGTGAAAGCGGCTGAATCCTCGTCCATCAGGGAAAGCGCATTACGCCTGGTTTCATGGGCTTGACTTGCCGAAGCCTCCATCAGGTCTCTGAATTCTTCGAAGCCTTTTTTAGCAAATGTCAGGTTGGCCGCCATGGAGCAGAGGGCCGAAGCGAGTGCTATATTGGCGGCCGCGGAACTTCCGCCTCCGGGTACAGCCGAACCTTCGGCCGTGGCACCCATGAAATCTCTTACGGTCAAAGCTGCGAAGGATCGTGCATCGCGATCCAGTGCGTATTCGACGATTCTTTCCTCGGGATTGAATATGGAGGTATCGGAGAGCCCCAGGGACCTCACCGCGGCGTGGATCAATTCCTTGTTGCTGACTCCGGTGGATGCCCCCTGTTTCCTTAAGTAATATCTTCCCGCGTCAAGGACCGCGTTTTTGGGAGCCAGGCCGACGAGCTCACTCCCGGTGGCCCGCAGTCCCAGTTTTTCGGCTTCTTCGCAGACTGCGTCGAAAAAAGTATGGAGCCCCGTGATTTTATAGTCATGAAGATTGGCTGTTACCTGGGCGTAGCCGTATTCCTCCATATACCAGCCGCCTGCCTGAACACTCTTGAGCTTTCCGGGGATTTTTTCTTTTTTGCCGTCTTCGCGTGTAATCGTTTTTCCGGATTCTCTCAGTATCCCGGCTATTCTGTCGGCCGCTTTTTTTTCTTTTGTATTCAGGTTCACATTATAGGCCAGCATAAAGTCCCTGGCCCCGATCACGATCGCCCCGGTTTTGGGCACAAATGATGCGGGGCCGAAATCGGGTGCAAAGGAGGGTGCTTTAAGCTTCTCCGGCAGACCTTCGTATTCCCCCCTGCGTATATCGGGTAGTCTTTCTCTTTCCCTGGTTTTTGCAGCGCGGCCATAAAGATAAACCGGCACCTTGTGTTCTTCGGCCACCGCGGCGCCGAGTTTTTCCGCCAGTGCGGCGCACTCTTCGATCGAGACTCCTCGCACCGGAACGAAAGGGCATACATCCACAGCTCCGATTCTTGGATGTGCTCCCTTGTGTCGGATCATGTCGATCAGGGTCACCGCTGTTCGAATGGCCTTCTGCGCCGCTTCAAGGACCGCTTCCGGGCTCCCGGCGAAGGTGAAGACGGAGCGGTTTGTATCCGGACCGGGCTCTACGGACAGGAGTTTGACTCCCTCGGTTCCGGATACCGCCGCGGCAATGGCGTCGAGAGTTTGTTTGTTCCTGCCCTCGCTGAAGTTGGGTACGCATTCCACTATTTTTTCCAAGGCATTCTCCCAGGAATATAGAAAATTTGACAGTATTCGTAAAATACAGGTAATTATATCACGATTGACTCGGCATTTAAACCGCATCTGAACGAAAATTTTTTACCATGCCGGGACATTGTAAGTTTTCAATGTGGGTGGGCAAAAGGACCATTTCCGGATGGAAACGAGGTGATTTCATTTGCACAAGATCTTGATTGTTTATCATACTCAAACGGGAAATACCGCTAAGATGGCTGAAAGGGTGGCGGGTGGTGTGGATTCCATCACCGGGGCCGAGGCTGTTATAAAGAAAGCGGTCGACGCAGATCTCCGCCACTTGCTGGAGTGCGACGGACTGGTGATCGGTTCCCCGGAATATTTCGGGTATATGTCTGGAATGATCAAGGATTTCTTCGACAGGACCTACGAGCAGGCACGCGGGAGAACCGAAATATTCAGAAAGCCATACGCGGCTTTCATCAGTGCGGGCAATGACGGTTCGAGCGCCTTGATTCAAATCGAACGCATATGTATCGGGTATCAGTTCAAAAAAGTGCACGAACCGGTCATTGCGGTTGGAGATGTCACCTCGGAGGTACTGACGAAGTGCGAAGAACTGGGGAAGACGATTGCGCTGGGTTGCAGGGAGGGGATTTATTGAAATGATGCAGGGCAGGCGATAGCCGGATCAGCCCCGGCACTGCGGTTGCTGCGTCCCGACGCCTGACCTTGTCATGACTATTTGCCACACCTGGATGTTTCTTGCGCGGAAGGCCCCCGCGCTGGAAAGCAGGTAGTACTCCCACATGCGTTTGAATCGGGTGTCATAGCTATCCTTCAATTCCGGCCAGGCTTTTTGAAAACTGTCGTGCCAGGCCATCAGGGTCTTGTCGTAGTGAGGCCCGAGGTTGTGCCAGTCTTCGATCACGAAAAGGCCTTCGGCTGCTTTGCCGATTTGAGCGATGCTGGGCAGCATGCCGTTTGGGAAGATATATCTGGTGACCCAGGGATCGCAGCCGACCCTGGACATGTTGCCGCCGATGGTATGCAGCAGAAAGACACCATGGCTTTTCAGACAGCGATGGACCACTTTCATGAATTCACGATAGTTCTTGCGACCCACATGCTCGAACATTCCCACAGAGAGGATTTTATCGAACCTTCCTGTGATGCTCCGGTAATCGCAGTCCATGAAGTGTACAGGGAGCCCGTTGCAGAATTTTCGGGCATAGCGGAGCTGTTCCTGCGAAATATTGACGGCGGTGACCGTGCATCCGTTTTGTTCGGCGGCGTATTTGGCAAACCCGCCCCACCCGCAGCCGATGTCGAGCACCTTGTCGGATGGTTGGAGATTCAGCTTTGCACATATCAGGGCAAGTTTGTTCTGTTGCGCCCGGTCGAGATCCCGGGTTTCTTTGAAATAACCGCAGCTGTACTGGTTGTAAGGGTCCAGAAACGAGAGGAAAAGCTTGTTTCCGAGATCGTAATGGCGATCGCTGATCATGCGGGCGCGGGCAGTCGATTGAAGATTAAAAAGGACCGCAGGGAGAAACCGGATCAGGTAGCGCAGGTTGCCTTTGATTTTTTCTTCTATGCCTGAACGCAGAAGGCGGCAGATCATTTCATCTGTTCTTTGGCAGTCCCACCAGCCATCCATGTAGGATTCCCCCAGTCCGAGGCTGTTGCTACGCCAGACCCTGCCGTACCACCGTTCATCCTTAACCTGAATATCCCACGGATTGGTTCCGTTGACGCGGATTCCTGCCTCGCTCAGGAGTTCGCGTATTGCATCAGAAATTTTCATCGTCTTCAATTTCCCGGGCCAGGGCGCGGCTGTTGGAGATAAGGTTTCCGTGAGTTATCATTGCGCCTTTAGAGCGACCCGTGGTACCGGAAGTATAGCAGATCATCGCAGCCGCACCGTCTTCGGCGGCGACCGGCGAAACAAAAAATTCCGGGGAGACCCTGTCCAACAGGCCGCGTAAAACAGGAAATCCCAGTTGCTCATCGTCAACGAGGAGAACCTGTAATCCGTTGATTGATTCCAGTTTATCACGAGATCGTAAATAATGCTCCCGGTCGGTTACAAAAAAGGATGTTCCGGAGTCTGTAAGGAAATAATGCATTTCCTCGGATCGGTATTCCGAATTCAACGGCAGCGAGACGGCCCCGAGAGAAAGGGCGGCAAAGTGGAGAAACAGGAACTCAGGGCATTTCGGCAGTTGAAATGCCACCCGGTCGCCTTCGTGCACACCCAGCAGGCTGAGTGCTCCTGCATGGCGTTTTATTTCCCGAAAAAAATCACGATAGGTCCATCTGACGCCTTCAAAATCGACAGCTTGCTTTTCCAGACGTTGTAAGGCGGATTCATAGATGGATTGTACCAGGTTCATGATTTCAGTCCTTGCGTTTCTCGTCGTACGACAGTTTCTAGTCTTGCCGGCTACCATGGCAAATAAATTAAATGGCTGTTTTTGACTTTTTATGACCGGAAGATAACGCGTCTATCCTTGAGCTTCCGGCCATGATATCGCCTGCGTCGGCAGGGGATTATGTACGTGCTCTAACGTCCCACAGCAGAATATGCAACCCTGGTACTGGAC
>Ga0129302_1000820_pt1 | contig 23109 bp, 18 predicted proteins | sample BlaSprsedimmetaG_FD_94476 | JGI IMG/M metagenome (GOLD analysis project Ga0129302, IMG submission 94476) | Hot spring sediment bacterial and archeal communities from California, USA to study Microbial Dark Matter (Phase II) - Blank Spring... | ecosystem: Environmental > Aquatic > Thermal springs...
GGGTAGAAGTTGTCCTCGTAGAGGAGTTCAAACTCCGGTTCGGTCTTCAACACCGTCCCCAGATCCTTCAGGGCGGCGAAGACCTGGATCCCGCCGATGGTGTTCATAGGGTGATCTTCGTTGAACTCGACCTTCACCCGCAGAACCCGTGTTTCCGCTTCGGCTGCTTCCATCAGCTCCAGCCGGTCGTACTCGCTCAGAACTCCGCTAGCCTCTCCAGGCTTTTCCGCTCCCTTCGTGGGCGACTCGGTAGGAGCGGAGGACTTCGCCTTCTTCGGCGGTGCAGCCTCTACCGGCTTCTCCTTCGAGAGAAGTCCGCGCAGGCTCTCCTTCAGCTCGCTGATATCCTCGTCGTACTCCTCACCCTGCTTTTGTGCTTCCAAAAGGGCCTTGATCACATCGATCGAGTTCAGCAGTATATCGACCACCGATTCGTCGGTGGTCACCTCGTTGCTGCGAATCGCATCGAGCACATCTTCCACCAGGTGGGTAAACTCAGAGAGTTTTGTCATCTGCACCGTGGCGGCGGCACCCTTGAGGGTGTGGGCGGCGCGAAAGATCTCGTCAATAGCATCCCTATCGGAGGGATCCTTTTCCAACACCAAGATATTCTGCTCCAGGCCGTCTACCTGCATCTCCGCTTCGATAAAAAAATCCTTGAGCAGTTCTTCGTTGTTTGGGTCTAGATAGTCACTCATTACGCATTAATCTTTATATATAACGTTATTTAAGTCAAGTATAATCTCAATAGAGAGTCCAAAATGTCGATATTCTAAAGAGGTACTTTTGTCAGAAATTTGCGTTATAATAGAAAGGTAAGGAGTGGTATGAACAAATTGGTGTTGTATATTAGTGGAATGCACAAACTTCGATCCACAAAAAGGGTTCTTTTCTCCATCCTTTTGCTCAGTTTGCTGGCTGCTGCCACTCTTCCGGCGGCGGATTTGAGCGTCTCCGACCTCGAGTTGATAACCAGGGGTCGATGGGAGAACCAGCGTCTGCTACTCTCTACCCGAGGCCGGAGCGAGATAAGCCTATCCGGGGGGTACAAATTCGGCGGCAATCTGCAGCTGGGATTCGAGAGTTCCGATTTGAGTTTTGCCGGAGCTGATTCCCCCGACTACGGCGATTATACCGATGCCGATGCTTATTCGACGGCGGTCTTGGAGTATTTGGACAAGCAGACGAATCTCGAGTTTCGGGGAGCTGACATTATCTATCGTGGAGTCTTTGGGAGCGATGTAGACCTGAGCTATTTTATCGGTCACAAGCAGCGCCTCGTTTCGGCGGAAACTTTTCCTGACGTTTTTGGTTCACGCCCCATTTCTACCAAGTACCAGGGCTACCTATACTTTCCGAAGCTCGAGTATCGGGGAATTCACTCGGTTCGCGGGACGGGACTGGAGTTTTCCAGCGATTTTGGCGACGAAAATATCCGCGGCAATCTCTACCTGTACCAGGATAGCCTGCTGCCCGAGGGAAATTATTCGACGGATGTTCAATTCATGTTGAGCCAGGAGCAACTCAAAATCGAACTCTTCGCCGGAGCCTCCTTCCCACAGGGGGAGTATGGCTTGTACCGGGGAGGATTTCTGTTCTACTATCGCCCCGCGGAACGGGGTGAATTTTTCGCCCAGATCGGACTGCCCTACTATCGCCCTTTTGAGCAGCTCACCATAGATGATTTCTACTTTCTCTTCGAACCGCGGGTCCACTTCGACTATGTCAGTATAATCACAACGCTGTTCTGGCACCCCGAACGCTACCTGATGCAGGAGACCGGTGATGCCGGGTCGGCGGACATCCATTTCAACCTGCTCTTCGGAGATCAGGAAAAAAACCCGATCACCGGCGGTTTCGAGACCAATTTCAACCTGGAAACCTCCGATACGGGAATACAAGATTTCAGTATCACCACCAGCCCCTATTTGAGCGCCGTGACCAGCGGGGTGATTTGGAACTTCATGGTGAATGTCACCTTGCTTCCCTACAGTTTAGAAGATATGTTCGAGGGAATAATCGGCGTGAAGGCGGTGTTTTAAGATGAAATACGTGTCTACTCTCGATAAAGCACATGCGGTCCGTTGGAGCTTGGCGGCAGCCTTGCTGTTTTTTTCGCTCTCATCGGCTACGGCGTTGGAGATCACCTCTCTGGCCCACGGAGGAAACATTCTCTTTGACAAAGCCAGCAAAAACGCGCAGGAGTCCATAAGCGGAACCGATTACTACTACGGGCTGAGCGTGTTCGGCTCACAGGAGCTGAATGAGAACCTGGATCTCCACGCCGGCCTGGTGTACGATCCGGTGCTCAGGTACACCGCCTACACCCGTTTCGAGTACTCCCGGGACTTCTACACGATCTCGGTGGGTCCTTTTCTGGGATTCTTCAACAATTGGCAGACCATAATGAAAAGCGGCATCTCCAGTTCGGTCCGCCTGTTCTTCCCCGGCGTAGCCTTTGTCTCCTTTGGTTCCGACAGTTCCATCTCCGCCAGGTTCAGTAAAAAAGGGGACTACCTGCAGGAGCACAACCATCTCTCCGTGGGCTATTACGTACCGAACGCTATCTGTTCGCTCAACCTGACTACCAAGCGATTCGTCGAACAGCTGACCGACGACCTGGAAGTGGACGACTCCTATACCGAGTACTCCTTTGAGGTGGACATTTTTCAAAAAAACGTACCAGTTCAAGTTCTACTGGCCTTCTCCTACCAACAGTTGAAGCGGTCTTACTCCGACGGTCAGTCCAATACTATCAACTCGCTTATTCTGGGAACCGATTTTGACATCGAACTGTCACCGAAGCTCAGCCTCCTTTTCGGTCTCGACAGCAATATCTACTCCTTCGGAAAATACAACGACGGCAGCGGTTCCACGGCGCTGGGAATGCCGCAAAGCGGCTTGGGAGTATTCCTGTTCCGCTCGAACCTGGGACTTCGGTTTTCCCTTTGATAAGACTCCGCTAGTGCGAGCATAAAAAAAAGCCGCCTCCCTGATTCAGAATCGTCTGCTTCAGAGGGCGGCTTTTCTTTTTTTCCGAAGTACTTCTTTCTTCGCTAGGAAGTATAATGGGCCAAGGATTGCACAAACAAGCCATACATATTGAACTGCAACAATTTGAATACGTGACGCCCCCGGGGTTCCACCCCGAGAGCGTCAAGACAAATCTATATAGCGCTTATTCGGACCCTAAACTACTCTTAGTTGTTGGCCTCTTGCTCGGCCTCATCCTGGTGAATCTTCTGCCGCTCCAGTGCTCTGAGCACCTGCACCTCTCCGAGACGTCGCCATTCGGCGTTTCTTCTGGACTCTTCACGCTCTTCGAGGATACCCCACAGGGCTTCGTTGTCTATGCCCTCATCGCCGGGCAACACGGCCAAGTCGTAGGTGAGCTTCACGTCTTTGATGTAAGTAATGACATCCCCGCCTTCCTGAGAGGCGTCCTTGTAGATTACAAAACCTTTGAGCTTGCGGAAGGGAGTCGATCGAGGATAGAGCGGTTGTGAACGCAGCTCTCGGTTGCGTACGTCATCCACATAATTGGGATTCTCCCAGCCGAGGGTTCTCCATCCGCGGAACTGCATGTAGTCGAGGAAGAGATTCCGCTCACGGCCGTTCTCGTCTTCCATGATGATGCCCAGGCCGTTGGGAAAGTTGGAGCCATAGACGTTCACCTCGATCCTCTTCAGTGCTCCTACGTTCTTCACGACACCATTGCCTTCGAACTTGCTGCCTTCCCTATCCTGCTCATCCGCCTGCATATACGCGGGAATCTCAAAGGGGGGTTTGACGATTGCATAGGAGTTGAAGGGCTCCATGGGGAAATGGACGCGTATGCCCATCACCGTCTCGCCGGCGAATCTCTGCGCTTCTTCTCGGACCGGAGCCTCGAGAGTATAGGAGAGTCGTTGATTCTCGACGGTCCTCGACGAGGAGGATAGAACCACATCCCAATTTTCAATGGCCAGGGAGGTCTTCATCAACTCTCTCTCTTCTTCGGTAAAGCCTACGCCGGCTTTCTCAGAAAAATCGACAAGAGTCGCTTCGTTATTTCCGTCCTCAAGATCCGCAGTCAGGGTAGAAAAATCAATGAGAATCGATTCTTCCGCGGTAACAGAGAAACTTACCACCAAAAGCAAAATACCAAGTAGAATTCCGAACCGTTTCATCCAGTGCTCCTTTTAAAACAGATTACCTAGTTATGAAAACCGCCGTCCCGACAATTTTCACTGTTTCGAGTGCTGCAAAGCAGCATGATAAATCTATTGCATTTAAAATTATACGGAACCAAGTTAGTTTGTCAACGATTTTTCTTTTTTTTTATGGTTTCGGACTTTGCTGAGTTTCAATCCGGCTCAATTCCGCTCCGTTTCGATCTCACCTTCCATCAGTTCTGGTTGTACCCCGTTTATACTGTAGATGACCTCGCGAATCTCCGGGAAATTGAAGCGAACCGTCTTGGTCAGACAGGCCAGGGCCTCCTCAAAAGAGAGAGCCGCGTCGGAAATACCGTTCAAAATCGCCATATTGAAGTCCAGATAGAGGGTCTGATCGCGCAGAAGAATGGTTTGCAGCCGGGTCTCCCGAGAAAACAAGCTCACCAGGTCCACATTCATCGGACCGAGCAGTACCTCTCGCACCAGCAACTCGACGTCTTTCTCTTTGGTATCCTTGACCGGAAGGCTGCGTGCCTCGCCGTAACAGCGGGAACTCCGGTATTCGGGAAAGAACAGTACCTGTTCGGTCCTTCCACTTCCCCAGACCATATACATCACCGCTGATAACAGCAATAACAACAGTAGTATCCCACCAAGGGCGGTGGAGCTCTTGTCCTTTAGTCTCACGCCTTACTCCATAGAAAAGGGCTGTTCAAAATGCTCGACGAAGTCATGAACGCCATTATAGATGCCTTCGGCGATCTTCTTCAAGTGATCGGGGTCCCTCATTTTCAGGGCTTCCTCTCTGTGAGTGACAAACCCTATCTCCACCAAGACCGAGGGCATCCGGGCGTTGCGCACTACAAACCAGGTCTCCTCTTTCAAACCCCTGTTCTCATGCTCAGCCCCTATTCTCCCCTCCAAACCCTGAAGAATCCTTTTGGCCAACAGGATACTTTCGACGGTGTACTCCTCTTCCAGCATAGTATTGAGAATCGGCGCTACCTCTCGGGCGCTCTCGTCGAGGGTCTCCGGATCGATGAGTTTGCGCCGATAGTCTGGAGGCAGGTACCAGACCTCGAAACCCTTGGCTTTGCTGTTCAGAGAGGCGTTGGCGTGAATAGAGATGAAAATCATCGCCTCCTGCTCGCCCAAATCGATATCGTTGGCGATCTCGGTGCGTTCCTCCAGACTCAGGTACTCGTCTCGATCCCTGGTCAGGACTATATTTTTCTCCTTGTAGCTACTTTTCAGCAGCCCCGCCAAATCCAAAGCGACTTTCAAGACCAAATCCTTCTCCATTATCTCGATCGCCTCTCCTTGCTCATCGCTAAACCTGCCTATGGCTCCCGAATCCCGGCCCCCGTGACCGGCGTCGATAATAATAGTTGAGACAAAGAGTTGGTTTGATCTGTCCGGTAGAAGTCCGAGACGGTGCAACAGGAAGTCCGCATCTTCCCGGGAGAGCGACAAGTCTCCGCCGGAACTTCTTGTGGGAGGATCGATAGTCCTCAGCTCCTGGTAGTTGATCAGTAAAAACCGGCTGTCCTCACGGAGCACATAGCTCTGGTCGTTTTTATATATCTTCCCGACTCCGCGCATGGGATCCCACTGGAATGAGGCCCCCGTCTTCTTTAGTATCTGGTCCAGCTCCAGGGTATCGGAGGCGTGAAGCACGGCGGCGAGAAAAAAAACGACGAGTGTGAATGTGAATATTTTCTTGAACCTCACCATTGACGGAAGTACTCACCTCCAAAACGACTCATAGTATCGACTATCCAAAGTCCCGCCTGTATACCGGCCCGCAGGAAATGCCGCCAAAAAAGACTCCCCACTAGAATATCGGAGTTTTTCGACTCCTCTGAAAGACGTATTCCCGGCTCTTTTTCCAGAACGGCCAGGGCATCGGCCACGCTCAAGCCGTGCCAATCCCTCTCTTCCAGCTCCAGCCATGACGGCGGGGGAAGGACCGTGATCCGGCGGGGCCCTGTCGGGCTACCGTTCAACTCTCTGAACTCAGGCATTCGCTCCACATACTCTTTCGCCCAGGCCATGGCCTGGGGATACGCGGCCGGCACCCATTGGCAGGTCTCTCCCCGTAAAAAATCAGCGGTTCTCGTCTCCCCTGGGCGCAATCGAACCAAGATCTTCCTACACGCCTCTTCGGCGGCGTTGACCGCCGCGTGCCTTTCCGCGGCCGCGGAGATGCAGTTGCCGCACTTCTCTACATTGTTGGTGGGAAAACTCACCGGATCCCCCTGTTTTACCCGAACAAAAACATCCCGCACACCGGCTATCCCCGCAGCCTCCCGAAGCCCTTCTACTCGGTCTACAACTCCGGGTATAGAGATGAAAGCCCGCTCGGCGGAAACCCAGCTCTTGCGCTGCTCCAAGGAGCCCGGCGGCTTGCCCACCGCCAGCTCCAGAGCTCGTCCGGTCAGGGGGACTCCGCTGGCATAGGGGTAGGTCCACCCGGACATGTAGCCCCCGGAAAGTCTGGCGGCCACCTCACCGATGACCGCTCGGCGTCCGTCCCACTTCACATCCCCCTTTGCCGCGCCCTTGTCGATCCCCAAGGCCTTCACCGCCGCGGTGAAACTCTCCTCTACCAGCTGCAGTACCCTCCCCGAATACTCGGTGGGCATGGTATGTCCCATCTCCACAAAGTAGGGGGGGAAAAAGATGTGTCGGTCCGCTATTCCGGTGATGCGAGGCTCGCCGTCTACAACCAGGGCGTCGATGCTGAACTCGGGTCCGGGCACGTACTGCTCGACAATTATCTGCCCGCTGCGGCTGTGTTCGCCGGCCAAGCGAAAAGCCTCCAAAAACTCAGCTTCCGAGTCGATGCGCCGGATTCCTCGAGCTCCCATATTATCCACCGGCTTGACCACCAGGGGAAAGTCGAGACCAGACAGCACCTTGCGCGGCTCGTCTTGGGAGCTCAAAACGCGAAAGGACGGCGAAGGTATGCCGTTCTCCCGGAAGACCCGGCGCATGCGCTCCTTGTTGCTGGCGGCGAGGGCGGTCTCCGGCTCCAGCCCGGGAAGGCCCAGGGACCGGGCTACCCGGGCGACGGTGTAGCTGAAATCGGTGCCGGCGGTGAAGACTCCGTCGAGTCCATGATCCGTTTTGATACGACGGGCCGCCGAGATCATCCCCTCGATATCGGCCAGATCTACATGGACAAAGCTGTCGGCCAAATGGCGGTACTCGGCGTTTTCGTTGCCGTCAGCCACAAAAACCGTCCACCCCTGCTCTTTGGCCCACTGGATGGCCGGTTTCTGCATAACCCCCGCTCCGAGAATCAATATATTATACTTTTCCATGGTCGTTGTCCCTTTTTGTAGCGTAAATTTCAAAGCTGTCGCCCAAACGAAACACTCTGCTCAGCAGCAACAGAACACGGTACCACCCTCCCCTACCGGTTGCCGGGAGTAGAGGAAAACGCTCCGGGTGATGACCGGTGACCACCACCTTTCGCACCCGAAAGCCTCGTCTGTTCAGAATACGCCGGGCCGAACCGGGAGACCACACCGTGTGGTGGTCGGCGGGACTTTTTTTCAAAAAGCTCCCTATCCGACCCCGGCCGGAGATACCGGAGGAGTTCGGCGTAGAAAAGGCGAATACCCCTCCCGGCTTCAGCAGCTCTCGGACTTTACACAGCACCCTCGCGGGGTCGGCGAAGTGTTCGATCACGTACCACATACTTATCACGTCGTAGCTGTTCGGGGGAGCTTGGTGGTCTTCAAAAAAACCCTGGCTCGCCGGAATCTTCAACTCCTTCCGCACGTACCCCACCGCCGATTCGACGGGATCAAGCCCCTCAGCCCGGAATCCCGCCTCCCGCGCCTCTTGCAGAAAGGGGCCGTAGGCGCAACCCACGTCCAGCAGCTTTTTGCTCCGAGGGCTCACAATTGAGCTGAGTGATGCGAGTCTCTTTTTGGAGAAACCGCGAATCTGCTCGAAGTCCTCCAGGTAGCTGCGTCCGTACCGTCTCCGGTACTCCTCGAAAAAATACTCCTCTCGATAGCTCTCCCCTCGATCGATGAAATCCAACTGATAGACGATACCACACCGGCGACAACGGAAAAAGCTCCGCTCCTCCTGCCGCAACACCGCCTCACCATCGATAGTACCGCAAATGGGGCAGGCACCTATCAGAGGCGGCACCAGCCGTGAGAGCAGCGCCGCCAAATCCCTCGGTGGACCGGGGGCGATCCTCTCCATTATACCGTTCACCACCCTGGGATTCTCCATGTACCGCCTCAGCCTGGAGGAGTGAATTTTTTTCACCCCCAGCCGCGGAAACCCCGCCTTTTTGGATAAGGTGTCGTGATAAGAGGAGGGATTGAGCAGCAGGACCGCGCATCCGGCGCTCAAGCCCTCGTAGGCGGTGAGACCGAAACTGGTGAACAGCACATCGTATCGGTGGAGTATTTCCGCTAAGTTGTCGGGCGCCCGAAGGATCTCCACCCCCGCGGGGTAGCCGCGAGGCCCGAACAGCGGACCCTCCACCACCGTGATATTCCCCGCCTCCACCCCCTGGCGAGAGAGCAGCTCCTCCAGCATCCTTTCGGTAAGGTGCCCCGGATCTTCTCCGCCGAAGCTCACCAGAAAACGCAGAAATCGTTCCGGCGGCTCACGCCGACGGGAAGCTTGGGGCAGGAGAGCGGAGTCGAAGACGTTTGCCCCACCCATATCGCCGGGCAGGGGGAAGGTGTCGATCAGATAGGAAAAGTACTGCCGGTACTCTCCGCCCTCATCCAGACCGACGGGAACCCCCAGGTGTCGGTAGCGGCGAAGCTCCCGCCCGTTGGTCGCTCTCCGGTCATAGATGCAGAAATCCCAGCTCCGTCTATCCAGTTCGGTCTCGGAGACAAGCACCGCCTCCTCTGCCGCTCCCGAAGCTTCTCGCAGCTGGGAGATATTCCCAATCCGCGCCGCGGCGGGGATGAATATATTCACCTGGTGATCCCGTCTCAAGCTCTCAGAGAGTCGCAACGCCCGTCGCAGGTGTCCCGTCCCGTTTCCCCGTCGTACGGAAGGAAGGAATAGAAAGCTGCTCACAACTCAACCCGTACTCGGAATTTGCTGCTGCATCGCGGAGACTATCCTCCGTGTAGACAGGGGATTCCCGACGTAAAGTTCCCTAAATATCCGTTTGAGATGTTGATAATCGTCCGCGGTGTCCAAGGTCAGTCGCAGCTCTGGAGCTTGACAAGCCGACGGGGCCGGCGGGCGGTGAATGCGAAACCGATCGGGATTGTCGTACAGATACGGACAGACGTGTTCCCGGTAGTAGAGGTTTTTCTTGCCCTCTCCGGCGGTCTCTTTTCGCGCCACTTCCAAAGCCGTTCGCCCCACGCACTCCACTCCCGCTCCCAAGGGCAGGCCATGGAAAGCACTGTAGTCGGCACCCTGCTCCAGGTGCTCCTCCATGATTAACCGTGCACACTCTCCGTCCACCAGAGGGTTGTCCCCGGTGGCGCGGATGATGTGCTCCAGACGGAAGTACTCCGCGGCGTGGGCAAAGCGCTCGAGGACGTCTTCTTTCGGCCCCACGAAGAGCTGGAATCCCCACTCTTTCGCCAAGGGAGCCAGAGCGTCGCTGCTTGCCAGGTCGGTCAGGAGCGCGTGTACATCCACCTCCAGACGGCGCAGGGACTCCATAGCGTGGGTTATCACCGGCCTGCCGGCCAGCGGCAGCAGCGCCTTTTCGGGCAGACGCTGGGAGTCCAGGCGAACCTGCAAAAAAACACCGACTCTGCTCATCCCTCGGGCTCCTCCCACAGCTCGGTTACTTCCCGCGCATCCCGGGAAAAGCGGTACTTATTCAATTGGGCCCATTGACGGACCTTTTTGAACTCCCTGTAGGCGGTGAAGATCGGGCTGCCCGACCGAAGGTAGTAGGGAAGAAAACGACGCCAGGGGATCTCCCCCCTATCGCCGACGAATCGAACGGTGAGGTTTTTGAGAAAAAACTGACGATAGCTCTCGTCAGCGGTGGTATCTTCGCTTGGTTCGGGGGAGAGGTACCGGATCCGAAAGCCCGTCTCACACTCTATACGCTCCCCCCACATATGGGCTCTGAAACCGAAATCCATCTTTTGCCAGTAGGGGTTGTGGATCATAAAATCGTATCCGCCGGTGAGAAGGAAACGTTCTTTGTTGTACAGCCCGCAGTAGTCAAAAGGAAAAATCGTCTTCACCCCGTTTTTCCGCGGCGGAAGGGGGATCACCTTCAGCAGACGTCTCTGAAACGCCGGGATCATCACCGAGGGAACGGTCTCCAGCTTGGTGTTCTGCAGGACCGGCACCGTGCACAGGCGCTCGGAGCTCACCAGTCGATGCAAGAGCTGCGGGCTCAGGGGCGAGGAGATCTTCATGTCGCTCCAGAGAACCAACACGAAATCACTCTCCGATTCCTTCATGCCGATGTTGATCTGTTCGCCGCGGCTGACCTGTTCGTGGAGGAGCAGAAACTTTATCTGGGTGTATTTGAGACTCAAAGCGTCAATATCGTAAGTGCTGGTCTTCGGTTCGATGGAAATCACTTCGATGTTGCCCACCTGGACTAATTCTTTGAAAAACTCCTGGCGGTAGGGGCGACTGCCCCGGTGCAGCAGAAGAATGCTCAAAGGGGGGTTCACTCGTAAAGAGCGGTCAATCTTTCCCCCGCCGACTATCGTGTAGGGGATCCGTAGGGTCTTAGAAGTTGTAGGTATAGTACTCATCACACTTCCTACACGCTTCGGGGTAGTCCTCTTCCAGATGAAGTCGGTATTTCTCTTCTCCCCGACGCCACACAGTCTCGATCCCGTCTTGATACACATTACCGAGCAGATGTTCCTGCCGCAGGTCCTCCCGACACATGGGAACCGAGCCATCCATAAGAACCACCAAATCTCTCTTGAGATGCCAACAGGGGAACCTTCGTACCGGGGAAAGATCGCTAATTTTTCGCTCCGGCAGATACCCGCAAAAGGTATCGTACTTTTGGATGATCACATCGACTCCCTCTTGTTGCTGCCAGTATTTAAAAAATTGATCCACCTGCTCTTCATTGTCCCGCATTCTCACCGCTTGGACGAAGACCTGGTGGGGAAAGAGCTTGCGCAGCAGGTCGGTAGTCTCTTTTGCCTCTTCCCAGTTCGCCCCCCGCAGCTGCCGGTAGGTCTCCCCGTCGTTCGCATCCAGGGAGACAATCCAGGTCAATGCTCGGTTGCCGGCGTGTTTTTCAGCGATGGACTCCAGCCCGGCGAGAGTCCATCCGACACCGGAGGTCTCAATTACTAAAGAGAAGCGGGGTATCTCCAACACCCTATCGATCAGCTCTCCTATACGACCGTGCAAGGAGGGCTCCCCCCACACCGAGATTCCTACAACCAAATCGTCACAGAACGCCTTCGCCTGCCGAAGCAAGTCCTGCCAAGACTCCGTACTGATCTCATCTCGGCGATGAAGTATATCCCCGCCAAACTTCGGATAGGGGCAGTAGCTGCAGCTCTGTGGGCAGCCGTCTACCACCTGAGCATAAAGGTAGGCCGGGAGAGTCCGTAGCAACTCGGGACGCTTTTGCAGGATATCCTGTACGCTGGGGGCATCGTGCCCCCCCGCTTCGATCACCCTTTCGAGCAGCATTTTATTTCGCCGAGTGTCCGCTGACAGGGCTACCCGGAGAAGCCGTTGATCCGTTGGAGCGATCTCCGTCTCCAAATCAAAGGCGTTAATGTCCTTTTGCAGAACCTCAAAAATATACTCCCGGCTGAGTGAGACCTGATGGCGGCGGCTCAGCTCGAGGAGCTGCTGTATCGCTTCGGGCTTGATTATCTGGGGACACAGCCCCTTCGGGTATCCGTCGGCAAAACTGTAATCGGCAAAATATCTGAGATGATTCTCGAACATTTTTTTTGTGAGCTTCAAGTCCACCAAAGGCTCGTCCGCCCAGACCACGAAGGCGTGATCGTAGCCTCCGCTCTCCTCGAGCATAGTCTCCAAGAGCTCGGGTACGGACCATGTGTCCCGGACCAGAGTTCTTCCCATCGTATCGTTCCACACCGCAGCCAAGTCCTCCGACTTCACATCCGTCAGGAGCACCACCTGCTGCACGTCCGGAAAGAGGCCCAGCTTAGCGCGTACCTGTTCGAAGGCACTTTTCGGCTCTCCGACCTCCTCTGGATCGGGAAGCCTCTCCCGGAGTGCGTACTCATTGAGTCCAAGGGCATGTAAAAAAAGTATATTTCCCATAATTCGAGTATCGACCGGAAAGGGCTTCCCTTTTATACCTCTTCCAGAAACACTATATCTTCCGGTCGTGCGATTTCATCCCTCCGTTCGCGTCCATACATTTGACTGACCGCGCTTGAATGTTTACCGATCAGACTGGCTATTTCGGTACTATTGTAGGCGGGAACCGCCTTGGCCTCCTGGTTGATCATTACCACATCACCCTCCCGAAATATCCCCTCCACGGAGAGAATTCCCGAAGGAAGAAGGCTTTTATGCCGCCGCAGAGCATCCAGCGCGCCTTGGTCGACCAAGATTTTTCCCTTGGGAACACTGTTGAGAATCCAACGAACCCTCGCCGAGAGCCTCTCCTGCGATAGGAAGAGGGTCCCCATATCCTCTCCGGCAAGTATACGTCTCAGAACATCGTCCTCCCGTCCGTGGGCCAATACAGTTCGGCAGCCTGCGTTGGCGGCGATGGAAGCCGCATCTAGCTTTGTTTTCATTCCCCCCGTGGAGAACTCGCTCCCCGCGCTTCCGGCGTAGGTGTAAATCTGCTCGTTAATATTTTCTACTATCGGAATACGTCGGACCGTCGCGGCGGATTTGGGGTCTCCGTCGTAGAGCGCCTCTACGTCACTCAGCAAAATCAAAAGTTCCGCGTCTACCTTGCTGGCCACCATTGCGCTGAGCCGGTCGTTGTCCCCGAAGGCGCTGCCGATCTCGTCGGTGGAGACACTGTCGTTTTCATTAAAAATTGGAACCACCGCCAAGGAGAGCAGCTGTTCGATCGAACTCCTGAGGTTGAGATAGGAGGTACGGTTGTTGAACACCTCCCGGGTCAACAGGACTTGGGCGATTCGAATACCGTGGGGCTTAAAGGATTCTCTGTACTGGTGCATCAGCAGAGGCTGCCCTATGGCCGCGCAGGCCTGTCTCATCTGGATATCCTTCACCCGGCTGCTGAGGCCGAGCTCCGCCGCCCCCATTCCAATAGCCCCCGAACTGACCACCAGGACCTGTATCCCCCGTTCCGAAAGCGCGGCGATCTGTCGACTGATCTGGTTCACATACTCTATGTCCAGGCGCTCTCCTCCGGAGAGCAGACTGGTGCCGATTTTTATTACGATCCGCTTCACTCGGGAAAAATCTCTCACACTCCCTCCTGGCCGGAATCGGAAGTAATATCTTTGTGTAGAAAGGGGCGTCCCTCGGGCCCCGTGTAGTCGGCCACCTTTTGTCCTTGTCCGTAAAGTTTCCATTTGTAAATGCAGAGCCCGTCCAGGCCGACAGGCCCCCGAGCGTGAATTTTGTTGGTACTTATACCCACCTCAGCGCCCAGACCGTAACGATAGCCGTCGGCGAAACGGGTACTGCTGTTCCAAAACACCCCCGCCGAGTCGACCATGTTCATGAAGTACTCCGCAGCTTCAGCGTCGGCGCTCACAATCGCGTCGGTATGTCCCGAACCGTAGGTATTGATATGCTCGATCGCCTCATCCAGGCTGTCGACCACCCGGACCGATAGAATCGCCTCCAGGTACTCGGTACGCCAGTCCTCTTCCGTTGCCTCGTTCATTTCGGCGTAGCTCCTGGCCCGGGGACAGCCCCGCAGTTCGGTTCCCCGCTCGCGCATCCGTTGTGCCAAGGCGGGGATGAAACGCGCGGCGATGGCGCCGTCCACCAGGAGAGTCTCCAGTGCATTGCAGACCGCCACGTACTGGTTTTTTGAGTCATCTACCAACTCAACGGCCATCTCCGCGTCGGCGGAGGAATGGACGTACATATGGGTGACACCGTCGGCGTGTCCGAGTACGGGAATAGAGGTGTTGGTCATAATATACCGCACAAATTCGTTGGAGCCTCGCGGGATCAAGAGGTCGATGTGCTCGCTGAGGGAGAGCATCTCTTTGACGTCCTCTCTGGTCTCGGCCAGCTGTATCCACCCTTCGGGTACCCCGGCCTCTCGGCTTGCTTCGGCGATGATATGGGAGAGCAGCCTATTGGTTCTGCCGGCCTCGCTGCCCCCTTTTAGTATGACGGCGTTTCCGCTTTTCAGAGTCAAACCGGCTATTTGCACCAGAGCGTCCGGTCGCGATTCGAATATCATCCCAATCAGCCCGATGGGGCAGGTCACCTGACGCAGTTCGAGCCCTTCGTCCAAAAGTCGAGCGCCTATCACTCGACCAACCGGATCTGGGAGCTTCTTCACATCTTCCAAGCCACGGCAGGTCGCGGCGATCTTCTCATCCTGAAATTTCAGCCTTTTTAATAGAGGGAGAGCCCCGCCGGCTTTTTCGAAGTCGACCATATCTTTTTGGTTTTCTTCACATATAAGCGTCTCGTTCTTCTTCAGTGCCTCTACAATATAGCTCAACGCACGGTTCTTCTCCTCCGTACTCAAAACGGCACATTTGATTTGTGCCTTTTCCGCCTGTATGGCCATCTCTTCGATGCGCATTTCCTGTACCTCCCTATTGAGCACCCCATTTTAGCCGTTCAACGCCTTAAAGACAAGATTCCCTTGACAAGCCATTATATATCGTCTTATATAATGACTACCATACACCATCTTAGGAGCATGTACATGCAACGAATAGGATCCATAAACTCACACAAAAGTGGCGGCAACAAGCGGAGGTTCACCTTCTCCAAGACACTACTCTTCTTGTGGCTGCTTCTTGTAACCGCCCACGTCGGAGCACAGTCCTCGTCATACCCCATGATCGTGGAGGACGGTCTGGGCCGCGAAGTAAAAATAGCGAGCCGACCCGAAAGGATTGTGCTCGCCGGCAAGGCGACACTCATCACCGCCAACGCCTTCTACCTTTTCAATGACTACCGGGACAATGTGGTGGCCATCGGCAAAACCAACCAAGGCTTGGGCAACTTCCTGCCCTATTTGGACGAGAACTTCGACGATGTGGCGAAACTGGCCCACGAGGTGGGACCGGAGCAGATCATAGCTCACCGCCCGGACCTGGTGATCATAAAAGACTTCATGTACTCTCGATTGGGAGAACCCTTGGAGAAGCTGGGCGTGCCCGTGTTTACCCTCTCCTTGGAGACCGCCGAGGCGTACCAAGATGAGATCATTCAGCTCGGTCGAGCTTTGAACCGAGAAGGGAGGGCGGAAGAGATTCGCCGCATCTATTCACAACGTCTGCAGCAGGTCGACCAGCGGCTTGCCTCCTTGCCGGAGAACAGGCGCCCCTCGGTACTCCTGCTCTACTACTCCAACCGCGGGGGAGACCGGGCCTTCAACATCGCCCCGGCCGATTGGATGCAGACCTACCAGGTCGAACAAGCCGGGGGGAGGGCGATCTGGAAAGAGTCCAACCTGGGTAAGGGCTGGAAAACGGTGAACTTTGAGCAGATCGCCGCCTGGGACCCGGATTATATATGTATCACCAGCTTCAATACTCCCACCTCGGACTTTTTCGAAGAGATCCTCTCGGGGCCCCAGTGGAGCATGCTCCGTGCTACCCGCGAGGGACGAGTTCTTGAGTTTCCCGCCGACTTCTACAGCTGGGCCCAACCGGATGTACGTTGGATCCTCGGCATAGAGTGGCTGGCCAAAGTCCTGCACCCGGAACTCTTTTCGGATTTCTCCATGGATTCGATAGTAGAGAGTTTCTACCAAGAGATGTACAACCTGGACGGCGGCACCTACGATTCGGTGGTCAAACCGCGACTCGAAGGGATTTTAGAATAAGACTGAGGCGGCGATGCACAAACTCCTGGCCGGCCAACGCCGAAAAATAGTCCTTCTGACACTGCTCTTGATACTCACGTTCATTCTGGCGGTTCTCAGCGGCCGCTACCCCCGGCCGGGGTTGATCCCGCCGCAATTGCTCTTCGAGGATCCGATGGCTATGAGCCTGGTCCTGCAGCTGCGCCTGCCGCGAGTGATCGCGGCGGTACTGCTGGGGGCCGGGCTGGCCGGGGCGGGGACGGTTTTCCAGATGATTTTTGCCAATCCCCTGGTGGAGCCCGGTTTTCTCGGGGTCAGCCAAGGCGCGGCCTTCGGCGCTTCCTTGAGCATCATCGCCTTCTCCTCCTCTCTCTGGATTGTCCAGATATCGGCCGCTCTGTTCGCCCTTCTCGGCCTGGCCTCGAGTTACGCTCTGGCCCGTCATTTCCGTTTCGGCGGCTGGGTCCTACGGCTGATACTGGCGGGCATCGCGGTGAGCGCGCTCTTTTCGTCGGGAATAGGCCTGTTGAAATTCATCGCCGATCCCATGAGCCAGCTGCCGGAGATAACCTTCTGGATGCTCGGGGGTCTGTACAGTGTGGAGTGGCGGCACATCTTCTCAATTCTCCCGGTGGCCCTGCTGGGCCTGGCGGTGATGTTCGGCTACCGCTGGCGGCTCAACCTCCTGTCAATGGACGACCGCACCGCCTTCTCCCTCGGGCTGGCCCCCTTTCGCGAACGGCTGCTGCTTCTGGCCACCGCGACGCTGGTCAGCGCGGCGGTCATCTCGGTCAGCGGTATCGTCGGCTGGGTGGGGCTCATCGTCCCGCACATCGGACGCCGGCTCTTGAGCTCCGACTCCCGAGCCTCCCTCCCGGCTTCGATACTCATCGGAGCAATCTACGTCCTGCTCTGCGACACCTTCGCCCGGACCTTGATGGACGGAGAGATCCCCCTGGGGGTGCTCACCAGTCTCATCGGGGCGGCTCTGTTTATTTTTCTCCTCACCGGAAGAAAGATCAAAAGGGGGAAGTTCCTTGCCCGCGAATCTGCTTGAACTAGAACAAATCTCCTACCGCTACAACGCCCACTCGCAGCTGGTCCTGGACGATGTGACCCTGAAAATAACGGAGGGAAGCGTGACGGCGGTACTAGGACCCAACGGAGCGGGAAAGTCGACGCTCCTCGACCTCTGCCTGGGCTGGAAGGAGGCGGAAACCGGAAGGATCCTGCTACGAGGCCGGGAGATCTCCAGCTATTCACGCAAAGAGATGGGACAACTGATGAGCTTGGTCCCCCAAAACGAAAGGGTGCGCTTCGACTACAGCGTCCTGGAGTACCTCCTCCTGGGCCGGGCTCCGTACCTCTCCCAACTGGAGATGCCCAAGGCGGAGGATCTAGGGATCGCCGAGCGGGCCCTGGCCACCGTCGGAATACCAGAGCTCCGCCACAGGTCCGCCTCGCGACTGTCCGGAGGCGAGCACCAACTGTTGATGATCGCCCGAGCCTTGGTCCAGGAGCCGGAAATCCTCATTCTGGACGAACCCACCAGCCAGCTGGACCCCGGCAACAGGCAGAGGGTGGTTCGCCTGCTCCGCGAGCTGCACGCTCAAGGGGTCACTATTATATTCAGCACCCACGACCCCGGACTGGCGGCGGCGCTCGCCTCCCATGCGGTGCTGCTGAAAAAGGGAAAAATCCTGCAGGCCGGGGTCGAAGAGAGCGTCCTCAAGGACTCCTGCCTTTCGACCCTGTACGACACCGAGATGAGGGTCCTGCGCCAAGAGGGCAAGACCATCGTCTACTGCGCCGAATAGGGAGCTTGTCAACTCACCTCTATCCCGACGAAACGAAACTGTCGGGCGTCGAACAGACCCAGGTCGGTCAGCTTGAGCTCTGGAATCACCGGCAGAGCCATAAAACTCAAGGTCATAAAGGGGTCCAGTACCGGGTTCACCCCCAGGGTCTCCCGGGCGATGGGGTACATCCTCGCCAACTGCTCGGCCACAAAATCCGCCGAACGGTCGGACATCAGTCCGGCGATTGGAAGCGCCAAACTTGAGAGTACCTGACCGTCTAAAACCATCGTTATGCCCCCGCCCATATCGATCAACTCCTCCACCGCGCGGGACATATCGCGGTCATCGGCTCCTATGACAATGATATTGTGTGAATCGTGGGCAATGGTGAGCGCCACCGCCCCCCGTTTGAGGCGGTAGTTCTCCACCAGACCCAACCCTACATGGCCGGTGTTGTTGTGTCGTTCGATCACCGCCATTTTCAGCACATCCAGGGAAGGGTGAAAAACAAAACGCCCCTGCTGGTCCAGATGGACTTTGCGGCTCACCTCTTCGGTTATCAGGCTCTCCGGCTGGACCCGCATGACCCGAACGATGTCGGACTCCAGTTTCAGCTCCAGACGTCCCATCGAAAAATCCTTCACCTGCAGAGCTCCGCTCACCGATGAAATGTCGGCGTTCGGAGGATCGAACAGGGCCCGGCCTTTCTCGGCGACCTTCTGACCGGCGATATAGACCTCACGAACTTGAAAATCCTTCAGGTCATCCACTACCACGATATCGGCTCGGTAACCCGGGGCCAGAGCTCCGGTCCCCTTCAAGCCGTAGGCTTCGGCGCTGTTGATGGTGGCCATCTGGATCGCGGTGACCGGATCCACTCCCCGGGCTACGGCCATTCGCAGATGGTTGTCGATATGCCCCTCCTTGAGGATGTCCTCCGGCTGTCGATCGTCGGTGCAAAAAAGGCAGCGTCGCGAATTGCTCTCGTTGACCCCGTGGATCAAATCGGGCAGGTTCCTGGCCGCCGAGCCCTGACGGATCAGACAGTACATACCCACCGCCAGCCGCTCCCGCATCTCTTCGATGGTGGAGCTCTCGTGGTCGGTCTCGACCCCCGACCCGGCGTAGGCGTTGAGCTCCTTGCCCAGCACCATCGGCCCGTGTCCGTCGATGAGCATCCCGTGAGAAGAGGCCATCACCATTTTGTCGAGCACCTTTTCATCACCGGCCAGCAGAGAGGGGTAGTCCATCATCTCCCCGAGCCCCAAAACCCGAGGATGGTCCAGGAAGAGAGACAAGTTCTCCGCGTCCAGAACCGCTCCGGCGTTTTCAAAGCTGGTGGCGGGCACGCAGCTGGGCAGCATAAAAAACACCCGCAGCGGGAGTCCCTCGCTGGCGTCCAACATGTAACTGATGCCCTCGGTTCCACAGACGTTGGCTATCTCGTGGGGATCGGCGACGATAGCCGTGGTCCCCCGGGGAACTACCGCCCGGGCGAACTGCTCCGGAGAGCTCAAGGAGGATTCAATATGCACGTGGGCGTCGATCAAGCCCGGCATCAAATAGGCACCTTCCATGTCGATTTCCCTTTCACCCTCGTAGGCTCCGATCCCGACGATCCGTCCCCGGTCCACCGCCAGGGTTCCCTCCTGGACTTCGTGAGAGAAGACGTTGACCACCTTGGCGTTTTTCAAGACCAGGTCGGCCCGCTTCCTGCCCACGGCTACGTCTATCTGTCGTTTTAGTTCCTTTTTATCGGCTAAGCCCTTGCTCTCGTTTTTTTTCATAGATCACCGTCCCGAAGAAGTGTGTTTGTTCCGTTCAGTATAAATCAGCTTCGCTTTTTTTTCCACAACAAACTGCAACAAGCGACTTGCGCGAATAAGAAAGTCGAGTTACAATCAGCTAATATGAAAAGAACCGTACCCGGCTGTTTTCATTGTTTCGAGTGCTGCGAAGCAGCATGAGAAACTATTATGAAAATAGCCGTACCCGGCTATTTTCGTAGTTTCGATTGCCGCGAAGCGGCATGCGAAAACAAAAATCCATATTTCACAGGAGTAAATGTGATGGAAAAACTATTTCAGCTAAAAGCGCACAACACTACCCTAAAAACGGAGCTTGTCGCTGGTCTGACGACCTTCCTCACAATGGCCTACATCCTGATTGTGAATCCGCAGATTCTCAGCAATACAGGAATGGACATTGGTGGTGTGTTTACTGCAACTGCCCTTTCCGCGGCGATCGCGACCTTGGTAATGGCTTTTGCAGCAAACCTTCCCTTCGCCTTGGCTCCGGGAATGGGCTTGAACGCGTTCTTTGCCTTCACCGTTGTGTTGACAATGGGGTATTCGTGGCAGTTCGCGCTGACGGCGGTCTTCCTGGAAGGTATCATCTTCATCATCCTGACCCTCTTGAACGTCCGTGAGGCTATTATCAACTGTATTCCCGTCAACGTGAAGCGGGCGATTTCCGTTGGTATCGGTCTGTTTATCGCCTTCATCGGACTGCAGAACGCGGGGATCATCGTCAAAGACGAGGCAACCATGGTAATCCTAGGGGATGTGACCGGCTCGATGCCCCTGCTGGCGCTGATCGGAATGGTCATCATGGGGGTCCTGCTGGCCTTCAAGGTCAAGGGCGCCCTGCTGATAGGTATCGTCGCGGCGACCATCATCGGCTTTCCCTTGGGGATCACCAACCCGCCGTCGGGCAACTGGGCGCCCCCTTCCATCTCCTCGATCTTCCTGCAGTTCGACTTCTCCCAGATCTTTACCCTGGATATGCTGGTGGTGCTTTTTACCTTCCTCTTTGTCGACATGTTTGACACGGTGGGTACCCTGATCGGCGTCTCCACCAAGGCCGGGATCATCGACAAAAACGGCAACATCCCCAAGGTCAAGGGTGCCCTGCTGGCCGACGCGATAGGTACCACCGTTGGAGCAGCCCTGGGTACCAGCACGGTGACCACCTACATCGAGAGCGCCTCGGGCGTGGCCGAGGGAGGCCGAACCGGACTTACCGCCTTCACCACCGCCGTTCTTTTTCTCCTGGCTCTGTTCGTCAGTCCCCTGTTCCTGATGATCCCCGGAGCCGCCACCGCACCGGCGCTGGTGCTGGTCGGACTTTTCATGATGTCGCCGATCAAAAATATCGACTTCGAAGACTACACCGAATCGATCCCCGCCTTTTTGACCATTATCATGATGCCCCTGGCCTACAGCATCGCCGACGGTATCATGTTCGGTATGCTCTCCTACGTAATTCTGAAGCTCCTGGGCGGAAAATCAAAAGATATTTCCATGGTCACCCTGATCGTGGCGATTGTCTTTTTTATCAAGTTCCTGCTCTAGTTCACGTTCTTAAGAAAGCACAATTGAAAAAAGGCTGTCCATCGAGGACAGCCTTTTTTTGATCCGTCGTAGCGGTAAGCGGCAACAAAGATCGGTTTTGTCTCCGTGCTTATTTCTCTCTGTTCAGTTCCACCGCGGCGATTTCGATGGCGTCGACTATCTGCTGGTAGCCGGTGCAGCGGCAGAGGTGGGCGTTCATTCCCTTTCGTATCTCCTCACGGCTGGGTTTGGGATTTTTCTGAAGCAGTGAGATGGCCCCCAAGACCATACCGGGGGTACAGAATCCGCACTGAATCGCCCCGGCGTCGACGAAGGCCCGTTGGACCGGGTGGAGTCCGCCGTCTTCCCCCGCCACTCCTTCGATGGTCAGGACCTCCTGGCCCAAGACCGAGGAGAGTTTGGTGATGCAGGAGCGCTTTGCCTTGCCGTCGACCAGGACGGTACAGGCTCCGCACACGCCGGTACCGCAGCCGTTCTTGGTCCCCGTCAGATCGAGCCTCTCCCGGAGGTAGTCAAGCAGACTCAGGTCGATATCCGCTTGTGCAACTTCGTATGTACGACCGTTCACCGTTAATTTTCTTTTATCCATTATACCAACTCCTCGGGCTTCACTTTGATCGGCAGATCCCGGTACCGGATGCCGGTGGCGTTGTAAACCGCATTGGCGATCGCCGGCGCGATGAGCTCCAAGGCCGGCTCACCTATTCCCTTGGCTCCGGAGGGGGATTGGGGGTCGTGGTTCTCGACGATAATCCCGGTCATATCGGGCATATCGGTAGCCCGGGGAATCTTGTAACGGTTGAGATCGGTGTTTTTTATCTTCCCCTGCTCCAGATCGAGTCCCTCCATCAGCGCCATACCGCTGCCCTGGGTGATACCTCCGTACATCTGCCCCAGTATCATGGCCCGGTTTATGGCTCGACCGATATCGTGGCCGGCGACTATATTTTTCAAGCTGATCTTCCCGGTCTTTTTGTTCACCGTCAGCTCCACCGCCTGGCTGCTGTAGACGTAGGTGAAGTAGGCGTCCCCCTGCCCGGTCTCCTCGTCCCAAGAGACATCGGGGGCCTGAAAGGCGCCGAAGGCGTAGGGGTAAACACGCTTGAGAAAGAGGTGCTTCATCGCCTCATCCCAACTTATCTTCGATTCGTCGTCGGGTCCCCATAGGGCGTCTTCGGCAAAACGCACCTGCTCGGGCCGGCACTGGAGGATGTCGCTGAGCTGCTCGGCCATTAGCCGCTTCAATTTACGGGCGGCGATAGTCACCGCGCCGCCGCCCATAATGGTTCCCCGGGTAGCAACGGTGGTCCCCCCGTCGGGGACGTTGCTGGTGGAAGAGCGGCGGTAACGTATTCGACCCAAGTCGACCCCCAACTCATCGGAGAGAATCAGCATCATCACCGATTCAGAGCCCTGCCCGTTCTCGTGAATAGCGGTCTCCAGAAGGATCGATCCGTCGAATTGACAGTTGACCACCGCTGAGCAGAAGTCCATCCCTTCGGCTCCCAGGCTGGAGCCGCGGTAACTGACCGACAGTCCTACACCGTAGAGCTCGTCGCCGTCGGACTTGCCCCGGGAGCAGTGCTCAAGCTTCTCCTCGTAGCCGATCTCGTCGGCCACCTTCTCCATGACCTGCTGCAGGCTCACCGTGTGGGTGTTCAGTATCTGCCCGGTGACCGTTTCGCCGTCCTGTTTGACCATATTGATGCGGCGGTACTCCAGTGGGCTGATGCCCAGTCTTTCCGCCGCGATATCGGCGATCTGCTCCACCGCGAAGTTCACTTGGGGCGCCCCGAAACCGCGCATGGCGCCGGTGACGGGATTGTTGGTTGCCGCGCAGAGCACGTCGGCGTGGACGTGTTCCACCGAATAGGGGCCAA
>Ga0129302_1000821_pt1 | contig 23100 bp, 20 predicted proteins | sample BlaSprsedimmetaG_FD_94476 | JGI IMG/M metagenome (GOLD analysis project Ga0129302, IMG submission 94476) | Hot spring sediment bacterial and archeal communities from California, USA to study Microbial Dark Matter (Phase II) - Blank Spring... | ecosystem: Environmental > Aquatic > Thermal springs...
CGCCGGACCGGCTGAACAGGTCGGCCCGAAACCGCGCGTCCGGCCCGGCCGGTGTCACCGGCAGGTCGAGCAGGGGCCGCCGCGGCCCGGAGCCGGGCGAAGCCAGTTGCTCCGGGTAGTCGCGGACGACCCGGGCGAGCGCGGCCCGCAGGCCGGGCGCGAGCGTCTTCCCTCGGGCCAACGAGTCCGCTTCAAAGACCATCCGGCCGATGGCGGCGCGGGTCCAGGGCCGGCTCGTTGACGGCATCGTCCGAACCAGTCCGGCGACGCGAAGCAGGTCGAGGTCCTCGTAGACCGAAGCATCGGTAGGCACGTGGTGAATGCCGGCATGGAGCATCCCGGCCAGCGCAAGGAACAGGAAGAGACGCATCAGCGCTAGGAGATGACGCCCAGCCAGTCCCTGAGCAGGAACTGCAACCGGCCGATGAGCAGGGAGACCCGGGCCATCACCGTGTAGCCGAAGGACGCGCCGAAACCGACCATGATGTAGATGATGCCGATGTTGGCGACGACCTTGAGCGCACCCTTCTGCTCCCGCGAGAAGAAGAAGTAGACGACCGTCGTGATGACGCCGAGGAAGGAGACGATACCCCAGACGATCGTGTCCCAGCTCGCCAGCATCTCGGGTGCGAGCAGACTGCCCTGGATCTGGCGGATGATGTAGGACTGAAGCATCGCCGGCACCGCCACGCCGGCGCCCCAACCAAGCACGAACCCCATCGGGATGCGCACCGCCCAGGACAGCTTCTGAATGAAAATGGCGAAGTAGCAGAGTCCGAGCAGGGCCGGGATTATGACGATGAACTGGCCGCCCCGGAACAGCGGGTCAATGAGGTCGGGCTTGAAGAAGTTCCAGTAGTAGATGGTTATCATGTACCCGACCGAAACCCCGACGTAAAGATGCTCGGCGACCTTGTAGAGTGGGTTGTCACCGAACAGGAACGAGAATATCGCCAGCGTCAGCAGGGCCCCGACCCAGACCCAGATACCCGGCACCGTCGTCAACAGTTCAAGGACGTGCATCACTTCCTCTTTCGAGTCAGGATGAAGCTGGCATTGCCGAGCACGATGAGCAGGATAATCGCAAGATGGGCCATTGACTGCGAGTCCATCGCCTGGATTGCCGGCGTCGCGGCCTCGGTGTAGCCGGCCTCGGCGATGAGGAACTCGTACTCGGCCGCGCCCTTCATCCCGGCCAGCAGACCGGTAAGCTGACCCGACTGCAGGAACGGGTACGCGTCGGCCGCGGAGACTGCGGTCACGCCCGCGCCCAGGTCCTGCCCGAACCGGGCCTGGACATAGGGAATCCAGACCGTCATCACGCCCGGGTCGCCGGCGCTGAGCGAGATGGCGAGTGGGATGTCGTCGTAGTTGCGCACGCCCTGCATCACCGGCAGTTCATCGAGAGGCGTGTCGTACTGGTCGGTCGGGTAGGTTTCCGGGATGCTCCGGCCCATCCCCAGCACGACCGCGGCGAACCCCGGTTTCCAACCCAGGAACGCGTAGTCTCGGCCGTACTCCTTGCCGTACTCGGGTGCGACCTGGTTCAGCGCCAGTTCGCCCAGTCCGACCCCGGTCACCCAGAGCGCCATCACCACCACCGGCACGTCACGGGCGAAGGCATGACGCAGGAGTGCCTCGAGCATCGGGTATATCTCGGGCATGGACTGCGGGTCGAAATCAATCGAGATGAGCAGTGGCTTGTCGTTGGGGCGGATGTCTTCGACCGCGTCGAACAGCCGCTGGGCCTCGGGCGAAACCCGGCTCAGTATGCTCAGCGGCAGGAAGAAGGGGACGATGACGACCACTGCGATGAAGGCGAAAACGATGCGACGGTCAATCCGGCCGAGCCGTTCCGCGAAGTTCATCCCCGGCCTCCGCCGAGCCAGCCCCGCTCGATGCCGAGGATTATCTTGAGCGAAGTGGCAATCATCCCGAGTGCGATGCCGAACCAGATGCCGCGCTTCGCCGCCATGTTGGGCACGTTCAGCAGCCACTGTGCGACGTCCGGAAACTTCGTCCAGATGGCGGCGCCAATCGGCACCATGCCAATCATCACGATGAACGCCGCGACAAGCAGGAGCGTCGCCTCCTTGTTGCGGGCCCGGAACGCCCGGTACGCGGCCGAAGCCATGTAGAAAGCGAGTATCGAAAACATCGTCGCCCCCAGTGGCGCCATGATGTTCTCGTACAGCAACTGCATGTGGAGAGGAATCGGGGTCTGCGCACCGGAAGCCAGCAAGCTCGGTGTGTTGGCGTCCTTGCCCACGAACAGGCCGATGAAGGTCGAGACGACCATCGCCGTCAGCGTCACCGCCGAGTAGACCCAGCCTGCGGTCCGCCGCCGAACCCGGGTGCCGTGATGCGCGATAATGGACCTGACGCCGAGAATCAACGCGAAGGCCGAGATTATCCGCACCCAGCGCAATGATTCCGAGAACAGCGTCTCGGAGACTCCGTGGGGCACGAAGAACTGGACAATCATCACCACGCCCGCCACCAGGCACAACAGCCGCGGTAAAGCCTGTTTCATCTAAGCCACCGAGAAGAACTCGTAGATTGCCCGAAAGAACTCAAGACCCTTGACCCCGCTCACCAGGAGCAGGCCCGAGCCGACCACCAGTATCAGCAGGATAACCAGCTTGCCCCAGTCCTGGCCCTTGAGTGAGCCCAACAGTAGCGGGTCACGCGCCAGATAGGCCGAAGCCGCGTATAACTCCTCGCCGATGAGCGTGTAATCGCAGGCGGTGACGAAGAACGGCAACTGCGATATCTGGTCGGTGCCGGCAATCTGGATTGCGCCGGTTGTCGCGCCGGTCTCGGCCAGAATCAGCGACTCGGCCCAGAACATCCCGATGAGGCAGATTGTCGCCGGCTTCTCGCGCACCATGATGCCGTTCACTGCGGCCGCAAACGCGAACTGGTCCTCGGAAACGAAGAAGACGCTTTCTTTGCGGAATACGTCCGGCCGGCCCACCTCGGCGTATGCCTCCTTCACCATCTCCGATGCGACGGTGTAGACAATCGGGTCGCGATTCGGCACAAGCAGGTCTGACGCGTAAGTCGCGGTCTTCTTCGCTATCTCGCTCAAGATGTTGAGCGATGCAATGGTCGAAATCTGGCTGATGGCGGCAAGGCCCGGCACGTAAAGAATCGGCCTGCCCATCTCGGTCGCCCGGCCCACCGCCTCCTCTACCGCGTCGAGACCGGCGATGCGGCGGATGAAGAGCTTCTTGCCCTTGCGCGCGGTGCCGATGAAGTAGAGAATGAGCGCCCCGAACAACAGCAAGGCCACGAGCACGTTCACACGACGGGTGTTGAACCACTGGGCCCGGCTCACCGCCGGCTCGGACAGCGCGCTCGTCGCGCGCAGAGTGTCCCCGAGAACCGCGTTCACGCGGTATCGGAACGCTCGTCCGTCGGGCATGCCTTCGTCAACACACCGGCTGACCCCCGCGGGCAGGACCGCCACGACCTCCTCGTCCCCGTCCTCGGCGACCCGCACGACCTCGTAGGCGGACAGCGCCGCGTCGTCCGCGGACAGCGTCCACATCACGGTGATACTGCCGCCATCGTCGTTGGGCGTGTCAACGGCACGAACCTCGTCCGGTGCGGCCGGCAACGCGACCAACACCAACACGGCCAGCACGACCGCCATCATGACGGACTCACCCCCGTGCCAGGCCTTTCGACACAGTTGCAGGGCACCCCTCCGCACTTCGGACAGCCAGAAGCGTACCGCAGGGCCGCTTGCTCCAGGTTCACACCCGAAAGCGACGCCAGGCTTGCCAGCCACGCGAACACATCCGAGAACTCCTCCTCCAGGTTCCGGCGCTCACCCCGGCGGATAGCCCGCGCCAGCTCGCCGGTCTCCTCGACCAGCCACCGAAACGTGCCGTCCACCCCGCGCCGCCGGTCCTTCTCGAGGTAGGTGGCCCTGATAGCCTGCTGAAACTCACCAATCGTCACCGCGTCAGTATCCAAAAATGAGAGCCGGAGTCAAGTCCCGACCTGCCTCGCGCGACGCTCCAGCATCGCCGCGAAAGCCTCCAGTCTCGTCGCAAGCCCGGCCGTGCCGGTATGCTCGTCCAGCGACAGGGACATGTAACCAAGCCCGCAGTCCCGGCTTGCCGCCTCCAGCGCCGGCTGGACAACCGTTCCCGGCATACAGCCGAAAGGATGCACGTGTACAACACCATCGTAGCCCCGCTCGGCCGCAATCAGCAGGTGGCCGAGCGAGTTCTCATCCTCCCCACCGACGCAGTATCGCCAGTAGCGCCGAGCCGCGCGCTTCGCCCGCCGCAGTTCCCCGGCCCCGATGCGGAAGCCGTGGAAGCCAAGCCAACGATGCTCGGTCAGAAACGGCTCGACCGCCACCCCAAGCTCGCCGAGTCGGCGGATGACGTCGAAGTTGACGAAAGGCTCGATCGTGCAGTAGCTCTCCCCGACCAGCATCACCCGGGGCATCCGCTTCCTGCCGTTATGCGGCAGTTCCGCGAACTCCTGTTCGAACCTGCGGCACAGCCGCGACAACCCGCCCGGCGTGTCGGTTGCCTCAACAGCGGACAGCGACCGACCCAGCAGGCGCCGACAGCTCTCCGGTCGAGCCGCGACCGGCAGGGCGGCTCGGAAGCAACGCTGGGCGGTTTCGAGCGCCACCGACTTATGCCAGCCCAGCCGCAGCGCCCGGCCCGCGCGCACCAGCGCGCGCGTCGGCCTGCCCCCGCTCATCGCGACAACCTCCTGGACGATGCCCCGGATGTTGTCGTGGCGAAGCTCCAGCAGACGAAACCGGTACCCCATCTCGCGCAGAATCTCCGCCTGCAGGCGGCCGTAGTAACCGAATCGACAGGACCACGAACCGCTCACGTAAACCAGCGTATCGGCGCCCATCTCCAGGCTCCGCACCATGTTGCCCAGGGTGAGTTTGAACGGGATGCACATCAGCTCCGGCGCCAGTTGCACGCCCAGTGTGCGGCTCTCCCGGTCCGGCGGAGGCGGAACAACCGGGTCGGCACCGAGCTCACGTAGTATCGGCGCAATCACCAATCGGATCTCTCCCATGTAGGGGAAGGCCACCCTCATCGCCGCATCCTCAGCAACTCGACGAAGGACTCGATCCTGGTGGTGAGTCCGGCAGGGCCGGTCTGCTCGTCGAACACCAGCTCCAGCACCGCCAACTCCGGGCGATGTCTCCGCACCGCCCGGCGGATTATGTCATAGGTCACCGCCGACGTCCCGCAGGCAAAACTCGTCGCCAGCAGGAGCCCGTCAACTTCAAGCCGGCTTGCCCAGCCAAGCGCCTGCCGGATGAGCTCCCGCTCAAACAGCCAGTCCGGCTCGAAACCCGGCAGGATAGCGGCCGCACCGGACGCTTCCGGCGTACCACGCGCGACCTGCGCACCAGCCGCCGCCAGTCGAGGTAGCAGACCAAGGCTCAACTCGTCATCGTCAATCAGGTAGTCGTGCCCCACGACCGCGACAACCGGGGTCCTAGCGCGGCCCGCAAGACCCGGACCTGCCTGTTCAGTCACTTGGCGATGCGACCACTCGGCCGCTGGACCACTCGGCCGCTTCTCCCTCGGCCACTTCTCCGTCGGCCACCCTCCCGCCCTGCGCTTCCTCAGGCCCAGGGCCTCGGCCAGTTCCCGGTACGCCCGAGACTCATCGCCTTCGCGCTCGTCGAGCAGGAACTCGACTATCGGCGGCAGATCGGGAATCAACGCCCTCAGCATGTCCGGCAAAGCGATGGCCTTGGGACAGCCGAAAAGTGGCCCCTCCTTCGTCCTGCGGCAGACAATCCGGGGTAAAAGGAAACGGTCAACCCGCCCCTGCAAGGCAAGTGCGTGACCGACGCAGGCTTTCACAGGCAGGCAGAGCTCGGCCGGAGCCTGACGAACACCACTCTCGACCATCTGCCGCGTCGTCGGCTCCGACACGACAATCTCACATCCCAACCCGGCCAGGAACGCTTCCCAATCCGGCAGAAACCGCACGCCGTCAAGCGCACGACAGATTCCGACTCGTATCACCGAGTCAAGTAGAGGATGGCCGGGGTGAAGCCCCGACAATGGAGAACCGTGGTTTCAGGGCGCAGCCCGCTTCCCGCCGGGCCTGTCGTGACCGGTCCAGAACCCTTGCGCCGCCCGGTCGAGCCGGGCGAGCAACGGTCGCCACCACTCCGGGTGCTCGCGATACCACGCCACCGTCCTGTTCAGCCCGTCTTCGAACCGGGTGGCCGGCTTCCATCCCAGCTCCCGGCTTATCTTGGCATTATCCAGCGCATAGCGGAAATCGTGGCCCGGCCGGTCCGGAACGTATTCGATGCTTTCCTCTCCGCGTCCCATTTCCCCAATGACCATCCTCGCGACCTCGATATTCCGCCGCTCCGAAGCTCCGCCAACATTGTAGGCCTCACCCGGTCGGCCGCGCTCGAGCACCAAGTCAATCGCCTGACAGCAATCCTCAACGTAGAGCCAGTCCCGAACATTCTCGCCGCGACCGTAGATTGGTATCTTCCGACCCTCCACGAGATTCGTGACCATCACCGGGATGAACTTCTCCGGAAACTGGTACGGCCCGTAGTTGTTCGAAGGCCGGACAATGGAGACCGGCAGGTGCCAGGTCTCATAGGCCGCCTGTGCCAGCATATCGCCGGCGGCCTTGGACGCGGCATAGGGTGAACGCGGACGAAACGGCGTGCTCTCCGTGAACACGCCCTCGGCTCCCAACGCGCCGTAGACCTCGTCGGTCGAGACGTGAACGAAACGGGCCACACCGGCATGACGAACACCGTCCAGCAATACCTGGGTGCCGAGAACGTTGGTCGTGATGAACGGTGCGGCATCGGCTATCGAGCGGTCAACGTGACTCTCGGCCGCGAAATGCACGGCCGCATCAACACCGGTCAGGGCCGCATTCACCGCCACGGCATCCTCGACCCGACCTTCGACAAACCGGTACCGGTCGCCACCGGCAATGTCGGCAAGATTGCCCGGGTTCGCGGCATAGGTCAGCGCATCAAGATTGACAATCGAGTCGTCGGTGCCGGTCAGCCGGCGCCGGATGAAATTGGAACCGATGAACCCGCACCCGCCGGTCACCAGTAGTCTCACCTAGTCCTCCAGCCGGAAAGGACTCTCGGGGTCATCTTCGTGTCGTATCTCATCAACCTCGTCCTTCCTGCCTGCCCCCCGGTACAACCGGTTGGGAAGGTTCAACACCCAGCCGTCGGTCTCGCCGACGTTCCGGTAGGCATGCACGACCCCTGGAGGGACGATGAGCGTTGCGGGCTTTCCCGCGCCAAGGACGAATCGCTCCCGCTGACGGTAGGTCGGCGAACCGGGCCGGTTGTCCCAAAGCGTCACCTCGAAATCCGAGGGCCCGACAAACGCAAAGAAGTCCGTCTGCTCGCGGTGCTCGTGCGGCCCGCGGACGACACCCGGCAAAGTCATCGACAGGTAGGCCATCACCGGCCGTGCCCCCTCCTGTCCGGACTCCTTGAGCACATCCTCACGAAACAGCTCTATCAGCCACCCGCGCTGATCAGTTGCGACTCTGGAAGCGGACAGGAAGACACCACCGATCGTCACGCTAGCTCTTACCGGTATCCGACCCCGGGAGAGACGCATTTCGATCAAGCACCCCCACAAGGCACGATTCTATGCATTGCTCCATCTCAGCCAGGAAGCGTTCGGTCCGAAAGCGCTCAGCGTTGAGGCGAATCGCGGCAGCATCCCAGCTTGCACAGTGACACCGCTCGACGGCCTCGTTCAGGCTGTCGCATGTCTGGTGTGCGAATAGACAACCGGTCAGCCCATTGACGACCGTCTCAGTTGCACCACCACGATCAAGAGCCACTACCGGTCGCCCGCAAGCTTGGACCTCGACGGGGATCAAGCCGAAGTCCTCCTCGCCCGGGAAGACCAGACACCTGCAACCACGGTAGAGTTCACGCAACTCATCATTGCCGACCCATCCCAGGAACTCGATGTTGCTCCGAGCGCCTTCTGTGAGTATGTCGAGAAGAGGGCCGGAACCGACGACCTTCAGTTGCCTGCCTGAACGATTGTAGGCATTCACAACCAAATCCACGCGCTTGTAGGGCACCATGGCCGACACCACAAGGTCGTACTCGCCGGAAACTCCGGTACCCGGGGTCCAGAAGTCAGTGTCAACCGGAGGGTACACCACTTCTGCATCGCGACCGTAGAACCTCCTGATTCTGTCTCGCACATGCTGGCTTATCGCCACGAACATGTCGACGCGTCTAGCCGAAAGTCTGTCCCATCTGCGGAGTCCTGCCAACACCGGCTTGAGCAGCATTCGACGAACTGGATTGCGACCGAAGTACTCCTCAAAGAAGAGCCATGCGTATCTCATAGGTGTGAAACAGTAGCAAAGATGACGCGCGCCTGGCCGCACCCTGAGACCTTTGGCCACGCAGTGACTTGTGCTCAACACGAGGTCGGCGTCCACCGGACGAAATGCCTCCATCGCGGCAGGCATCAACGGAAGATACAGGCGATACTTGGTGGTCGCGGCAGGCAGACGGCGAAGCAAGGACTCTCGGATTTCGTGCTCACGGATGGTTGTTGTCAACGCAGATGGATGGGAAACGAGAGTGTATATCGGCGCGTCGGGGAAACGGCGGCAGAGGACCTCGAGAACCCGCTCCCCCCCCCGCATACCGACGAGCCAATCGTGACAGAGCGCAACACGCAGACGACTAGTCAACCGGCTCCCTCGTCTTTTGGGCATCTATCGCCTGTACACTCAGTTCGCATCGATTGACACTCGCACACGTCAGACTCCCGATCGAAACACACTATAGCCAGGCTTGGATTTGAGCGAGAAGCCTCTGTTCGGCCGAACGCAGGTCCGGGTCCGATGATATCCGTCGGCGCCAGGTATAGTTGAGCATCAGACGAAACCGATCGCCGGCCGGGCTGATGTTCAGTCCCGGCGTGAACCCGAGGTCCGTATCGTTGGTCTTCAGACTGGCGTCAACCCGGAAAACCGGTTCAAGCAAAGGATGGGCCGCATAAGCACCCTGCAGGTAACAGGTGGTCCGGGTGGCGGTCCCGGCCACCGCGTGCTGGCCTTCGCCGGCAATCCGGAATCGGTCAAACTCGAGGCGGAACTCGCCGGCGAGGTTACGGAACGCCGTGCCCTCCGTGCCTATCCGGCCGTAGTAGCCCCTGGCCGCGAGAAACGCTTCGACCCCGGGTATCGGCCTGACGACCAGCCGCCCGCACACGTCCTTCCAGTCGTTGTCGTCGCGCAGCCACACGGTCTTGCCACTCCCATTGACGACCGCGACCGCGGCGTCGAAACGACCGGACTCGTAGGTCAGCATCGCGCCCGCGTCACGCGGGTCCCAGACGTCAAGGTCACGGGCGCTCCAAGGTCGCCAGTTCAGCCAGACGATAGAGCGCTCGACAAAGACCGCATCACGCGGGCGGGCAATGGCTTCGGACCCGGCCGGCAGTAGGAACTGACCTGCCTTGAACCCGATACCGCCGGGCCAACGCAGGTCTACGTACAGGTCGTGAACGCCCCGGTTGAAACCCGCATCGAAACTGAGCCGGATTGACGCCTTCTCGCCGACCGCCGCGGTCAGTCCGACCGGGGCCTCAAAGCGATAGAAGTCGAACCGGCTCACCGCCATCCCGTGCCTCTCACTCCTCAGCCACTTGGCATTGGCCGACACGAGCGCGTCCAGGGTCAGCCGACCGTCGGCCAACTCGAGGTCCGCCAAAGCAGGACTCGCAACGAACGCAAACAGAAGCAGAACGCACAGGGCACGCCCCAGGCCCCCCTCGCGGAGACGACGATGACGAGCATCTTGGAGACGTGACACCTCTGAACCTATGCTACCGGTACTGGTATTGCTGTCAACACCCACGCATGTTTCTCCCCTGCTCTCTCAGTATCTCCAGCATTTCGTCCGCGGCTCGCTCGAAACTGAACAGCTTCGCCCGCCGGAGACCAGCCGCCCGCATCGCCTGCAACTCTTCCGGATTCCCCAGCACCCCTTCAAGCACTCGTGTGAGATGCGCACTGTCGCCCGGCCTGAAGTAACGCGCAGCATCGCCGCCGACCTCGGGCAGGCTCGATGTCCAACTGCAGACCACCGGACAACCGCAGGCCATCGCCTCGACCACTGGCAGTCCGAAACCTTCGTAGAGCGAGGAGTTGATGCAAAGACCGGCCGCCCGGTACAGCGCCGCGAGTTCACCGTCATCGACGCGACCCAGGTGCTGCGCCAGCCCTGCTGCTTGCAGGGCATTCAACTCGCGGAGTATCTTGCGACATCTCCATCCCACACCACCCACCACCACCAAGGTCGGCGCGTTTCGAAGAGACCGTACTGCTCTGAAGAGAACACCATAGTCCTTTCGAGGCTCCAAGGTACCGACAGCCAGAAGGTAGCCCGGCACAAGGCCGAAACGCTCTCGCACAAGATCTCGCGCTCTTGCTGCAGTCCCAGGGTCAACGAACCCGTGAGGCGGAACCGCAAGACGAGTATCGCAACCCTCCAGCACAACACGAAGCTTATGGGAGGGAATCCCAAGACATACCTCGGCAAGATGGGAGGTCGCCTGCGAAACAGCTACCAGGCAATCACTCGCCCGAGCCGCACGCTGTTGGTGAAGCCTGTAGTTCAGCCGACGCTGCAACGGCATCGTCCAAGGCATGAGCAAACCGGTAATGTCATGAAGAGTGAGAACTCTTCGGCAGGGTCGCCGCAGTCGCAATGGTAGCATGTAGTTCTGCCCCCAGAAAACAGCTATGCCGTCCTTGCTCATCCAATGGGGGCAAATCTGTTGCAACCAGTAGCTTCCAACAGTGCCCTCGATACCACGGCACTCCCGGATTCGCAATTCTCCGTCGAAAGACTCCTTAACAGGACGAGACGAGTAGAGGAAGAACTCCAACCCGTCTCCGTTCGGAATCATTCTGGTCAACATATTGCTCAGGTACCGACCAATGCCCGTGTGAGGCTTGGCAAGTACGCTGACATCGACGCCGACTCTGATAGCACTTTGTGTCAAGCGAAAAGCACTATAGCGGCACTCAACTCAGTGTCAACGCAACCTGCCGACTCAGCTTGCCATCGAGAAAGATGGCAATATACTGCCGGTGTGAGAATCATCCTCAGCGCGGCGTTCAACGTCTACGCCAGCGTGGGCATCACCAAGTACCTGCATCGCCTCGCCGAAGCCCTGCACGGCAGATGCGAGTTGACAATCATGACCCCGGAACCGAAGGGCTTCCCGGATGGGGCGGATATTGTCAGGATACCGACTTGGACCGCGCGCAACTACGGACGGCTGATCTGGACCATGACGAGCCTGCGCCGACTGCTCTCCCGCCAACCGGACACGGTTCTTCTCTGTCCGACCCCGGATACTCCGCCACGCCCCCCCCTGCCGACAATCAGCGTCGTCCACGACCTGATACCACTGATACTGCCCGAGTCCATTCGTCGTCGCGACCGCCGGCTGTTCCAAGCGTCGCTGCGCACTCTTCGATGGGCAGATTCGATACTGACCGACTCGGAGAACACGGCAAAGGACCTAGTTCAGTGGTCGCCAAGACTCAAGAACAGGGTCTCGGTATGCTACCCGGGCCCGGGCATTGCAGTTTCCGCAACACCTTCCGACTCCGCAATAGGACTACAGCCCTACTTGCTCTACGTAGGCGGCTACTCTCCACACAAGAACCTATTGCGGTTGGTCAGTGCTTTCGCGGCCCTCGGAGGACCTCCCGGCCTGAAACTCGTGCTCGTCGGCGGAGAACACCACCAGAGCACCGACAGCCTACTGATGCTCGCAAGCGAACTTGGGGTCGCCGAGAGAATCGTGCTCCTCTCCGATCTACCCGACAATGCCGTATCTGAGCTATACCGGTCTGCTGAGTTGTTCGTGTTCCCTTCGCTCTATGAGGGATTCGGCCTCCCCGTGCTGGAATCGCTGAAACACGGTACCCCGGTTGCCTGCAGCCGTACGAGTAGCCTGCCAGAAGTGGCCGGCTCGCTGGCGGTGTACTTCGACCCCTGTGACTCATCCGCCATCGCCCAAGCCTTACGCTACGCCCTGGCTCACAAGAGAGCCCTCGCTGACAGAATCGCTGTTGCCGGACAGCAACTCAAGACCTATTCGTGGGACTCCGCCGCAACGCTGGTGCTGTCCACCGCCGAACGCCTACTTGACAAAACTAACAGGTAAGCATACAGTCCCGGACCGCAGCCAGACAACGACCTTTAGACCCGGCCGTTAAGTCTCCTGAGCGCACCTGCCAACCCAAGAAGGACCCCAAGGAGCATCAGCATCCCATGTTGCCAGATTACAGCGTCAAGCATACCGTGAACAGCCACACCAATCAGCATAGCGGCAATCCCAATGGACTCGGGTCGCAGGCGTCCGCTTAGACCGTATCGCGACTTGTGAGCCGCAACTATGCCCAGCATCAACAACCAAACGAACGCCACCAGTCCCACGATACCAAGACTGGTGAAGAACTCCAAGTACAGGTTGTGCGTGTTGTAGGGCAGACCTACTGCTCGAGGCCATGGGAAACCGTAGGAGTGCTTGACATGTCGAAAGTTAAGGAAACCCACTCCGGTCAGCCAGTTGTTGAGCCCCACCACAAGCCCGAAACGCCACAAGAGCAAGCGCCCCAGTAGTGACGGATCAACTGCTCCGGTTGCCTGAACTCTCGTCATCACTAGAGCCCTGACGATGTCACCAGTTATGAGCACAGAGCCGAATGTCAAGCTCAACCAGAAGAGCCATACCGAGCGCACAACGAAGACTAGGTAAAGAAACGACGCTCCAAACCCCAGCCAAGCACCCCGAGAACCGGTAAAAACGAGAACCACGAGCGGAACGCACAGCAACAACACCCTCAGAACACGTGCCCCCCACCTCCGCTCCAAGACTGCACGAACAAGGAGATAGGAAGCGGCAGTCGATGCGTGTGCACCAACCACATTCCTGTTGACAGCTCCGTGAGGTGACAAGATGATCTCGCTCAACATATCCGCGGTTATGCTGTATGCGACGAGAGGCAGCGCAATCCCTATGACTGCGTAACTGATCATCATCAGGTCCAGAAGCCGCCTGACTTCTTTGGAGGACTCGGGTCGCGCCCCAAACAACCAGACAGCACCCAAGAAAAGCCCCGCCGAGAAACAGTAGCGTGGAAGATCAGCACCGGCCCACCCACGGAGATAGGCATTCGCGGCCGCGAGCACAACCGCTACCGCAAACAGTGCTAGCGGAACGGTGTTGCCGGTACCGGTCTTCGGCTTGCGGGCAGTGTCATCAGATCCTGCTGTCGGGGCAACTACCGAAAGCAGAATGATCCCTCCCGCGTACACCGCAAGATGCATGTAGACATATGGCAGTAACTCGAACATACTGGCGGGAAGCAGGACAACGATGTACCGCATAATGTTAGAACTGCTTCCGGAAATCAGAAGCATCAGACAGAGCTGAATCGGGACAACGAGAAGCGCAATAGCCAACTGCGAGTGCCCACGACCCATCAAGAAGAGAGCCACGAGAACGATCACGACCTGCAGTGCAGTTATGGCCAAGGCCCGCTGACGCGAGTTCAGGGTAGTATCAGGCACAGTCTGTACGCCTGCGACGGACTAGCATGGCCTTGATCAGTTCGATGTCCTCACGACTGACGGCACCCAGAAGCAGGACTAGCACGAAGTAGCAGACCGCAGCCACCGCCAGCGCAATAGGCGCACCGAGTAGCGCTCCGATACGCCCGAGCAGAGCGGCTCCAACAGCGGCGACAAGGCACTTCGCGATGCCAACGGCGAGCGTTCGGTGGTCGGACCGACTCCACTCTCTCGCAACGCCACAGACGAACCAGGCTGTGCCAACTAGTTCGGCCCCGGCCAACGCCATCGCCGCACCCAGCGCGCCGAATCTGGGGATGAGTAGAATGTTCGCAACGACGTTGACGCACAGGCTGACCCCGGCCTGAGCGGTAGCGAACCGGGCTCTGTCTGCCGAGTAGTAGTAGTTGCTCAACAAAGAGTTAAAGAATACGAAACAGCCCCAGACTACCAGCAGTCGAAAAACGAGCGCGGATTCTGCGTAGTCCCGCCCATAGACCAGTTCCACAGCTTCTGTCGCCAGTACTGCCCCAAGTATCGCGACCGGGATTGCCAACAGACTGACATAACGCAAAGCCCTTCCCAGCACGGCCACGAGACGTTGCCCCCCCTCTGCCTGCACGCGAGCCATATGCGGGTACATCGCCCCAGAAAAGGCCATCCCCAGCGCCGCTATGCCGAATACCAGTCTCTGCGGCGCGGCGAAGACACCGACGGCACGCTCACCGGCGAACGCAGCCAGCCAGACGGAACCGTTCCAGTAGTAAGCGGTGACTAGCACCGCACTGATGCCCATCGGCAGGGCACTGCGAAGCATCGCCAACGACGACCGCCAGTCGAACCGCAGCACCGGACGGACGACCCGTCGCACCATCAGAAGGTAAGCGGTGACTGCAGAGGCCAGCGCGGTGCCCACAAAGAGCCAGGTGAAGTAGTCCGTGCGCGGAGACAGACGCATCAACAGTAAGGCCCCCAGCACGAGAAGCCCGGTCTGAACGATACGACTCAGGGCGGTATAGACGTTACGCTCGAACCCCTGGAAGACGCCCGCCAGTAGCAAGAAGAGACCGTTAGCAACCACCAGCACACTGCAGATTGCCACGATGCCCCTTGCCTCAGTGTGCAGGCCGACGACGAAGACGGACAACGCAACCAGCATTCCGACAAGCACGGAAGCGGAAGTTCGAAGAGTAATCGCGTCGCCGACAATCTGTCCGGCGTCCCCGCGCCTGCGGGCCACCTCCCTCGTCACGTACAGCGCAAGACCCAAGTCTGCAAACACCCCGAGCGTAGTAACGTACGCGATTGCGTACGAAAGCACCCCGAAGCGCTCGACGCCGAGATGACGTGCGGCAATGACAAAGAAGGCGAGAGCGAGAAGCTTGTTGGCGATATCAGCCGCCAACAGGTAGACAGTATTGGTGAAAATGCGCTGCGCTGCTCCGGAAGGCACGGCCCCGTTCGCCGGGAACCGCGGCATCAGCGCTCCCGGGACGTCCGTCTTCGCAGGCGTCTAAGCAGAGAACTCGCCATCTCCGCCAGTTGCCGCCGAACCAACATCCACGACTCGGCCACCTGCGGGTGTGTCAGCGGCAGGCGCGCGAAACGCTCCTCCACGAGCACGTACGATGAACCGACCGCCAGGCTGAACACAGAAGCGATGAGCACGATCAGCAAGCGCTTCGGAAAACTGCGGCGTTCGGGTGGGACCGCATGGTCGAGCACGGTGATGGTGGGAGTATCCCTCGCCTCCATGATGCGGGCGTGCTCGTACTGCTGATACAGTAGAGTATGGGTTTCCTGTAGCAACACGAGTTCGGCATAGCGACGGAGGTACTCTGCAACCACCACCGGCAGAGTGTCGAGCTTCAACCCAAAGGCGACACCCGCCCGGTCTTTCCCACCAAGCATACCATCGAGGTATCGTTCAAGAGCCGAAACCTCGGCCCGAGCACTGACCATGAGTGGGTTCTCGAACGAACTCGCGGACTCCAGTACGCGGAGAACGGCTTGCCGCTCCAAGAGCGAGGAATGGAGTGACGCGTAGGAGGTGACAGCACCTTTAACCTGCTCGTCAACGGCAACCAGACCGTGACGCACCTGGTAGGAAGTCAGCGACTCCCGCGCGCTGTCCAGGGCCTGGGCCACCTCTTCCAGGCGTCTCTCCACGAACACACGCATGTTCCTTCCCCGGCTCATGTTAGAACTGCGCAGGAACGCGTCGAGGTTACTGACATAGCTGTTTGCCATCTCGGCCGCCCACTCGGGCCGACGAGCTTCGACGACAATCGTCACTATACCCTCATCACCGATTGACAGTCCCGTCATGCGGCCCAGTTCTCTGACCGCTTCCTGCAGACTCCCGCGCCTGACGCGATAGCGCTGGATCACACTGCACTGAACGACGACCGACTCCATCACCGTGTTGCTGGAGAGTATGCCGACCATCAGGTCGGACGCGGTCCCGCCCCCGAACATACCCGCACGCAGGCGACCGAGTTGACCACCGATACCGACGCTGAGCTGGGCGGTCAGACCCAGGGGGTCGTCCTCCGGCGGGGGCAGTACCCGCGCCGTGGCCGCAAACCTCTGGGGAAGCAGTAAGCTCACACCTGCCGCCAGCACGGCAACCACGAGCACGTTCAGCAGGATGAACTTCCTCCGGCGCAACAGGGCGTTGAGTGCGTCAGGCAGATTCATAGCGCAGTCAGTCTAGGGAAACGCCGATTCGTGTCAATCCGGGTTGGCTGAGGACTGCCGACCTCGGCGGTTCCCCGCGTCGGTACTCGACCAACCCGGTCACCTCGCGCCAGACATCTCCGCGGATGAAGAAACTGCGGTCCGGCAGCAGGTTCATATCGGCGTCGAAGTAGCGGTTGAACAGCACGCGGAAGGTGTTCACCGGGCTGATGGCCGGGTGGAGCAGGTCGGCATCGCCCCCGGGCAGGTACCAGGCATTGAGAATGCGGAACTTGGCCCGCAGAGTCTGGAGGCTGTCCCGGTGCTCGAAGTTCTCGGGCGGGTGCGGCCCTTCGTCGGACTGGAGGATGATGACCCACGACCGCGGGCTGTCGTCATCAAGGAGGTTGTCCACGAGCGCCAGCATCCGCCGGTTGACGTACTCGACCTGCTCGACGAAACCGGCGCGCGTGCCCTGCCGCATCTGCGCCAGCCGGTCCACGAACTCTCCGTCGCGGTTCAAAACGTACGGTTCATGCGGCACCAGGAAGTGGGCGAAGGCGAAGACCGGACCCGGCACCGTATCGAGCGATTCAAGCATGTCGAACTTGTAGCGGACCCGCGCCCACTGCTCGCGATGCGCGTCGAAACCGACCAACGCGCCGACCGGGTAGGCCATCGTCGTGCGGTAGAGCATCATCCCGAAGTCCGAGAGCAGGAGCCGGTTGTAGTTCGCGTCCGCGTTGCGTCCCCGGCTGGTCGCGTGCCAGGAGGTGCCGAAATGCAGGTAGCGGTATCCGCGCGCCCGCAGGAATCGAACCGCATCGTTGTCCTGTATCGCCCGGTACAGTACCCGCCGCCGGCTCCGCCGCTCGACCCGGGCGAGCAGGCTGTCGAGGTAGTCGAGGTTCAGGGTCGAAGCCAGCGACATGTCGGTCCGGCCGTAGTTACAGCGGCTCTCCTCGGCGACGTAGAAGCCCCGCGCCCGAAGTTCGTCGAGGAAGGACCGGTTGTCGTAGCCGTATACTTCGGCCAGAGTTGACTCGCTCGGGTAGCGGTCCGGTACGAGGTGGAGGATGTTCGGGCTCAAGGAGTCCGACCCGCGCGCCGGCGACACGACGCCGGGCCTGCCCCCCTCAACCCGCGGCGCGCTCACCTCGTAGGCCAGCGTGCGGGCGACGGGCACCACCAACAGGAGCGCCGCGCCGAGGTTGAGGACCCTGGTCGCGGTATCATACCGGGCCCCGGGCCGGCGCCGCACCAGCAGTACCGCAAGGACATACGCGGCCGCGACCAGCGCCATCAGCAACGCGCCCGACACCAGCGACGCGGCCGGTCGCCACTGGCGGAACGGCATATGGATGTGTCCGTAGGCGAAGAACAGGAACAGGAACAGCGCCGAAGGTATCGCCGCCCGCCGGTAGCCGCCGCACAGGAACCTGGTCACCAACAGCACCCCCGCGGCCAGCGCCAGGGCCGCGAACGCCGGAACGAGGAGACTGTCCGGCGTGAGCTGGTCAACGTTGTGCGCATAGAGCGCCAGCACCGGGTAGAGCGCGGCCGGGAACGGGTAGACCGGGACCGGGGCTCGCCGTGCCGGTTTCATCGCCCCCGGTCGCCGGCGCGGGTTCTCGCCAGGACACCGGCAATCCGCCTCGCCGCCCGGCCGTCGCCGAAGGGGTTGGCGGCGCGGGCCATCCGGGCATAGGCACGCGGCGAGTTCAAGAGGCGCTCGGTCTCCCTGACGATCCGGTCGAAATCGGTCCCGACCAGTTTCGCGGTGCCGGCTTCGATCGCCTCGGGCCGCTCGGTCTTGTCGCGCATCACCAGCACCGGCTTGCCGATGGCCGGCGCCTCTTCCTGGATGCCGCCCGAATCGGTGAGAATGATATGCGCCCGCTCCATCAGGTGCGCGAAGGGAAGATACTCGATGGGCTCGATGAGGTGAACCCGCTCGCGCCGCCGCAGGACGCGCATCACCGGGCCGCGGACGTTGGGGTTCAGGTGCACCGGGTAGATGATTTCCACGTCCGGGTTGCGTTCCGCCAGCACGGCCAGGGCCCGGCAGATGTTCTCGAAACCGGCGCCGAAACTCTCGCGCCGGTGCGCGGTAACGAGCACGACGCGCCGGTCCGCCGGCACCCGCTCCAGCACCGGCACCCGCCACCGCTTCGGGCTCGCCAGCGTCGCCAGCAGGGCGTCAATCACCGTGTTGCCGGTAACGTGGATACTGCGGGGCGGGACGTTCTCATGCAGGAGATTGTCCCGGGCGCGCGGGGTCGGCGCGAAGTGCAGGTCTGCCAGCACGCCGGCCAGCCGCCGGTTCATCTCCTCCGGGTAGGGCGAGAACTTGTCCGCGGTGCGAAGCCCGGCCTCGACGTGGCCGACCCGGATGCGCCGGTAGTAGGCGGCCAGCGCGGACACGAAGACGCTGGTCGTGTCGCCCTGGACGATGACCCAGTCCGGCCGCTCCCGCTCGAGCACCTTCTCCACGCCGAGCAGGGCCCGGACCGTGACGTCGCCCAGGCTCTGGCCCGGCTTCATTATATCGAGGTCGTGGTCGGGCCGGATGTCGAAGACGTCGAGCACCTGGTCGAGCATCGTCCGGTGCTGGGCGGTGACGAGCACGACCGTCTCGAACCGGTCCGCCCGGTGCTTCAGTTCCCTCACCAGCGGCGCGAGCTTGATCGCCTCGGGCCGGGTGCCGAAAGAAAGCAGGACCTTCATCTTCCGTCCCTCGGCCGCCTTCTCAGTGCGCTTCATTCCAGTTCCTTCCGCTCCCGACGTCGGCGACCAAAGGCACGTCCAGCGGCCAGGCCGCCTCCATCTCTTCGCGGACCATCTCCCGCGCCCGCTCGACCTCGCGGGCCGGGACCTCGAACAACAGCTCGTCGTGCACCTGCAACAGCATACCGGGTTCGATTCTTTCCGAACGCAGGCGCTCGTCAACCCGGAGCATCGCCCGCTTGATGATGTCCGCGGCCGAACCCTGCACCGGCGCGTTGATGGCCGCTCTCTGCGCGGCCTCGGCGACGTTCCGGTTGCGGTTGGTGATGGCCGGCACCGGCCGGATGCGGCCGGCCAGGGTCCGCACCTGTCCACGCTCGACCGCCTCGGCGGTCACCCGCTCGCGCCAGGCCGCGACCCCGGCGAAGCTCGCCATGTACGAGTCGAGGAACGCCCGGGCCTCGTCCCGGGAAAGCCCCATCCGCGAAGCGAGGCCATAGTCGCCCATCCCGTATATCAGGCCGTAGTTGACGACCTTGGCCAGCCGCCGGTGCTCGGCGGTGACCGCCCCGGGTTCGAGCCGGAACACCGCGGCCGCGGTGCGGGTGTGGATATCGTCGCCGGCCGCGAACGCCCGCCGCAGTTCCTCGTCGCCGGACAGGTGCGCGAGCACCCGCAGTTCGACCTGCGAGTAGTCGGCCGAGACCAGCGCCATCCCCTCGCCCGCAACGAACCCGGCCCGGACCCGGCGGCCGAGCTCACCGCGAATCGGGATGCTCTGCAGGTTCGGGTTCGACGACGAGAGCCGGCCGGTGGCCGCGCCGGTCTGGTTGAAGCGGGTGTGGATGCGGTGTGTCGCCGGGTCTGCGCAGGCGAGCAGGGGAAGCAGGTAACCCCCGCGCAGTTTAGCAAGCTCCCGAAAGCGCAGGACCCCGGACACGACCGGGTGCGCCTCGGCCAGCCCGGCCAGCACCGCCGAATCGGTCGAATAGCCGGTCTTGGTCTTCCGGCCGTGCGCCAGCCCCAGCCGCTCGAACAGCACGGTACCGAGCTGGCGCGGCGAGGCGAGATTGAACTTCTCCCCGGCCAACTCGCAGACCTCCTCCTCAATGGCCGCGACCTCGCGCCCGATTTCGCCGACCAGCTCCTCGAAATGGCCGACGTCAATCATCACTCCGCGCCGCTCCATCCGCGCCAACACCGGCACGAGCGGCATTTCCATCTCCTCCAGCACCGGGCGCAGGCCGGCCTCATCAATCGCCGGCTCAAGCGCCTCGCGTGCGGCCAGCACCGCCGCCGCGGCATCGGCCGCGCTCTCGCCGGGCGCGCGGCCCAGCACCTGCCCGGCGACCGCGGTAAGGTCATAGCTGCGCCGGTTCGGGTCCACCAGCCAGGCCGCGACCGAAACATCATACAGCGGCGGCGCGAGCTCCGACCCGGGCGCGAGCTCCTTCAGACCACAGCCCACCTTCAACGCACCGGGCGCGGCCAGCGCCCGGACGACGACGCTCTCCTCACCCGCCGGCACCGCCATCGCGCCGCCGGACCCAGGCGCGACCGCCCAGTTGCCCGCCCGGTCGCGGGCCACCGCCAGCACGCTCGCGGCTCGCACCAACTCCCGGTCGAAAGGCACGACCGCGACCGCCTCCGCGGCCGGGCCCAGTTCCAGGGCCAGCCTCCGGAAGCCAAGCTCCTCACACAGCACGCGCAGGGCCGCCCGGTCCGGCTCGCCCAGCCGCAAATCGTCCGGCCCGCAATCGAGCGGCACGCCGGTATCGAGCCGCACCAGCTCCCGGCTCAACTCGGCCTGCTCCCGCCGTTCGGCCACCTTCGGCTCGGCCTCGAGAATGCGGTCCAGGCTCCCGTGGCGTTCGAGCAGGGCCTGCGCCCGCTTCGGCCCGATGCCCGGCACGCCGGGCACATTGTCGCTCGTATCGCCGGTCAGCGCCAGGTAGTCAACCACCTGCCCCGGCCCCACGCCCAGCTTCGCACGCACCTCCTCCGGCCCGAAGGACTTGCCCAGCCACGGGTCGAAAACGGTCACGCCCGGGCCGACCAGTTGGAGCAGGTCCTTATCCGAACTCGCGACCGTCACCTCGAACCCGGCCGCCGCGCCGGCCTGCGCCAGCGTTCCCAGCACATCGTCGGCCTCAAAGCCCGGCACCGTGCAGGATCTGATGCCCCAAAGCTCCACCAGCCGCCGGATGACCGGCAACTGCTCGACCAGCTCATCCGGGGTCGGCGGGCGCTGGGCCTTATACTTCTCGAACCGCTCGTGCCGGAACACCCGCCCCGGCGCGTCGAACGCCACCGCGCAATGCGTCGGCGCCAGCTCCTCGACCATCTTGCGCAGGGTATTCGCAAACCCGAAGACCGCGGAAGTATTCCGACCCCCCGAATCCCTCAGCGGGTCGCGGACGAACGCGAAATGGCTCCGGTAGGCCACCGAGTGGCCGTCAACCAGCAGGAGCCGCGGCTTCACGCCCCGGCGCCGCGGCACTGCTCCCGGACCAGCGACTGGGCCCGGGCATACGCCTCGAACGACGAACCCGCATCCTGCCACCAGCCGGAAAGCAGGTCATACTCCAGCTCGCCCGCCTTGAGGTAGGCATTATTCACGTCGGTGATTTCCAGCTCGCCGCGGGCGGAAGGCTCAAGCGTCCGGACGATATCGAACACCCGCTCATCATAAAGGTAGCAACCGGTCACCGCGAACCGGCTCTCCGGCTTCTCCGGCTTCTCGACAATCCTCATCACCCGGCCCTCGCTCACCGTCGCGACGCCGAACCGCTCCGGGTCCGGCACTTCCTTGAGCAGGACCCGCGCGCCGCGGGCCTGGGTCGCAAACCGCTCCGCGAACGGCGCCAGGCTCTCCTCGAACAGATTATCGCCGAGCAGGACCATCACCCGCTCCCCCTCCACGAAATCCTCGGCCAGCGCCAGCGCCGCGGCGATCCCGCCCGAACCCTCCTGATAGGTATAGTGGATGCGCCGCAACCCGAACCCCCGGCCATTCTCCAGCAGGCGCAAAAAATCCCCCGCGCTGTTCCCGCCGGTCACGACAATCACCTCGCCGACCCCGGCCTCGACCAGCTTCTGAATCGGAAAGAACACCATCGGCCGGTCATAGACCGGCAGAAGATGCTTATTGGTAATCTTGGTAAGCGACCCCAGCCGCGTACCCAAACCTCCGGCCAGTACAACACCTTTCATCCCGCCCAGTATATTCCCGACGCCCGACCGGTCAACCTCCCCTCCCTCACCCGGTCACCTTGACGGCCGGTCACCTTCCCCTCTCATTGACACCACCCGCTCTCTCGCCTACAATGATTCACATCAGGTATCGGATGGAAACAGAAACCAGACCGCGGCCCGACCGGGAACCCGTCCCGACCCGGCCGAGTCCAACAACCAGGACCACAACCGGTCAAGACGACCTCACAACCGCGCCGGGAACAACCCCCTGCGCACAAACACAAAGGAGACAACGATGACCAGAGCAACCGTGCTGACGCTCGCCGTCTGCATCACGCTTGCCTGGGCGGTCCAGTCGGACCCCACCATCGCCCCCCGGGGCCTCACCCCGACGGCAATCCACCTCCCGGACGGACCCGCTGACGCAGAACTCGTCCCGGTCGGCACCGGCCTGCCCGCGGACCCGGCCGAAACCGACTGGGCGACGGTCGGCGGCCCGGGCCGCGAAATCCCGCAGGACGAAGCCACCATCCCCCTCACCCCCTTCATAGACTGGGGCGACGACAAACTCATCGCCGAACTCAGCAGTTCACCGACCTTCGGCAAACTCTCGGCCGACGTCGCGCCCAACGGCGACATCTACGTGTCGGACACCGGCAACAACCGCATCGCTGTGTTCTCGAGCCGCGGTGCGTTCAAGTTCGAGTTCGGTGGGTTCGGCGTGGCCAAGCCGGCGAGTGGCTTCCCGGTCACGTGGGAAGAGGGCCTGCTCAACTTCCCTCTCGGGCTGGATATCGCTGATGACGGCACGGTGTACGTGGCCGACTTCCAGAACGACTCGATCTCGGTGTTCGACG